>Ga0265797_10001011_pt1 | contig 50632 bp, 73 predicted proteins | sample P2T30metagenome_FD_192433 | JGI IMG/M metagenome (GOLD analysis project Ga0265797, IMG submission 192433) | Plant litter microbial communities from East Loma Ridge, Irvine, California - P2 T30 | ecosystem: Environmental > Terrestrial > Plant litter > Unclassified | place: USA: California...
TGCGCCGGTCGCCAATACGCTCGACGGCTACCGGATGCTGACCCGACAACTGGCGGCCAATATCAGCGAGATGCGCCAGCGTCTGGCAACCACTGCGCCGCGCTGGAACATCTGAGCGTTACTGCGCTGCCAGCCGCCGGGTTTTCCAGCCCCAACCTTGTTGCATGCCGGCGGCGGCCAGCAGGATCGCCGCCACGCCGATCCACTGCAGCAATTCGAGGCGATGACCGAAGGCGAACCAGTCAACGAATATCGCCGCAATCGGATAGATGAACGACAGCGCGCCGGTCAGCGCGGTCGGCAGTTTTTGAATCGCGCCGTACAGCAAAACGTACATCAGCCCCGTGTGAACAATGCCCAGCGTCACCAGACTGGCCCAGGCATCGGCGCCTTGCGGCAACGCGTCGAAATGCGCAAACGGCGCGAGCAACAGAATTCCGGTGCACACTTGAATCAACGCGATCAGGTGCGGCGGGGTGCCGGTCAGGCGCTTGATGATCAATGCGGCAATCGCGTACAGAAACGCTGCCCCCAGCGCCAGGGCAATCCCCATCAAGTAATCGTTACCCTCCTCACCTTGGGTGCCATGGGCGCTGACAATCGCCAGCATGCCCATGAACGAAATCGCCAGCCAGAACAGCTTTTGCACGGTGATCTTTTCGCCAAGGAACAACGCCGCCAGGCCGACCAGCATGAACGGCTGCACGTTATAGACCGCCGTACCAATGGCTATCGAGGCGCGGGAATAGGACGCAAACAGCAGCACCCAATTACCGACAATCGCCGCACCACTGACCACGGCAAGAAGCAACGTAGTGCGAGTCAGAATCCCCGGGCGCAGGAAGCCAAACCCGGCGCAGATCAACAACAAGGTGCCGGCGCCGATTACGCAACGCCAGAACACCACGTCCAGCACCGGCTGCCCGGACACCAGCACGAACCAGCCGATCGTTCCAGATATCAGCATGGCGGCGGTCATTTCCAGCGAGCCGCGGCGGATTGCGTTGTCCATTATTTTTCTCCTGAGGCTGTGGCTAAAGCATGGCAAAAGTATGCCCAGCGGACGCAGTGCAGCTCCAGCGCATAAAGCAGGCTAAACTCGGTTTTTGCCTTTTTTATCGTGGGTGTTTTCCACTCATGGCCTAATCGGGACTTCGTACATGACTGACGATATCGACCAGATCCTCATCGGCGCGCTGATGGAAGATTCGCGGCGCTCACTGAAAGCGCTGGCCCAGATCAGCGGTTTATCGTCGCCCAGCGTGGCCGAGCGACTGCGGCGCCTGGAAGAACGCGGCGTACTCAAGGGCTACACGGTAGAAATCGATCCGAAATGCTTCGGCTATCAGTTGCAGGCGATCGTCCGGGTGCGGCCGCTGCCAGGGCAGTTGCAGGAGGTGGAACGGCAGATCATGTCGATCCCTGAGTTCACCGAGTGCGACAAGGTCACTGGGGAGGACTGCTTTATCGCTCGTCTGCATGTGCGCTCGATGGAACAACTCGACACCCTCCTTGACCGTCTTAATACGCTGGCTGAAACCAACACGGCGATCGTCAAGAAGACCCCGGTGAAACGACGACTGCCTCCGATGGCGTAGGTGCCTTTTGTCATTGATCGGCGTAGATTGTGGTTTTTGCGGCTAAGGAATGGCGGTGTGAAAATACAGGCAATGCTGCTGGCGGCCCTGCTGCTCGGCGGTTGTGGCACGATTCAAACGGTAGCGCGCGATGATCAGGCTGCCGTGGACGGCCTCAAGGAACAAAAGAGTTATTGCGGCGCAGTGCCGAGAATCTACAGCGGCCTCGCCTATGACTTCTGCACGCTGAACGCACCGCTGGCCTCAGGTATCGATCCCGACGATCACCGCAACGCGGCGATCCCTGGGGTGCTGGTGGACGCCGTAGTGTCCGGCGCGCTCGACACCTTGCTCCTGCCCTACACAATCTACCGTCAGCAAGTGGATGGCAGCATCGTCATCAACTGAGCAGCCACTTTTCTGCAGACGATAAAAAACCCGCCGAAGCGGGTTTTTTTATTGCAGCTGCTTTGATCAGTCGTCGCGGCTCATGATGCCGAACAGTTGCAGCAGGCTGACGAACAGGTTGTAGATCGATACATACAGGCTGATGGTCGCCATGATGTAGTTGCGCTCGCCGCCGTGGATGATCGCGCTGGTCTGGAACAGAATGCACACCGACGAGAACAGCACGAAACCGGCGCTGATCGCCAGTTGCAGGCCGCTGATCTGGAAGAAGAAGCTCGCCAGCGTAGCGCCCAGCAGGACAAAGAAACCGGCAGTGATGAAACCACCGAGGAAGCTCATGTCCTTGCGGGTGATCAACACGTAGGCCGACAGACCACCGAACACCAGCGCTGTCATGGCGAATGCCGAGCTGACCACTTCAGCGCCGCCCTGCATGCCCAGGTAACGGTTGAGGATCGGGCCGAGCAGGAAACCCATGAAACCGGTCAACGCGAAGGCGGAGACCAGGCCCCACGCGGAATCACGGAGTTTGTTGGTGAGGAAGAACAGCCCGTAGAAGCCGATCAGCACCACGAAAATGTTCGGGTAGCCGACACGCATCTGCTGGGCTACGAAGGCCATCACACCGCTGAATGCGAGGGTCAGGGCCAAGAGACCATAAGTGTTGCGCAGGACGCGGCTAACCTCTAGCTGCTCAGCCTGCACGCTGTTATTAACTGCGTAATCCTGTTCGCGCATGGCGACACTCCTGTTGGTTTGAAACGTTCAGTCGCAAAGATCATAACAGACGCTCTGTAACAAGCCATGCAGAGAGTTTGACAGTGTGTTTCATTCAGGTATTATGGCGCCCGCAACGCAAACGGAGGTGTGGCCGAGTGGTTTAAGGCAACGGTCTTGAAAACCGTCGACTGTAACAGGTCCATGAGTTCGAATCCCATCGCCTCCGCCATATCTGTAACGACAAAGCCCTGATTATTCAGGGCTTTGTCGTTTCTGGGGTTTGGGATTTCCGCCGCACTAGCTGATGCGTTACAAAACTTTCTGGCCCGCGTTACAAAACTTTCTGCTTTTTCTCGCTTCTCCGGCGTCCTGCCAAACGCAAAAATTCTCCATGTAACACGATGCTACGCTTGGCTTTTTCACGGAGAAACGCCTAATGCCAAATTCAGACCTGATCCCTTCCCTGCTTTACAAAATCGATGAAAACCAACTCGCCCTCGAAGCCGCCATCATGGAATTGTCAAACTGGGTCGAGCAGCGCGGATCTGCCGACATCGCCTAGAACGTCCGCGGTGCCTTTGGGTAATCGGCAAGAACGAAGAATTCATCAAGATGACGCACGCGGTACTTATGCCCCCCGAATGACAGAAGTCTGTCAAGACCGCCGCACTCGTCCCTAGCATCCCATGCTGGGGACGAGTGCGGCCTAACTAACTGTTTTGTAAAGATAATAGCCCGCAACAGACATGGTAAAAAATACGCATTTTGTGCTTACGCAAACGGAACACGCGGCTTGTAGACAGAGTTTTGCGCAATCCACAGCACCTTGAAAACACTCAACTGACGACGAAAAAGTCGCATTTTGTTCCTTGCAACTGAAAGTCCAATTACCATCTGATCGCTGCTTAAAACTTATGGTTGCTTCCGGGTTTTGACAAGATTCTTTGTAGGGCAATACAGGCAATGAAAAGTAAAATCGTTCAAGTACCCACATGGATCTTCTGGCTCGCGACATTTGCACTTGTATCTCTAGTGGTCGGATTTGTTGCGAAAGCTACTGGCGGATGGCCAAGGTTGGAAGGCTTTCTTCAGAACTATGCGCCTGCTTGGATCCAGGCGATCGGAAGCATTGCTGCAATTCTCGCGGCCTCCGCTATCGCCACTAAGCAAGCCAGTCAGGCTCGGGATATAGAAAATGAACAGCGTATTCGCAACGAAATACAAAAGCTCGAAGTCATCAAGGCATTGATGATTAGATCCATGACCATGTCGCGGGAAGTGATACAGGCATTCGAGAGCAGGAATTCGGAGGATTTTGCAATGGTTACTCCGTCAATGATGCGTGATGCCCATCAAACACTACTGCTGCTACCCATTTTTGAGATCCCGAATGCCCTACTATCGCTTGATGTATTGACGGTCGGCAGAGCCTTGGAGTGTCTGAGCGAGACGTGGGATGCCTACGCCGCCCAGGTGGAGGAAATGGAGACACTTGATACTCCAATGGTAGGCCCTCTCCAAACGTTAGCAGGTGAGCTTTCACAAATCAGCGAGGCTGCTTTTAATGACTGTTTAAAGGAATTACGTGAAAGAAAAGTGCTGGTAAGTGATTTATAGGCACCACCATGTCAAGGTGACCACGAAAGACACGTAACCTATTGATGGATAAAGGAAACCCACCGAAAATGGCAGGGTGAAAAACTGACCTTACCCGCTATAAGAATCAACAACTTAGCGCTGTATTTTCCTACAGTGCTCTGCCCTTCTCCGGCGTTCTGCTGACCTTAACCAATCCAAAATCTTACAGCTCGTCGCCTCACCCTCGCCCGTTCGTATCGCCTCGATTACTGTATATGCAAACAGTGTTCAGCAAGGCATTCCCGTGGACCCCCTCTATATAGAAGACACCGACGATTGGCTCGGCAACCCGACCCCGCTCGAAACCTGCCGACACCAGCTCAGGATGTACGAGAACGAATTCGAAGCGCTCACCCTCAAGCTTGATCGAGCGTTGGCGAATATCGAAGGCCTGGTCAGAGACAATGACGCACTCAGGCAGGAGAGGGATTCTCTCAAGGCCAAGCTTCAGTGCGCCGAGGGGGATTTACTGAGCGAGAGGCGAAGATTCGCCAACGTCGAGCACAGCAGAAACAATCTGTTCAATGAAAACCAGCGCCTGTTCAGAGAAGCTCGAGATCGGGAGGAATTCGCAGGTCATTGCGAATGCTGCGCCGAAAAAGGTTTGTGACGAAGCCAGCCCTTATGGGTCTACGCTGAATCAGATCCAGCCGAGGGCATGGCAATGTGCGGACGACTTTCCCAGTACAGCGGCATTCACGACTTCGTGGCGGCGCTCAGCATGCCGAACGCGCTCATCAACTCGACCGGCGAGCAACCCTTTGAGCGGTACAACGCCGCGCCGACCACTCAGCTCGCCCTCTTCCACCAGGAAGGCGCGTTTCTGCACGCCGACATGGTTCGCTGGGGATGGCGCCCGCATTGGGCAAAAGACCGCGCTGCGCCAATCAACGCCCGCGTGGAGAAAGTCGCCCATGGTCCGTTCTTCCGCGCGATCTGGCCGCACCGGGCAATCATCGCGATCAACAACTGGTTCGAGTGGGTCGATGAAGGCGGACCGAAGAAGCAGCCCTACCTGATCCGGCACCGCGACCAGTCCCCGATCCTGTGCGCCGCGATCGGCCAGTATCCGAATGAGGCGCATGAGCCCGGCGAGCACAACGGCTTTGTGATCATCACCGCCGACAGCGCCGGCGGCATGGTCGACATCCACGATCGGCGCCCAGTTGTTCTCTCGCCAGAGCTCGCGCGGGAATGGTTGGACCCGGCCACGCCAAAAGAGCGAGCTGAGCAGATGGCACTGTATGAGGGTGAACCATCCGAGGCTTTCGAATGGTTCAAGGTCGATCGCGCCGTCGGTAATGTCCGCAATCAACAAAGCGGATTGATCAATCCGATTGATGAAAAAAGCCGAATGATTTAATGCTGAGAAAGTGTCTTCAGGTGCTCCACCAGCGCAGATTCGAAAATGATATAGAGCCTTTCAGCATCGCCAGCGCGCAGGGCGCCGGCGGTTTCCAGCCCAAGCACGAAGCCTTCTGCCCGTGCTCCCGCCTTCACCGCCGTGATCATCGAATCCGTCCGGACGATCTGCGCCAGCAGGCGATCGGCCTCTCGCTGCATTTTGTCGCCCATCACTACGCCTTCCACAACGATTCACCCTTTGTATTCACTGCGACATCCAATACATCACTGCCAGGACGACCGTAACCCAAACGAGAGTCATCAGAAACGAAAGCCCTGCGAGTCGCTTGTCCACGTACATAGCGCCATCAAAAAAAAGGAATGATGGTTCAGCAGTCGCACCTTCACAAGCGTGGCGTAGGGCCATCAACGTTGCAAATTTCGAACATAGTCCTGGCACGCCTGCAATGCGATCAGTCCGCGATCACCTGTGTCGGTGATGGCGATAATTCGTTGAGCATGCGCCGGGTCAAGTCGGGCTCGTACGGCTGCATGATCCACGCCGCCGGCGCCGGTGGTTTTTGGCACGTCACAACCACCGGCTGAATCCGCGTCGATGAGGACTGACAGCCGCAAATCAGCAGTGGCAAGGCGATCGCGCAGGCGATCCTGGTCACGTTGGGCATCGCTCAATTTCCTGTAATGGGTTTGCTCACTGGCCGCCAGCCTCTGCTCAAGCGCCAGCCGCTTGTCCTGCTCGGCCTTCTGCGCCCCGGCGCCGGCCGTGGCAAGTTGGTTCAGCGTCTCGGCGTTGAGCTTGGCCTGCGCGGCAAGCTGCCTGCCGTAGCGCCATTCCTGCAACTGCCAAGCGCTGCCGAAGCAGGCGAGCGCCAGCGCCAGCAAGCCGATAAGCCGCCACGGCACGGTCACGCCAGCACCTCCCGCGCCTTCTTCCAGAGCACCAGGCGATCCGCCAAGCCGTTCAGTCCGCCGTTGATTCGCCGAGTGATGGTGTTGAACTCTTCCCGATCGGCCAAATCATTCAGTCCCTTCTGTTTCCAGAACCACGCCGCCGACATCGCGGCATGCTGCGGCAGCTCGAGCAGTTCGGGATGGCTGATCAGGTCGAGCCCCAGCGCCTCGCCGCACTTGGCGTAGTTCGTCCGGCCGGTGATTTGGATCAGGCCGCGACCGCAATACTTGCGGCCATCGCCGGGCAAGGTATTGCCCAGCTCTTCGCGCCCCTCGTATCCGCGCTGCGCAGCGGTAGGCCCCCAGATTTCACGGACATAGCGCAGCTGGCCAGACTCATGGCCAATCTGCGCGATGAACGCGGCCGCGCGCTTGGGGCCGACGATCTGGTAATGCTGCATGGCGGTGTTCAGGGCGGAAACAAAAACGCCCGCTTGGCGGCGGGCGTTGGGCATGATGCTTTGCAGCTGTTGTTCAGTGATGGACATACAAACTCCAGACATAAAAAAACCGCACTCAGGCGGCGATGGGATGCGGCTATTGCTTCTCGATGTTCACAACCTTGAGGGGTGGTTTTGGCCCTTTCTTTTTCTTGCCCTTGGATTTACCGGCTTTGCCGGCATTGCATTCGACCGTAGTGGACCAGCCGGACTGGGTGAACACCTGCTCGACCGAATCCGCCAGGTATTCGCCATCAAGCCCGACCTTGAAACCCTGAGCAATGATGGGACGCTCGGCGAAGATGTCCGTGCGGCCGGGCATCTCAAGCCGCACATCGGCTGTCGAGCGGTTGAACGCCGACAGACGTGCCTTGGCCGCCGCTTCAGCAGCGCCCTTGTCTGGGTAGATATGGCGGTCGGTATGCACTGCCGGCAATCCGTCCGGAGCGTCATCGTTGTCGATGGTAACCACCGCGAGCTTGCCGTTCTTTTTGTCCTGATGCTTCGTCGCAACCGCTTTGTGCGAATTGCGATCGCCGAGACTGAATTGCCAACGGCTGAGGTCGCGTCGAGTCAGGGTGATGGCGCCAAATGCTTTGCCGCTGGCCGTCTGGCCACCTTGGCGCGGCATCACCAACAGCTTACCGTCGGCGACCTTGGCCGTGCAGTCGTACTGCTTGGCCAGCCGGGTGATGAAATTAAAATCGGACTCGTTGAGCTGGTCGACCCGGGCGACCTTGGTCGACACCGGACAAACCGGTGTCCAGCCATTGCGCGCGGCAACGTCAGCCACGATCTTCGACAGCGGCACGTTTTCCCAGCTTCCGCTACGGATCGTCTTGCCACTGCCACGCATGTCGCTGGCCTTGCCCTTGATCACGATGGTATCCGGTGGGCCTGATACCTCGACCGTGTCGACGGTGTAACTGCCCATGCGCGCTAAGGTGGTTTCGGCATACCCCAGGTAGATCTCGATTGAGCTGCCACGCCGTGGCAACTGCACTTGCCCATCACGGTCGTCGATACGCAACTCAAACTCGTCGGACTCCATGCCCGGCTTGTCAGAGGTTCGCAGCTGCAACAGCCGATCATTGATCTTGGCCGTGACATCGGCGCCATCGGCAACGATTCGAAACATCGGAGTCATAGATTTTCCCCAATAAAAAACCCGCACAAGGCGGGCCAGAAAAACAAGGTGTCGTTACGCGTAACGCGACGCGGCGCCGGCGAAGGCATCGCCCCGGGTCAATCCCACAAGCTGACGCCTTCATTGGTCGGGCTGGGCAGATCCGGCAGGACGATGATCACGCCCAACCGGAACGGCTGAGGCTCATCGGCCAGTCCCTGATTGGCATCGAGCACGGCCTCAACGCTGCCATTCAGATGGCCGTAAACGCTGTTGCAAATGACATCGAGCATGTCGCCGTCAGACGTCCTGCATGTCGTCGCCATAACGCTCAAACTCCAAAGTGAACCCCTGTTTGCGAGCAATCCCGCCGTGCAGCAGTGCGGACTGTTCCTCATTGATGTTTTTCAGGCACCACGTCCCAATCACCTCGCCATAGCCCGTGGTCAGGGTCAGCGGTTGCAGCCTGGCCCCGATGGAACGCAGCGTGTCGAGCTGCTTTAAACCGCCTTTGAAGCCCGGATAGATCGTGCCCTTGAGCGTCAACTTTTCATCCCCCATACCAATGGCCTGTTTCGCCGGCCGGCGCGTCAGCCGCTCCTGCGAAGCCCAGCGGAATTCGGTCGAACGGCTAAGCTCGTCGAACGCTGCCGTGTCCAGGTTGAAGTAATACGGCTCAATCTTCGGGTCGCGCGGCTGAATGATCATCAGATGCGGGAACGGCTTCACCGCCTCCGGCGCCGGCGTGGCCTCCACGGCAAAGGAACTGGTGGGCACGATGTTGGCCAGCGACGGACTGACCTTGCCGGCGACGTTGTTGATCGCCGTGGCCGCCTTGCCCGCCTGTTCCTTCAACGTGCCCAGCCGCTCCTGCACTTCAGCCGCCGCCCGGGTGGCGCGGCCGTACACCGCCACCACCTGACCGACCTTGGCCTGAGCCGCGTCGACGCCGCGCATCACCCGCTGAAGCTTGGCGCCGATGGCCGGGCCGACAAACGGGATATTTTCCAGCTCGGACGCGGCGCCGGTCAGTTCGCGGATCGCGCCGTTGACCGGGGTCAGCATGCCGTCAGCACTGCGCCGCCCGGTTTCCGCTGCCTCGACCAAATACTTCAGGCTCGATTGCATGCTCTCCATATAAGCCATGAGGCCTCCTTAAACATGGGGTTCGTCGTACAGCTTGGCGGCATTACTCCTCGCCGCGTCCGCCATCATTCGCTGCATGTGCGGCAGCAGATCCTGCGCCAAGGTTTGCGGGTCTTTCACGTCGCCCTGCACCGTGACCGGCATGCTCAGCGAATACTGAAACTGCTGATCCACCTTGGCCGGTACCGGTTTTTCTGGCTCCTTGGGTTGAATGGCGAGCGCCGCCGACTTGAGCGGCGCCGTCACCGCCATCGAGCGCGCGACATCCCCCAGCACCGGGCCTTGCTGCGCCGCTGATGCCATCATGAGCGGCGTGGTCGGCACCGGCGCCTTTGCCGTTTGCTCGGGCTTTTCATCCTCACCGCCGAACAGCGACTTACCCAACGACCCGCCCAGCGCCGCACCGCCCTGACTGCCCAGGTAAGCACCGATCATGCCGCCGATCGCGGTGCCGATGATCGGCACGACCGAACCAATGGCGGCGCCTGCTGCTGCACCGGCCATGGTGCCGGCCAGGTTGCCGGCAGCCGAACCGTAACCTTCGGCTTTTTCGTCCTTGGTCTTGGCGTTTTGAAAGGTTTCAAGCGCCATCGCGCCGGACTCCAGCAGCGTGCCGCCAGGAATGACCTTGGCCACCTTGCCGGCCTTGCCGACGGTTTCGGCGACGACGCCAAGCTTGGACAATGCCCCGCCAGGAACGGAAGGGACTGATGGCGACGGGATCGAAACAGGTGGCCGCGAAACCGGAACAGATGGACGTGAAACCGGAACAGGTGGACGAGGCACAGACGGACGAGGACCTCTCGAACTCGGCAACGACCGGCGCCGAGCGCTGCGCCCTGACCCACGCCTACGTCGGCGCGATTCGCCCGACGCATCCACACCGCCACCCATAGCGCCGGCATTTACGACGAAAACCTTCTTGACGCCGTCGTTACCTGCACCACTGTCAGTACCAAGGCCGCCGCCTGTTGCCGCTTCCTTCACCCGCGAAACAACATCCAGGCCAGTCGCTACCAGATCAAGTTCTCCGGGGTTTTTATTTGGGGCTTCGCTCCCATTTCTGCCACCGCGCGACCCACGCGCAAGGTTTAGCAGCCCCTTGCTGATCTTGATCGTGCTGAAGATACCCTTTAAGGCGATCAGCCCCGCCCCGACCGTGGCGATACCGGCAACTACCCCGGGCGCGCTATCAGTCAGCGACGTAATGCCTTTAGTAACCTTGGTCAACGACTCGGCCACGGTGTCCGTCACCGGGCGCAGCGCATCACCGATGCTGCGCATGGCGTCATCCATCGACTGGGCCATTTCTGCCCATTTCTGCAATGACGACTCGCGCCGCTCGGCGAGGTTCTTGTCGAGGATCCCGGTCGCGTCACGCGAATCGTTTTTGAGCTGGCTGTACAGCGCCTTGTTCTGCATGTAGGCCGACAGTGCGGCCTTGACCTGCATGTCGGCGAACAGGTCGCCGGTGCGCAGGGATTCTTCCAGCGAGGCCATCATGGCCTTGGCCTTCTCCGGGTCGGCTTCCTTGCTGATTTTTGACGTGGCTTCGGCCATGGCCGCCGCACGCTTCGGATCGGTCGCCTGAATGTATTTCTGAGCCAGCGCCATACTGGTTTCGAGCGTCGACATGCCGTTTTGCAAACCGGTCTGCATCGATCCCTTGTAATCAATCCCGGCTTTTTCGTAAGCCTTGACCGTATCAGTCGAGCCGATTTTGCCCATCCAGTTTTTCAGGTTGTTGGCCGCCTCATCCGAACTGCCGGCCTGCTTCATCTGCACCTGCAACATGGCGCCCAATTGCGTCACCGCATCCAAGCCGGTGATGCCGTTGCTGGCCATGTTGGCCAGCAGTTCCGGGAACCACTTGGCCATGTCGGCCGCTTCAAAGCTGCCCGCCTGACCTTGGTAGGCGATCGCCTCCAGCGCCTGCTGCATCTGCTTGGGGTCGGTGATCTTGGCGTTCTGTCCCAGGGCGTTGATCATCTTCGCCGTGTCGACACCACTGGATCCCTGCCCCACGACAAACTTGGCCGCGACAGGCGCGTATTCCAGCGCCTTGCTCAAGTCCATACCGGCGCCGACCAACTGATTGACCACGTCGGCCACATCGTTGCGCGCCATGCCGGTATCGCGTGACGTGTCGATGATCTTGCGCGACATCTCCTGCTCTTGCGGCTTGTTGGCAATGCCGGCCTTGATCGCGATGTCTCGCACAATGGCGCCAAAATCAGCGCTGACCTTGGCCGGCACCGCCATGGCACCGACACCCACAACCGCAGCACCGACAGCGCCCTTCATGCCCTTTACGCCAGAATCAATCTGCTGATGACCCTTAGCTTTCAGCTCGGCTTTGTTGGCCATCTGCCCCATCGAGCGATAGGCTTTTTCCAGCCGGCCGACCTCGACCCCCTGCTTTTTCAAGCTGTCGAGGTTCGAGTTCAAACGACTGAGTAATTTGGACGCACCGGCAGCGCCGGTGTCGTGAGCCTTTTTCCATTCTTCGCGCAGGCGGATGGTGTCGCCAATCGTGCGCTGCAGCACGCGCGCTTTGTTGCCTTCAGCCTCAAGGCGCTTGATGCGCCCGGTCACATCCTTGAACGCGGCGCCTACCGTGGAACTGACGGCACCGCCGATCACCAGCCCGAGGGCGAGTTTGTTTGCCATGTCATGGCCCTCATGTGCCCAGCACTACCGATGGCGGCTCAATCCGTGAGCCACCACACCATATCCGCGAACGGCATCGACTGGATCTCAGCGGCGGAAAATCCGGTTTCCGCCGCCAGACGTTTCGCTGCCGACTTGATAACGCTGGGGTTAAAGCCCGTCGTCGTTGTCCATGCGAAAATAGCCGGCCTGCAAGCGGTTAAAATCCACCAGCTTCAGCCCCTCCAGATCCGCGACAGGTGCACCGGACAATGCAGCAAACAACACCAGCTCGCGCTGCTCATCGTCACCACCCACCTCACGGTTGGCCGCCCGCACGTCGCCCACGGTCGGCGAACGCAAGGCCAGCTTGTCCACGGTCACGCCGTTGATTTCACTCGGGCACGACAGCGTCACCAGCACCTGGTCGGTGGTCAGCGACAACCAAGCCGGCATCGAGTCCGAATAATCGGTTTTCGGTACCAGGTGCGAATACGCCGTTTGCACGCGGCGATAATCCGTCAGCTTGAGGCCTTCCAGATCCTTCAGTCCGACTTCGGCCAAACCGGCGAACAGCATCAGTTCGCGCTGTTCATCATCGCCGTTGGCGGCACGGTCGGCCGCGCGCACTTCACGCACAGTCGGGTTACGCAGGTTCAACGTCTCCACGTCGATGCTGTTGGCCTTGCTTGGCCGGGTCAGCGTTACAACAGCGCCGAGTGCACTGAGCGACAACCAGGCCGGCAGGTTTTTTGCGATTGCTTGAGTCATCTGAATCTATTCCTTACAGGCCGAGCGCCTGGCGCACTTCGAGCAGTTGGTCTTTGCCGTCGATCACCTGAATGCCGGCGACCATGTCGATCTCGTACATCAGGCGCCCGTCGATTTCGAGCTTGTAGTACGTGACCGCAACGGCGTGTTTGATCTCGGCAGCATCACCGGCTTTCCAGTCACCGAGATCTACCTCTTTGAGGCGACCGCGCAGGGTGGCGACGACTGCTGTTACCGCGCCCTTCTGGCCCTTGAAGGCACCACGGAACGTGGCGTTGAACGCGGTGCCGTCAGCCAGACCGAAGTATTTGAGCGACTCGCGGCGCACACCCTTGGTGACAAACGAGGCTTCCATTTTCTCCAGCCCCTGATCCATCTCGATGGGGCCGGCCATGCCACCCCCACGATATTCGTCGGTCTTGGTGGTCAGCTTGGGCAGCGTCAGGCTCGGCACGTCGCCGGAGAAGTTCACGCCGTCGACGAACAGGTTGGTGTTGTACAAAGTCTGAGGAATCATTTGCTACGCCCCCTTAGGCTGCTTCAAGCACTTCGGTCATCCACTGATCGGTGACTTCGAAAAGGAAATTCGGGTTCTCTGCCGGCGGCACGTCGGTGAAACGGATGCGCCAATACACCTTGCCCTGGGCGATCTGGCTGGCCGTGTTCAGTTCGGTGTCGGGGAACACTTCAAAGTTGATGATTGCGCCCTGGGCTTTCAGGTCGCGCATGAACGCATCGAGACCGTTGGTGACATCGGTCACGTAGGTCTTGGTGATCGAGCGGTCGACCGCCCACTTGTGCCCGGCCTGCACCGCGTCCATGAGGATGAACAGCGTGCGAACGCGGGTAACGAATGCCCACTTCGGATCGCTCGACAGCGTGCGATTGCCCCACAGGCGGTAACCGTCGTCGCGAATGATCGTGGTGATATTGGCGTTGTTGAGCAGATTGGCCCGGCAGGTTTCGTCGCCGTCCAGGTACTCGACCGCGCGACCGGTACCGGTGATGCCGGTCAACTCCTTGTTCGAAGGCGAGGCCCAGAAACCGTATTCAGCATCCGTCCAGGCAAACAGGCCCGCTGCCCAAGCCGAACCGGGTGCGTCGACGGTCTTGCTGGTGATGGTGTCCCAATACTTCACGCCTGGGTCGACCATGAACAGGTTGCGACTGCCGAAGTTATCGGCGTAGGCCATGGCGGCCTCGTCAGTGGTGCCAGGGCCGTCGATGATGCCGATGGCGCGCAGTTTCTGCGCCAGGCTATCGAGCGCGGTGGCCACCGCCTGAGTGGCCGTGTGGCCCGGTGCGATCAACAGCCGCGGCTGGGCGTTGAACAGGCTCTTGCCGTCGAGCAGCGCCTGCAGGCCGGTACGCTGACCCGAGACCAGCTCGCCGCCAATGATCGCTGAGGTTTGCAGCGCCGCGTCTTCCAGCTTGGGCACGCCGATGGCGACGATCACTGCCTTGGCTTTGACATAGATCGCCTTACACGCCTTGGTGATCGCTGAATCGGCGCCGAAGGCGGCAATGGCTTCGCGCTCGGTGGTGATCAACTTCAGTTCGCCGGCTTTGGCAGTACCGCCGCCGAGGACACCTGGGGTGAAGGTGTCACACAAACCAATAATCGACGACGACGGCAGCGAGATGGTGCGCGCGCCTGTGTCGACCGAGGTGGTCGTGACGCCGTGGAAAAAACTCATAAGGGTCAGTCTCCAGAAACGAAAAAGCCCCGCATGAGCGAGGCTGTGAGGGTGTTGTTGTTACGCGCAACGGAATGAAAAACGCTCCGTCAGTGAGGGGCGCTTATTGGATTTGCTCGATGAACCACGGCGGCGCGATCGGGCGGTGATCGATCATTGGGAATTGATCCCCTTGTGGCCAGTCGCGCAACAGGCGGCGATAGCCTTGCAGCTCGGAGTATTGCTCAGTCGTGATCGAGGTCGACGCGCCTTCTTCAACCTCGTCGCGATGGCGTGAAACCAGAGGGTCAGTAGCCGCTAATTGCCGATCACGCCAAACACGCTCAGCGGCGGCCAGCTCCTCAGCGCCAGGCGGTGTCGGCTCGATCAGGACAGGACGGCCAGACTCGTCAGCTACGATGGCCATTCCGGAAGACTGCCCATCTAATAGCTCGCGATGACTCTCGCGGGAAACCTCTACACCATCATCTGGAATAGCCTCGATAATGGTGCTGTCGTAGAAACCGAGTTCAGTTGCACTAAAGAAAATCACAGTCAGTTCCCCCATACGCGCCAAAAAATGACAGGGTTTACAGACAAGTTTGGCCCCGAGTTCGCATTGACCAAAATGCTATTCAGGCTGCTACCGTTCTTTCTGACCCCAGCGGTAGAAAACTCTGCCGCCCCCGCCTGTGCTGATAAAGGTACTGAGACAACCGCCCCAAAAATTGCGTTAGGGAACGCAGTTGGCAGGATAACGGTTGCCTCGGCATTATCTGTAACAGCTACAGATCCCCACTGCTCGATCAACCCTGACGGGAGCTTCTGGTATCCGTTTTGCCCGAGGCTCGCCATAAATCCTTGCCTGAGCTTTTTAGGCGTGACGATTGTCGTGTCATCGGTCCCGGCATCAAACTGCGCCTGCGTGGCGATCTTGGCCGTGCCCAGCTTGATTTCGGTGGCCTGAGTCGCCAGCGCCGCGAGCGCAGCAATGTCGATGTTTCCCTGATTGATCGGCGCGTTCCACGCCTTAATGCACCACACCACGGACAAGTTGCGCGGGCGAGCGCCCACCAACGAGCCATTCTGGTAAGCCACCGTCCCATTAGCGAACGTTACACCCGCTGAATCCATAGGATCGATAGTTGCGCCCGTATTGGGATAATCCGCCTTATCAACCCTGTCGCCACTTACCGCAGCAATGCCAGCAACATAGTCAGGTGTACCCGCCAAAAGTTGATAAGCCGCTGTAGTCGCTTGTTTAGCAAGACCATCAGGCCCCACTGCATCGATACCGACCAATGTGGCTTTTTGAAAGCTACCTATTGCCCGACCAACATCAACGCCCCGGCCATGATCCCAACCACGCAGAAACTCGCCACGCGATTCCGGCAAACGGAAGTTGCCTGCGCCCTCGTCGCCCTTGTTGAAGGCCGCACCAAGGAATGCCGCCAGATCGGGATAAACCGCAATGCTTTTGACGCTGTTATCAAGTTCCAGAAATCCGGGGGGAACTTTGTCCAGCGGAAACGAAACCATCGTGCCCACCGGCAACGCCGAGGCCTGGGCAATCATCGCCTCGATTTCCGGTTTCGTGTAGGTGTCCTTGATGCCCATACCGGCGAGCGTTTCCGGGTTATCACCCGACACGACAACTCCGCGTTCATTGACCTTGACCCGGGTGTATTCGCCCGGAATCTTGTTCTTCGGCAACACCTCCAGAATGGCCGCGTCGACGTAGGCCCGCGAGGCCAGCACAATCGCTGGGTCAATCTTGAGCTGAATGTTGCCGGTGCTGGTGACAATGAAGTTCATCCGCACGATTTGCGTGCGACCCGAGCCTTGTGACAGCAGAGGCTTGAAGCTTGGCGCGCAGTTGGCGACCGCCACCAGATCGCCGTCCGCATCGTAGAGGCCGATTTCGCGGATCCACTTACCGCCCTCGTCGGCTGGGATGATCTGCTCGGCGATGATCACCGCCGGGTTGACCGGGTCGATCTTCAGTTGGTTGAGCGGCTTGCGGCGCCACTCGTTGATCAACTTGGTCTGACCGGCCGTTGGGACGGGGTTGGGCGGATCCGCCAGCCCGTTTGGGTTGGCATCTCCCACGCCCATTTGCGTGATCAGCCAAGGAATGCCGAGCGCGTCGGCATTCGCCTGCTTGGCCATCCCCACGTTCGTGAGGATCGCGAAAAACTGCGAATTCGCATCAATCATAATAAACGTCCAGGGTATCAATGGTGTGTTCGCGGCCGACCACGCCAAAGCTGCCAGTGACCTCGATGTCACGCATGACGGGCGGGTAAACGTCGATTTCATCGCCTTCATAAAGGGCCACGGCGATATTCAAATTGCCTTGAGTTTCCAGGCTGATGGCCAGCCCGGTTAGTTGCCGGGTGACGGGCTTGGCATCGTCAATCAGGCGATCCAGTTCCTGATACATTTCTTCGGTAATGCCGGTATCAAGAACCCCGACCTTCAGCGCGAAGGTGCCCGGCACGCCCTCGGGCACGGTCTGAAACCACTCGACAATCTCGATCAGATAGCCCAGCGGCTCTACCACGCGGCGCAACGCGCCGATGGTGCCTTTGTGCTTATGGATGTAGTACGACGCCTTGATGGCCGCGCGTTTGGTTGCTTCTGTCCAGCGGTAATCCCAACGGTCCACCGACCACGCCCATGCCAGATGCGGCAGTAGATGAACCGGGCAGGTATCAGCGTTGTAGAGGTCGCGCAGAGGGACAATCGTCTTTTCGAAGAACGCGGCCTCCATGGCCCGTTCCAATTGCGTGCTGTTGAGCGGTAGGAGACTTTTCATATCAGCCCGCCAGCCTCACGTTGTAGCGCGTACAGAAAGCCGCTTGCGCCTTGGTCGGGGCCAGATCCTGCCACCCGACCAACTCAACCCGGGCAACGCCGGCAACGTGCAACTGAGCGTCAACAGCCGAGCGCGCGACCTCAACGCCCAAGCGCTTGCGTGGATTGATCCAGGCTGCCAAGCGGCTTTTCGCTTCGGCCAAACTGGCATCCGCTTCCGGGCCAGCGCTGGCCATGTGCAAGATGGCGTCAATCTCGTAACGGATCACCTGCGCGCTCTGCACAGTCACCCGATCACCCACGGGCCGCACGTCATCGTCATTCAGAGCAGCGGCCACAGTAGCCAGCAGTTCCGGCGGCGCTTCGCCTTCCCCGTCCAACCCCAGCACTGTGACCGTGACGTAACAGGGCTTCGGGCTTTCGGCCGTGGCATCTGCTACTAGCCCAGAGGCGTTACGCGCATGCAGGATGTAGCTGTTACGCGGGCCGGCCGTGGTCAACCCCTCATAGGCCAACTGGATGCGCTCGCGAAACGGATCGTCGTCTTCCATGACCCTGGGCACCGGCGGCACCGCCAGCAGATCCTCGGCCTGAATGACCAGGCGCTTCAGATTGACGTTTGCGCCCAAGTGATCGAGGTCACCGCGAATGGCATGCGCGAGTAACAGCGCCTTGCCGGCATCATTGACTCGGGCGCGGTTGCCGACCTTGTTGTAAGCCCCGACCTCAAGCACTTTGACCACTGGATCGCTTTCCAGCGCGGCCGTCCAGTTGCCGCCCATGTACCCGCGAAACACGCTCAGCCCGTCCTGATACACCTCTTCGAAGTCCAGAGGCTCCAGCACAGTCGGCGCTGGCAGCGATGACAGATCTACGGTACTCATGCGGCCACCTCCAACGTGACGCTGTCGCCCAGGTACGTCCCGACGATTTGCAAATTGATTTGCCCGCCAATGACGGAAATGACGCGCACCTGATCCAACTTCAAGCGCGGCTCCCAGCGCCCGAGAGCGCGTGCGACCTCAGCCTGTACGGCGCTTTTCCAGCCTTCGTTGATGGGCAAATCGATAAACCGCCGTAGCTTGCTGCCGTATTCCATACGGTGCCGACGACTGCCCAGCGGCGTGCTCAAGATGTCGGCAATGGATTGGCGAAGGTGCTCGATGCCGGATATGGGTAGGCCGGTCTGGCGATCCATTCCGATCATCGATGTCACTCCTTGAACGGCTCGTATTCTTCGCTGGCTTTCAGGAACTTGACCGCCTCGATGTCGGAGGCCGGCACCACGACCGTCGCCTTGTCGACCGGATAGGAACGGTCAGTACCGGGCACGATCAACAGTCGCGACGTGTAGAGTTTGTCGCGGAATTTCAAGGACTCAGGCGATGAGTAAGTTGAGGATGACAATGCCGGTTCGGAGGACACTTGCACCTCGGTGACGGTCGTATCGATCTTGGCCATGTATTTCTCCAGGCATGAAAAAGCCCGCACTGGACGGGCTGTCGTGAATGAATTAATGCGTGTGGTGATTACTGTTGCCAGTGGCGTCAATGATCGCACCGGCGCTGGTGATACCCTTGGTAACGTGTAGCGCACCGTCGATCATCACCGCCGCTTTCAGATTGATGTTGCCGGTGGTCACGTTCACCGCGCTATCGGTTACGACCGCTTCCGTGCTGGCCACTTTGATGGTGACCGTACCGCTCGGCAGAGTGATGGTGTAGCTCTTAGCCTGCCAGTCGTAGATCAGCGAGCCGCCATCATCGAAGCGCCAGACCTCAACATGATCGCGATTATCTGGCGGCGGTCCGGCATTGCCATACAGGCCCGGGACAAACGTACCTTGTGACACGTCACCGCTGGGACTGATCAAACTGCCCTGCTCGCCCAAAGACGGCGCCCGCCAGTGCCTTGCCTTGCCGGCGGCGATGCTGTGCCACCGCACCCAAGCGCTGACCCATTCACTACCATCCGACACGCGACATACCGGCGGCGAAGCGGACAGATCCACCGCGACCACGTAGCAAGCCTTTACCGCACCCGCGATCATGCGGTCATGCTGGGCGCTTGCGTAACTCACGGCAGATCCTCCGGCCTGAATTGCCCGTCACCCGGATCGACTTCAAACACCAACGTCCCCGGCGGTTCGTCCAACCACGGCCATTCCTCAACGCCGAGATATACCTGCTGAGTCCACTCCACCAGCCACACGGTGTAACCATCCAGATGCGGCTGGGTCCAGTCCTGCAGCGATTGCACAAACTCGGCGGGTTCAACTGCCAACCCCCACGTCTGTGCACGCAGCAGCACCGCCAGCTGTGTTGCCAATTGCACGGCCTGTTGATGATGGTGCGGCTTGATCGGGTCAACAATGATCCGAGCCTCGAACTTGCAGACGAGCGAGGTTTCGCCGGTACCGATATCGGTGCCCGGCTCGATCTCGGACACCTCCAAAAACACCGCTGGCAGCGACACGCGATCCTTAATGTCTGGCCAGGCTGTGACGGCCTGCACGCCAGGCAAGTGGGTACGCAGATGCTGTTCTACCGCCCGATAAAGCTGATCAAGGCTGAAAGGTTCCTCAGACATTGCCGATCCTCTTGAGGTATTTTTGCAGCTCAAAGTTGAGCTCCTGCTTGAGGATCTCCAACAGGCGCTCGTCCGCTTTTTTTACCCAGCTTTCGAAGTGCGGTCGGGCTTGTTCCAGCGACACTTTGGCCTTGGCCAGTGGGAAACGACTGCCGTTTTCGGCAACCCAACCCGAACTCGGCCCACGACCAGGTGACACCGTGCTATCGGGGTAGTCGTCCGCGTTGAAATGCTTGCTGGCCGTGCGGATCCAGATGTCGGGCTTGTTGCCGTAGACCTTCTTGAGGAAAGCCCCTTGGTAGCGCCGCCCCGCTACTGATACACCGCTGCCGGTTTGCCGTGCCCGGCCGATCCGGCTGGACTCGATGGCGTTCAAACCGAACCACAGTTTGCCACTCGCAGCACCGCCGGAAACCGGATAGCTGCGCAACCGCTGACGCACCGCCGCAACAGCGATGCGTTCTGACCGGCTGACCGCTCGGGCGATGTGCGTGCGCAACCAGCCCAACGTCTTGTTGATCGCGCGCCGATGCGCCGCCGCAGCCGCTTTCGGTACCACCTTGGCAAAGTCATGGAACGCCTGAAAGTCAGCGGCCGAGGACTGAATGGAGATCATCCCGCCCCCGGCCGATGGTTTGAAATAGCTGCCGACACTCATGGGCGCAACCTCAGGATCAGGGCGACCAGGCCGTCGCCGCTCGGCTCGAGCTGAATCAGGTCGTAGTCACCGCCACCGTCCAAGGCAGGCAATTCGACGCTGACCAGCATTCCCTGCTGCAGACCTTGCGAATCGCTGACACGGATCTCGAAGCGCGGCTCGCGCAACCCGGTGTTGAGCTTGCCGAACTTGGGTTGCAGCCAGGGCGCGGCAAACATGCCGAACACTGGCTCTTCGCGACCCTCGATCCGCGCGGTGTCGCCCAGCGTTTCGAACACCACCGCGTCAACCTCGGCGATCAGCTCGCGAAAGCCCATGGTCAGAGTTCCAGCAGGATCTGGGCGCGCGGTCGAGTGCACAGGTGCAGCGGGTTGGACTGAGCTTCACCGGCCATACCTTTGTTGAAGGGCAGCGGCTCAATCATGCTGTAGTACGGGATGCCCTGGGTGTTGACCGTTTCCATGTAGTCGGCCGGTGCAAACACGGAGATGTACAGATCGGGCACGCCTTCCGGAACCAGAAGCGCCTTATCGTCATGGACAAAAGACAAGCCGGCGACCTTGCCACGGTAACGCTCCCAGATGATGCCGCCGAATTCGAAGCTTTCCCGGGCGTCACCACGCAGTGCTGCCGCTTGCTGACTGTTGAGGTAGGTCTCTTTGACCGACTTGTGAACAATCAGCTTGTTCCAGAAGTTCTTGCCGCAGAAAGCGCGCGAGCCGGTACTGGTCACGCTGCCCAGCGCATCCTCCTGCATGTCCAGCGCCTCGCCGCACCTGACCCGCAGCTCGGTACCGGCATCAGCCAGCCCCATGGGCAACTTCTGACGCTGCACACCGAAGCGCTCATACAAATCCAGCAGAACCGTCGAGCCATCAGCGTCGAGGATCTGGCCGTTGAGTGCGCCCATGCGCTGGAACTCATGCGTGGCGTCCAACTGTCGACGCGCCTTAGCCAGACGCGCATTGACCACGTCCTGCACCGCCTGCAGCTCGGTGCGAGTGCCGAAGGCGCGGATGCCTTGGATCTCATCCGCCTTGATGGTGAAACGCTCCGGCAGGTGCACGGTGTTGAACGGGATCAGGTTGCGCTTGCTGGCCGCAACTACCAAGCCTGAACCACCGCGCTCACCGGCCGGCACCAGTGCCAGGGTGTCACCGTCCTTTTCAATCTGCACGGTCAGGGTGGTAATGCCTTCCTCGCGGAACAGGCCCAGGGCGCTGATGCGGCCCGGCAGGTAGGGTTGATCATTGAGTGCAGCGGTCAGCGAGGTAACGGTAAACGCTTCGTCTTCAAAAATGGCGATATCGGCCATGGGTACTCTCCAGAAACGAAAAATCCCGCACGCGGCGGGATGCAAATTAAAGAGGGAAATGTTTTAGCGGACGATCAGCGAATGTGCGGCCAAGGCTTTCTCAGCGGCCAGATCGAGGCCGGTCAAGTGCGCTTCGCTGACCTCGGCCAGCCGCACCACGGCGCGACCGCGACGCACCACGTCGGATTCACCGAGCGGACCGTACAGAATGGCGACAGCGTTTTCGGTGCCGTCCTCTGCCGTCGGTTCGTACGGTGCGAATTCGCCGGTGGCGGTCACCAGCCCGAGAATTTGGCCCGGCCACAATGCTGGACCCGCCGCGACATTGATCGCTTCGCGCGAGATGGTGCCGGCGCCCTCGGACAGCAGGAATTCACCTGCGTGCATCGGTTCCTGTTTGATGGTCATGCTCGTGCTCCTTTCGCGCCTAGCGCGGTTCCTGTTTGGGCCGCTTGCCGAGCAGCCCAAATCGAGTTGGGGTCAGGTTGTTTGGCCAGCACCTTGGGCGCTGGGTCATCCGTCAGCGGCAGACTGTTGTCGATTTCAAAGCCTTTGCCGCTGGTGACAATCTTGTCGAACAGACGCGCCCGAACCGCCGCCGCATCCAGACCGGCCGCGACATACTCGGCGCTGAATTCCGGCAGACGCGCGGCGACGCAGAGGTCGTTCACCGCCTTGGCGCGAGCCAAGCCGGCGAGCACGATTTCCTCGCTTTCGAGCTGGGTAGAATTGAGCAGTGGCTCGACCAGATTGCTGATGCCCGCCGCCGTGCAGCGCTGAGTAATCATCAGTGCCAACTTTGCCGAGTCGACTACAGGCGGTACCAGGGGAGGATCGACAGGTTCAAGCTCGGGATCCGGTTCAGGTGGCTCGTCGAGCTGCGCCACCAACTCAACCGGAGCGTGCTGGAACCGTTGCAACACCGCGCCTTGACCGAGGCATGCTTTGACCTTGATGCCGTCGCCGACTTCGTCTGCAAGACCAAGAGCCACCGCTTCGTTAGCAGTCAGCCAGGTTTCAGCATCAACCATTCGCCGCAGCTCGGCGTCATCGATGTCCGGCGCCTTGGCCTTATAGGCCGCGATGATCGCCTCCAAGGTTTGATCCAGTACATCAGCGACCCGGCGGAAGTCCTCAGCGCCACCGCCTGCATAGGTGTATGGGTTGTGAATCATCAACATGGCGTTCGCCGCGATGACTACGCGGTGTGCACCGCACACGGCGACACTCGCGGCACTGGCAGCAAGCGCATCGATACGTCCGGTGCAACGCTCGCCCAGACGCGACAGCGCGTTGTGCATGGCCAGTCCGTCGAACAGGTCGCCACCGATACTGTTGAACGCGGCCACCACCGGCGACACACCATCATCCATGGCGCGCAGATCCTGCACGAACTGATTGGCAGTGATGCCCACGCGCCGATCTCGCCATAGACGAAAACCTCGATCACTCGCTCGGTGGCCTCTCCGTTGGCCTGCAGGGCGTACCAGGTCTTGTCCTGAACCTCGACACGCTTGCCCGCGCGGTTGTAAATGCGCGGTCGCGCTTGTTTGCTCATGGTTGCTCCTTGTCGTCGGTGTCTTCGACGGCATCCAGGGTGTTGTAGTTGAGGCCCAATAAGGTGGCGCGTGCCAGATCAGCAGCGTTTTCCAGATCGACCGTTTCGGCGTCGTAGCCAGTGCGCAAAACCATCTCGCTGCGCGACGAAAAACCGGCTCTAACCTCCATCGCTCGCGCCTGCACGTCCTGCACCGGCTGGATGTAGGCCCAGCCTTGTGGCACCCAGCGGGTGCGCAGGTATTGGCGGCGCTTCTGTGCGTAATCGTCCAGCACCAAGACACCCGACAGCACCGCCATGTCCATCCACGCAGCCCGTACCGGGCGGCAGAGTTGATGCACGTACACGCTGAACTGCAGTTGTTCCAGGCGACGCCGAAACTCGTTGAGTACCACCCGCAGCGCTCGATCGTTGATTCCGCGCATGTCGCCGGTGAGGATCTCGTAAGGCGTACCCGATCCCGCTGCAGCAGCCATCAGTTGCTGCCGCATGAAGTCCGGGTAGTTGTTGCCGGCGTCTGGCGGTTTGGAAAACTCAACCTCTTCGCCAGCGCCAAGTTCCTGCATGGTGCCGGGTTCGAGCGCAACCATCGGCGTGAAGCCGTCGCGGTCCAGATCCAATAACGCGCCGGTGACCGGATCGCGTGGAACCGGTCCCGATTCCGGCGCCGGGCGCTTGATGAAACCGGCAAACAGGTTGGCCACCTCTTGGCGGAACAGCACCGCGTCGTCGTAGTTGTCCAGACTGCGCAGCCGTTTGAGTACCGGCGACAATCGCGGCACACCGCGCAACTGACCCGGCTCAACCGGTTCGAAGATGTGCAGCACCTGCGCGGCCGGGACGCGCACTAGCTGGTTGTACCCGGCGCTCAACGAGGCCGAGTCACGCGGATGCGACAGGTACATCCAATACGCTACCCGCTTGCCGCCGGGCGTGAATTCGATGCCGGCGCGGATGATGTTGCCGTTCTTGGTGCTCTCGAATTTGTCGTGCGGCACGAACTCCGGCGCCAGTATCTGCAACTGCAGCGGAACCGCCAAACCTTCGTCGCGACTGCGAGGACGCAACCGGACGAAGCACTCGCCCGATGTTTCCACCGTGCGCGCCACTAGCGCCTGCTGGCCGTAAAAGTCGGTGCGGTCATCCGCATCAGACTCATCAACCCAATCGCTCCACAGCTCCTGCAGCAGTTTGCGCAGGGCATCATCGTCGGTTGTCGGCCGAGGGGTGATGCCGGTGCCGATCAGGTTGCTGACGCGCTTGTCGATGACGTTGAAGGCATACGGATCATTGCGAACCGCTGCCCGGGAGCGCGACCGCAAATTGCGCAGTGCCGGGGTGTTGATGCTGTTGATCCCGTTGTCGGGAGCGTCCCAGTTAGCGGATCGGCGGCCTTCACCAGCGCCTTCGTAACTGGCCTTGATGTTGGACGGCAGCACAAAGCCGTTACGGGTCAACGTCGGAAAATGTCGAGCCATTAAAGTCCCTTGCCCCCGTGATAAAGGCGAACCACGCGCGAACGTGGCCCGGCGGCGCTGGCCAGCGACGAGCGTATTTCTTCGCGCGCCTTGAGCAGCTCATCGACCGTGCGGTATTCCACGGTACGGTCGGTGTAGCGCACAGTTTTTTCACCGCGAGCAATGGCCGCCTCAACCGCGTCGAGGTGCTTTTTCGTAAATGACATATCAGCGTCTCTTCAGGTAGCCACTGGTGGAACTGCGGCGTTGTGGGGGAGCAACTGCCGGAAGTAATTTCACGGCTGGTTGCGCCGCCTGCGGTGCTGCCGGTGTTATGACTGGCCGGCTGAGCCGTTCGCTCTGAACGGGTTGGCTGCTATCGCCCGAAACCGACTGGTTGACCGCCTGCCGAATCCGCGCCCAATCGTGATCTTGGTAGCGGTTGATGCCGAGGTAATGGGCCATGGCCAGGTTGTAAACCAACAGATCGAGCGCTTCGTTACGCTCGGATTTGCCCTTGGTCCATTCGATGCGTTTATGCCCCCTGACGTAACGGGTGACTTTGCGCTCAGCCACGCACTGGGCGAAAAAGTCATCCGGCAGGTCGTTGGCAAAGTGCAGCGCTCCCGGGCCGGTGTCGAATACATAGCGGTTATAGATCCAGTCCTTCGCCGTGTCGGTACCGACAATCCAAAGCTCGGCGCCATGCCGCTCAGTCAGGCCCTTCCATGTCACGTCGACCATCGAAGGTCGCTGCGCGATCACCGGCCGGCCCCGCTTGCTCGCCCCCTTGATGGCGAACACACTGCGCCAGCGGCGCATACGACAGAACTGATAGACCTCATCCGTATGGTTACCACCGGAGTCGACCGCAGTAGCCATGATCATCAGCTCAGCACCACAAGGGTGTCGGTAACGGGCCTTGAGTAACTCGTCCAGCGCCGCCCAGGTGCGCTCATCGGCGGGGTCGCCGGAGATCACTTGAAAGTCGACCACCCAGCGCTCCATGCCAGCACCCCAACCCATCACCATCAGTTCCAGGCGGTTGGCTTGGGTGTCAACAGAAGCGGTCAGCATCAACACGCCGTCGGGCATTGAGCCAAGCCCGAAGTTTTCCAGCCGCGCCCGATCCCTCAGCACATCGGCCGAGGTTTGCTCCTGAGCGCTATCCCAGACCTTGGCCAGACGAGTGTTATAAAACACCTGCATCGGCTCCAGATCGCCTTTGGCCTGAGCCTTTTTAGCCTTCTCGAATTGCTTGGCCAACGAGGCCCAACCGGTCCAGCCGGGCGGCGAGTACAACGCATTCAAGTTAAAACCAATGGTTTCACCATCGCCTTGGGTGTGTGCTCGCCACTCCCCTTTCGCCAGCATCTCGCCCTTATAGCGCTCCTCGATCAGTACGTCGCAGTCGGGGCCAGCGCACTGGTAATGCACAACCTGAAAATCCGCCGAGTAATGCAAACGCTCCCACTCCAGAACCTGCATGTGTTCACAGGTTGGGCACGGCACGTAGTAGTAACGCTGATCGCTGACCTCAAACAGATCAGCGATCCGTGACGCCCCCCTGACCGTCGGCGAACTGGAAAAGTAAAATTTCGCGTTGCGGCCGAAAGTACTACCGCGAGTCTCGGCCAGCTCGACCGGGTCGCCCTCTTCACCCACGTCCACACTCCAGCGATCAACCTCGTCGCCGTAGATGTAGCGTGCGGAAAGCTCCGCCAGGTTGGCCGCAGAACCGGCCGTGGTGATGTACAGCGAACCACCCTCGAACTCCTTCGTGTCCATGGTGTTGCGCGCATCTCGCGAGCGGTTGGACGCCACGCGCTCACGCAGAACCGGCGTAGCCTTGATGGTTTTACCAATACGCGACGATACCCGCTTGGCCAACCCCAGGCTGGGCAACAACGTCAGGATGTTGGACGGGGCCATATGGATCAGGCCGCCGATCCAGTTCAAGGCGATCTGCGTTTTCATCAACTGCGAAGCCACCATGGTCACCACCCGCTTGCACGGGTGGGCTGGTGACAGACAGCGCATCGGCTCACGCGCATAAGGGGTGCGCGAAGTGTGGTATTGACCAGGCTCGGCCGCACCCGTGTCGCGCGGAATGCGCATGTACTCGTCGGCCCACTGGTCAATCCAGACATCTGGCTCTGGTCGCTGCCCACGGAAATACGCTTCGCGGTACACCGTCGCACCGTTCGACATTTCTAAGGACATAGGTTTAGCTCGGGGTAATGGCTTGTTCTAAATCTGCTGTAGACAGTCGCTCAGCATCTTCCAGTGTTTGTCGTAAAGCCGCCGTCAGACGCTTTTCGATTTGCCATGGATCAGACAGCGAGGCCAGTTCAGGCGATAGCTGTGGCGCCATTCCAAGCAAAAGATCGCGCAGTAAGCGACCGGCGTTATAGGCCGCATCTTCGACCGCTTTGCGCTCTACCAAGGTGCCTTGGGCTTTAAGGAAGTTGTTTTTTTCCTGAAGCGACAGGTAGTGCTCACGAAGCGCGCGTGACTTTTGAAAGTCGGGTACCTGGCCAGAGGGGTCATCTACAAAGTCTGCGATGACTATTTCCAGCGGTGGCTGATCACCCCGCTTCGGGCGATTGCGCTCATGTCGAGCGGCGACGGCGGCCTTGCTCGGGTCGCTCGTCATGGCCAGAAGCTTCTCGCTGGCCTCCACATCAATCTTCCCGGTGGCATTCAGAACCAGTCGTTGACTCTTGACCAGCTTGCCAACGTACTGCCGAGACCACCCCTTCAGCTCGCAGTACTCCTTGCGAGTTACAAAAGCCATGCGGCCTCCATCGTCGTGGCTTGTTAAGCCTGTCAACTAACCCGGCTTAGTTGACAGGCCTTCCGACCATTGCGCCGGGGCTGCTGTTTAAGAAAATGAACAGGCATGAAAAGCCTATACAGCCCAATAGAACCGGGGGGACTTCACTAAAAAACACTGTTTGGATCATGCGAACTCTGTCGCTGAAAACACAGAATTCCTTGTCAACCTGTCAACCGCTGTCAACTAACTTTCCAGCCCTGTGGCTAACGCTTTCCCGCGGGTTTCCGACCCCGTACCCTTCGGATAACCCTAGGGTCCCCGGCGATGTGCGCTACAGGTCGGGTCGGGTCTCACCTTTGACCCACAACTCCTATCCGTCATCGCCTATCACGCGGACCTGCATTGGCCGATCTCCTTGGAGTATTTGATTGTCAGCGACCTACTCGTCGACTTGAATACCTGCCTTCTTTGCCAAAAACCGGGTGTACAAACCACCGGCTACATCGGCACCAATCACCGCAATGACGATGCCCAATCCAGCAGCAAGGTAGTGGTTGTTCCAGAGGGCCATCGCTAGCAGCAACGTGGCCATTCCGAGCAAGCCTGACGCGAGAAAACGTAACGCTACTCGCTGCAGGATCTGGCGTAACCCGAGGTCACTGCCTGATGCTCTAAGCATCTCCCCCGACAAGCCTGCCATGCTCAGCAGTATCAGAAGCCAAAGGGGTACATCCGCGAGAGCTTGTTGCTCCGTGCTCATCTTTTGTCCTCAAATAGGTTCGGCCTCCATATCACTGTCATCCGCGCAGGGCAAAGACACGGGCATGGCGCCAGAAACGAAAAAGCCCCGCTCAATTGCAGGGCTTATTAGTCAGTAAAAAAACCGACTCGATGGCCGGCGTCATGAAAGTGTCTCGCTGCGTTCACAGCAGTTCACGCTGCTATAAAAACAAATCTATTCCGCGCGGAAAAGGTTTTTTAAAGTCCGCCACGAGCGCCGGCGCCATGACGGCATTCGCCAAGAAGACGATCTGACATTCGTAAAAGGCAGAGGACTCAGCTTCAGAGGTGGCAGTTTGACACCAAATTGCTTAATCTGTTGCAAGAAACCAAATCGTACGCTCGGCGGCAAACAACGCGACAAGAGTTATCCAGCCAGTTATTTCCAATCTGCCAAACACAAAAAAGAAATCGCCATGACAGAACTCCTAAAAAACTTAGAATTAATATCATCGCCTGAAGTTTTCCTAACCATAATAGGTCTAGGATTAACCCTGATAGCTATGCTCTATGCCCTCACTAGATCTAGAGCATTTACTAATGTCTTATTCAAACTCTCCGGACTTTTCCTATACAATGAGCCGAGCATTTCTCAGTCACGAGGAACGGCCGCAAGAATTGCCGACTTAGAATTTCAGCTCATCAATATTCACAAGATGCTTTCAAGCAAAAATATAGAGAGCCGCAGAATAGCAATTGAAGAGGAGCTAACAGAACAGCTATCCCGGAACCTCCCAGAGCTTGTAGCGAAAAAACTTGAAGAAACAAAAGCGATCGACACCTCCATTGACTCTGCAATACGAAAAACTATTGAAGAATCGGTTTCAGCTTTCTTGATCAAACAAGACCCTACGAAACTTCTTCAAGATCGCCGCGAACAGCTCCGTATGATAGAACGCGAAAATCGAGGAAAAATACTCGAAAAAACTATCCAGGATCAGATGCTCAGTGCGGGGAGATTGAAAACGGTAATGATCAATCTATTCGTAATGTTCAACATAGGAATTCTACTGACATATCTATTTGCAGGTGGGACACTAACTGACCGAGCAGTAACGGGAATTATCGGATTATATGTCAGCTTGGCTGCTTTCATCGTTTACATTTACAGAACTTCAAACTTTCGCTCATCTGTACTACTTGCCCTCCATGAAGATGCAAAAAAATACTTTGATGCGGAGGACTATATTAGAAGACTTAAGCCTGGAGCATCGCCTAACGATCGGGACGTAGAAGTGCTTAAGCTTCTTCTCCTCAATCGAGCCGAAAGAGAAAAAATGGCTGATCATCCTTACGAGCTAATTTTAAAGGGCGTTAGCAATTCTAACATCCAGCTCAAAGGTGGCAAAATGATTAGCTCGGCGAAAGGTGAAAAGTAGAAAAAGCACCATTACAAATCAAATCACACTAATAATGCAGTATTAGCTGTCGTATGTGATGACAGCTAATACCCACGTAAAATTTAAGCGACCTTTAAAATCCCACCTACCGCACAATCAATCCAAGCGGTGCCTGCGCGAGCTAATTCCCTGGCTTTGCCTTCACTGATTCCGTAGTGCTTACCTACTCGCGCCATAGGCCATTTTGCGCCAAAATAAAGCCAGATAATGTCTCCCATCTGCAGATCACGGCGAGCCAGTCTTGCAACTGCGTTATCAATGACAATCGCCCGGTCATCGGTAATGCAATAACTGTTGCTTGAAGCTGTTTGTGGCATCACTTGCCGCATCAGAGCGAATGTCGGGGATATGTAACTAGGTAATCCGACCCCATCCATCCTCCACCATCCCCACTGCTCGAGCAGGTACTCGGTATCTCCCATTGGCCGGCCTGCCGGCTTGCGAATCATCATGCTCTTAATCCCCTGTGTAGTTTGTGCCGCCCGCCCCCAGGCGGTTCGCTTTATAGTTTTGACTCTTTAGCCCGTCCATCTGGCTCGAACTTTTCAGAGCCAATATTTCACGCTGAGCGTGCTGTAATTTGAAACTCAATTGAGTCACCAACTCGTCGGAAGAAAGCACCAACTTACTGCCACTAACAACCCAACCTGAACCGTTGCAATCAGTGCAAATCAGCTCATAAAACAGGCCTTTTAATACCGCTTTTCCTTTGCAGATCGAGCAAGGCTCCAGCTCGATCCGTTCCCGCTTAAAGCTAGGCACTGGCCATTTCTGCATGTTTTGAAACCTCGCCTATGGTTGTTTCTTCAATGGCCTTGCAGGCCTTATGTTCTGTGGCTTGCAGCGGATTACCGGAATCTTCAAATCTAAAGCCGGTCAATCCGTGAATCGCCGTAAAGCCTTTCTGATCTAGATGCGCGTGCCACTGCTCGAGGGCATCACGCTTGCGGCTCATCACGTCCGACTGGATGTAAACCTTCACGTTGTGGCCCATCGCGTGGTTGATCAGCAGCTCACCAATCAGGTGATCGATGCCAAGGTCTGCCCAACCGGTGCGCGCCACCTTGCGCAGGTCGTGGCTGGTCCAATCGCCCTGCCCCAGTCGACGAAACACTGCGCAGCCCTGAGCCTCGCCCAGCGCCTTGCCATTACGTGCCGGGAACAGGCACTGGCCCTCATAGCCTCGAGCGTATTGGCCTTCTCGATACCGGGTCAGCAGCGTGCATACTTGCTCGGTCAGAGGCAGGTGATGCTCGACACCGGTTTTCGTGTTCTCGGCCGGGATGAACCATTCGCGTTCGGCCAGGCTGATGTGCGACCAGCGCGCCATCCGGGTTTCACCGATCCGGGTGCCATGGCAGAGCATCATCAGTGCGAGCATCGAATCCAGCGGTGCGGTGCTCATGACTTCGGCCAGTTGCCCGAGCAGGCCTTCCAACTGAACGCCGCGCAGACGGGACGGCTTTATGCCGACCTTTGCCTTAGAGAAGTCGTTGAACCGGATCGCTGCCATCGGGTTGGACGTGATCAACCCCAGCTTGGCCGCCTGCCGGAATGACAAGGCCAACAGTTGGAACGCGGAACGCACGTAGTCGATGGAAACCGTCTCCTGCAGGGGCCACATCAGCAGGGTGTCGAGAGCTGCCTTGTCGATACCGATCAGGGGCAGCTCGCCGAGGCGCGGTTTCAGGTGGCACTTGATGATCGAGGCGCCGGTGTTTTTGCGTTTGGTCGACAGATTACGATCGCGGGACATGCGATCAGCGAACCAGTCCAGCAGTTCGCCAACAGCGTTCCACTTCGACAGGCTCGCGCCCTCCCCGGCGGCCAGACGCAGCCGAAGCGACGGCAGCGCCGCTACAACCTGTTTGTGAGCCAGCTCGGGGAACGTGCCGATGGCATTCCACTTGCCCTTCAACACCAAGTACCACGAGCCACCGGTTCGAGCCTTGTTGAAGCGCAGATACAGGCCCTTATTCTCAATGTCGCGTAAGTCCTGTACGGAGCCGGCCACTTGGCGCTTGATCTCAGCTTCGGTGATCTTCACCGCGGCGGTACTCATGCGGCCCCCTTAACGGTGAGAATTCCAGCCCTGATCAGGGCTTCGTGGGTTTCGGCGATGGCGCGCGGCACGTCCTGCCAGTCGATCTCGCCGGCGGCGCGGCCGTCGATCACGTCGTGGCAAGCGTTGCACGCGTACACCGCCACGGTGTCAAAACCTTTCATGCCCATACCCTTCTGCCCGCAAGGCAGATGCGCGAGGACGGTGGTTTCTGGATTGTGATTGCAGATGCCTGGCATCCGGACGGTGCACTCTTGGCCATTTGCCGAGGCGCGAAGCTTCCTCGAGCTCACTCGCATGCAGGCTTCCCCGTCACTACGTCGACGACTTCGTAGGTCCCAGGCCACATCCACGAGCCATAACGCTTGGCCATGGCCTCGTCGGCAAACAGCGCCAGCGCGTGATCAGGCGGCGAACTCAGATCGACCTTGAACGAGCAGCAGAACACTGCGAAGCGATAGGTATCGATTTCAGGAACAGCCAGGCGGCGGTCAGGCATGACGGGCAGCCCCCGATCTCATGGCGCGCAGCTCGGAGAGCGCTCTGTTTCCGATCTCAGGTGTACGGCGGCCGTCAACTCGGGCGGGCAATGCCAGCGGCATCTTTTGGAGCGGCAACCCATCGATCAAACGGCGCACGGTGATCACGTAGTTGCGCTCGAACAGCTTGCGCGCCAGCGAGGTTTCGAGGCGGTTCAGACTCTCGAAACCCGACTCCTTGGCCGTGTGCCAAATCGCATCATGTGACCAGTTCGCTTGGCCGGCCATCGACGGATGGACATTGCGGCACGCTTCGCGAAACGCCGTTTCGAGCGGTGGCAGCCCAAGCATTTCAGGCGTGGGCTGGCACAGGTTTATGAACTTGCCTACGCTCGGCGCGAAGTCAGAACCAAGCTTCCGGCACTGCTCGATGCCGAAGCGAATCTGCTCGACCTTCGTGATTTTCTCGGCCATGAACGCCTTGGTCCAGGTGGCTTTCGCGGCGTTGACGGCCTCTTGATCAGGCCAAGCCTGCTTCCACGCCGGGAAGATTGCCATCAGCTCGCGGAACAGTGCGTTGATGACCTGGACGGTACCCGCATCCGCCTTCACTGGCGCGACCTCAGCCGACGCCACATTGGGTAACATTTGCAGCACACTCGAAACAGACTTCATCACAGACCTCCCAGGTCATCACCCCAACTGGTGTCGTTGAAATCAGGCTCTTGACCACGACCTGCTGCCTGCACTCGCTCACGCTTCACCCACTGGACCAGGCGGTAGCACCAGCCGGAGCCGGAATCGAGAGTGTTTGGCTTGGCGCAGTGGAAGCCCTTGAACTTGCGAACCGCTTCGTCAGGGACGCAGTCGGCCGGAAGCCCCGCGATGGCGATCTGATCCGACAACGCGTTCTCGTTCGGCAACCAAGTCGCGAACATGGAGAAGCGCTGGTGATTATCCCGCGGCTCGATTGCGGCGTTGTTCTGCTCGGCGATCGCGGCATCAATCTCACGCTGTTGCTGCTCTTCGGTTAATTGATGGTTAAGTGACGGATTGGGTGCAGCCGCTGCACCCCGTCCTGTCTTAGCTTGCACCCCGTTCTGTTGCGGGTTGCACCCCGTGCCGTCATTTGCACCCCGCTCGGAACGGGGTGCAGCATTTGCACCCCGCAATAATTGGAGGTCGTAAACGACTGGGCGTCGGTCATGGCGATCAATGTGAACGGCAGCAATCGCCTGATTGCCCTGCTTGATCAGCCCCAACTTCTCCAGGTCATCTAACTTGTAACGCACGGTACGCTCGGAAAGACCGGTGTCCTGAGCCAGGGTGGAAGCTGACGGAAACGCGCCAGTACCGTTCGATCCGGCATAGTTGGCCAGGCACAGCAGAACGTGCCGTGCGCTGGCATCCTTGAGAACTTGCGTGGGCAAAGACAGCGCCCATGACATTGCTTGAACGCTCACAGCGAGGCTCCGGTATTGAATTCGGCAAAACGAGATGACATGTGTCGCGATACTTTTTGCGATTGACCAAAACGCGTCGCAGGAATTGAGGGATTACCGGGGGAGACGTTCGTATTCATAATGGCCCCTCAATTTTTTGCGTTTTGAAGAAACCGGGTTGCAGCCCGGCTTTTTTGTGCCTGAAACTCAAGCTGCCTTCACCGAGCTTTCGAGCAAATGAAGGCTTTCGCGTACATGTCCGATCTCAGTGAGAATGTCGGTCTTCTCGCCGGATGAAACGTGCTGGTCATCCAAAGCCTCGTGCACAGCGATGGTCAGATCAGCTACTTCCTTGCCGACATGTATCAGCGAGGCAGTCAGCTCTTTGGGTGCCGGCGCATCCTTCGGAACGAGCTCGAAACCGAACTGATCCGCCAACGTTTGCAACGGGCGCATGTCTTCGGTGTGCAGCAAAATCCCAAACAGATGCTCAATAGTCAGGTGATGCGCCGCGTTGTCCGGGTTCGAGCGCTGGAGCAAGCTCACGTGTGCCATGCACATCTTCCCGGCCAACTCCTCTGCCCCACTTTCCTTGACGGTGGTGTGGCAAGCCCTCAAGAAATCTTCCATTCGTAAAACCTCAAATTTGTTTCCGTGGCGTGATGCCAGTGGCGGAGTAGAATTCAACTCATGGATCAGGGCAGCTATGGGGCGTCGCTTTTACGCTCCGCTTTGAATTTCCCCTTGGAAAGGACCTGAATCTGGTACTGGCGGGACTCTGGGATCGTTTCCCCCCACATGGTCACGGCACTTGGATGGATTCCCAGCGCAACCGCTAACTTTTTCTTGCTGCCGAAATGTTCGGCGACCTCACGCGTATTCATTGCGCATCCTCATTCGAGCGTGCCGCAATTTCAGCATGCTGAAGTTATCGCGTCAACGAAGAATTAAGCACTCTGCATACTTAAATTCAGCTAACTTAATATTGGCGTCATGGAAAGACACGAACGTATTGCCCGAGCCATTGCGCTCAGTGGGAAAAAGAAAGGGGAAATCGCCGCCCTTTGCGGGGTGGCGAATTCTGCCGTTACTCAATGGATCTCAGGCGAAAGTAAAAGTATTCGGCCTGAAAACCTTTACGCGCTGGCTAAGGCCACGGGGTTCAGGGCCGAATGGCTTGCAATCGGCGAAGGCGAAGAGGTTGAACCTGATTCGAATGTAGGCGCGGCTCGGCAACCCGTGGAGTCGTTTCGATATCCGGTTATCAGCTGGGTAGCTGCAGGCGCGTGGGCCGAGGCTGTGGAGCCCTTCCCGCCTGGTTTCTCAGATCGGTACGAGCTCTCCGACTATGACTCCAAAGGAACGGCGTTCTGGCTGGAAGTGAAAGGCGATTCGATGACATCGCCGGTTGGCACAAGCATCACAGAGGGAACACTTATCCTCGTCGACACTGAGGCAGATGTGCAATCGGGCAAGCTGGTTGTCGCAAAACTCGCCGATAGCGATCAAGCCACTTTCAAAAAGCTTGTTGATGATGGCGGCAGGCGTTTTTTGAAGCCATTGAATCCCGCGTATCCAACTGAGATGCTGGCCGAAGACTGCCGCATTGTAGGTGTCGTAGTCCGGGCGCTGCAGAAGTTATAGCCCGACTTACTCCCTACCCGCTAACCCCAAGCCCGCCAAAAGCGGGCTTTTTGCTGCCTGAAGACAAAGGAGTACAAATGTACTCCTAAAACCTTGCCAATAAACTGCGCTGAAATAATACTGTACATTCATACAGCTAAAGGTAAGGAACACCCATGTCTCTACGATCGACCGCGACACCCAGCACCACCACATCTTACGAACTCGCCGGCCGGCGCCTCCAGGCACTAATCGCTGCACCGAGTGTTCAGAAGAGAATGGCCGTCACGGTGTCGAGGTTGGAGCACGAGGCCGAGGAAGACTGGCAGCGACTAATTGACGATATCAGCGAGACTGACGGTGTGATGGTTGAATCTTTACAAGGTGGTGCAATAAAGATCGGGTGGAAACAATACTGTGACGGTTGAAAGAAGCCCGCAAGCGCGGGCTTTTTTACGACCGATGATTTCAGAATGCTGAATTATTTCTTTAAGCATGCTTGACTGCTTGATTTCAGCTTGCTTAAATAGATTCAAGCCAGTACGCCGGCCAAGTAGCGAAAGCTACGCCGTTCTTTAACAGTCAAAAATCTTCGCGGGTCGATCCCCGACAACGGGAATAGCGCGAAACACAAATTTCGATCCCCATGCCAGCTCTGGAACTGGCCGGGCTCCCTCATGAGAGCACGCAAAGTTGCACAGCCACCCGATGTGACGCCAGTAGCGGCAGCGGGCAGAGAGAGGACTCCGGCAGACGTGCAACGAGATATCAATCATCACTGAAGCACCTTCTTGCGAGGGTGCTTTGGGATGACTAAGAGGAGCATCTAAATGCTACATTCAGCGGACACCAACGCAAAGTTACCGCGAGTTGGAGCTCCATCACTGGCCTCTCGAATAGGGCCGCGCTTATAACGGTGGTTCAGCAAGGCGAGCCTGGACTTAGTACGAAAATTACGTTGATGCAACCGAGCAAAGAACTCGACGCGGCGAGCTGCCTGAAGTACGCAACGATCGTTACCAGTCGGACAATAGTTGCTTCATTACGAGCTTTGCCTCTTCCGGTGACTGAGACGATTTCGAAAGAGTTAGACGAATATCTTTCTTCAGGATTCGAATGTCCGTAACGCCGTGCCAGAAGCCGTTATCAACAAGAATGGCATCACCAACCTTTATCGGCTCGGCGCTTTCGTAGTACTTCGGGCACGAATCGTCGGAGTCATTCAGGTACTTCAGTTTGAATTTGCGCATAGCAAGTTCGCCCTCCTTTGCAAGCTGCGTTGTGTGAGAGCGCTCAGCCTAGCGTAAAGCCCGCCAATTGGGCAGTCGTGAGTAGGCCGTGGCTGTCCGGCACCTATCCTTTTCACCGGCGGGCGCTTCTACCCGCCATCCTTCAGCACAAATCCAGGAGCTAAAATGACTGACACGACACAAGACAGGCGTGGATTTCTATTTGGTATTCGGGTGGGCGAGAAAAACAAAACCTACACGCTGAGCGTGGATGCAGCCTCCCCCTCTTGCGCCATAACGGCTCTAAAAACTGCACTGATGAAGCTGGAGGAGGGAGAAAGCCGCTTTGCTGAAGGCGAAAACAACGTGATGCTGATTGGTTGTGTGGCTGCAACCTCCCGGCATAAATCACATCAATGACCCACTATTCCGACACCCGCTGCCCAACCAATGTTGGGAGCGGAATCAATATCTCCCAAAGTGGCTCTTCTGCGAGTTTATAAGGTGATTTCTCACTGGACCAGTAAAGGTGTGCCCGCTGATACAGTTCCAATACAGAGCAATCAGTGCCTAACAGATTCATATCACCACGATGAACCGTGCTCTCGGTAATCACCTCGTATATTGAGGCTGATTCTATCTTTCGTTCGCTTTTCTCTTTCGCGAGCAAATCTCTAAATCGCTTCGCGTCACTAACATGCTCGCAAGCGAATAGCGACTGATACCGAGATGGCTTTTCCGGGAAAGAACTACGGCGTACCAGCTCAAATATCAGCCCCACTAACAGAGAGTTGCTCACTCCAGTTAAACTATTCATTACTACTTCAGGATTGTAGAGATAATTGTAGCCGTGCTTGGACAAGCCTTCAGGGTGTATTTGATTGAGGAAATCAGTTTTCAATGGCGTATCGGGCCTGTAAGAGCCTAGAGATATTTGAGAATAAGGAGCCAGACTTCGCGCGGAATCAACAGTGTAATATTTTGCATTGTTACTCATATGCTTATCTCGTGTAGTACTGCTTGGTCGAACCTGCAGTCTACGGTAGGACCCGTCACCTGGGCAGTGGTGAGTAGGCCGGGGCTGTCCGGCACCTACCCTTCCCCACCTTTATTCGTCAGCACTTTCCCCTGCGCCCAACGGCAATGAGCAGGCGGTGCCGAGTGCTGACGGATAAACTCAACCCCACCACCGAGGGATCAGCCATGCAACCGCAACCACTGATGCAACAGCGCCGGGAAGTTCTCAAAGCCTTGTTTGTTCGCTCCCACGCAGCCCGTGGAGAGTTCGCCCGACTTGCAGGCCTGGCGGCGCCAGATAAAAAAGTGCGCTTTCAGGTGAAGACGGTCGGCAATGCCTATCACATCGTTGATCTGGTCACCGGAAAGACCAAGGCCTTCCGCTTCAATTACCAGGTAGCAGTGAACATGGCGATCGCATTCGAAAAGCAGGCGAATCGCTTGGCGGAAGGTGTGCATTGATCGGTGCACCAATGCCAAACCCACGAGACCAGTTGCTCGACAACCTGAACCAGCAACTTGATCAGTTCTTCGGTTCCGGCGGTAAGGCTCAGCAAATCCCCAGTGGCGTCACGGGCGATCCAAAACTTGCATCCACACCGCACCACGACCGTCTGCGCGTCGAGCGCAACAAGATCCCCCCGAAGGTGCGCGAACTGGCCGAAGCCGGCAAGACCATCAGCGAGACGGCCAAGACACTGCACATGCACGTCAAGCGGGTTGCGCTGATCGCCAGCGAGAACGGATTCAAGTTCAACTCATGAAACGCATCAGTAACCGGGCGACGACACGCCGCCGACAGACCTGGCTGGACTTGCCGGCTAGCGGAATTGAAGAGGTAGGCCATGGCCAAGAGCAACGTGCAACTGCAGAAGGACAAGCGAACCAAGGAGAAAGCGCTGCTCGATCGTATCGGCGCCGAGAAGCGCACGCTTATTGTGTCGAATGCACTTGCTGATGCACTTCAGGTACTGGGCGAGCGCCACGGCTTCGAGGAGTGGCAGGAGACGGTGTCGACGTTCATCATCAATCTGGCTGCCGCGTCAGCCGAAGAGTCGGAACGCTTTGCGAGCATGTCGCGACCGGAAATTCAAGTTACGGAAAAGTGGTCGCGGAAGCTTGAAGCGTTTGCCGCCTCCGGCGTTGAGGCGTAAACGTTAAAGGTACGACCTGAGTTTGTGACCAACTAACTCCTCTCCTGTGTATGTTTTGTAAGCAGACTTCACAGCTGCGCTTGCTTCTTCAAGCGTATTGTTTCCATAGTCACCTAGTCCTTTAATCATATGCTTAGGCATTTCAAACTCTGCAAAATCAATGATACTTTCGCGAACATGTTTTACTTCAGCTAACAACGAGTACACTTCAGCAGCAGATTTGAAAAGTTTCGAGTGAGACACCGCCAAATCAGTCATTATTTTTTCAAAAGCGGCTGTGTGAATTTTCCAGAAGAAAGTTTCGTGCACACCCTCTTCGGTCCGAACGATAACTCGCTCAGTACCGGACGCTGACTTTTTGTACTCTATCTCTCGTAATGTCGGTTCTTGTAGCTCAAAGCACAAGCGCTTCAGGGCTTTCAGCGACCATGCGTTTTTTAAGAGCTCTTCCGCAATAAGAGCTTTGTAAGCTGCTATTTTCCTAGCTTTCTCTCTAGTCTTTTTGACGAACTCAACGATTTCCTTTACTACAAAAAGAATGATCGCTGCGACAACAGTAATCGGAAATGCATTACTTAAAACAAGCAAATGACTACCAACATTCAAACCTTCCTTCGAGGTCGCATAGGTATTGTGCCCCCCAGGAATCACGCCCAAGGCGGAGCAAGCTGTGATAAAAAAAAGAATTGTAATACCTAGCAAATACCGCATTTGTTGCATCCCTTCCTTGATCAATGGCGAATCATAGCCATCACTGTGCCACTTCACAAATTTTCGAAACTGCCATCCTCCGCTCACGGAGGCCGGCACCTCTGACTGGAGAAATCCATGAACAACAACCGCGCTTACGTCAGGCATCACAATCAGGTGCCCGCCGAAATCGGCCGCCGCGTCATCGACAATGGAATGCCCAGCGCCCAACTGGCCGATCGTGACAATTACATCGGTGTAGTGCTGAATGCCTGAAGAAGCGGATTACCAATTACCACCCACTCATGAAATGCAGTGCGGCGAAATGGGCGTGGCGCGTCTGCTCAATCAACCTAAAGCCTTTTAACACTCAAGACACGGGCCGCTGCCTGATCCTCCTGTGTTGCTCGCCGGTATTCACATGACGAGCACCAACAAATGACAAGTACCGCAATTCATAAGGTTGGGGAAACCCTGTAATGCAGTTGAAAATTCAGAAGATCTGCTTTGAGTCGCTCCGCAGCCGAATGGATAGCATTAATCCGAGCAGAATTATCATTTACCTTGGCTCTTATATCTGCAACTAGCCCAATCGACTCCTCCCTAATCGAAGCAAGATTGGTAAAAATTTCGCTGTATGCCAGAACCGCTAAATGATCTCCTAGCTCATGCATTGGAATTGCGGCCAAAGAATCAAGCGAAAATTTATTAACAGACGAAAATTTATCCTCCCAGGCTGACACATAGCGCCATAGCACTTTAATCGAACCAAGATAATTGGATAGTGCTTGACCTTGTTGCGCAGCAAATTCTACAACCGCCAAGCACGACTTTCTCTTATTTTGAGCTTCGAGATCCCGCTGGCGAGTGCCAGACTTAGTTTGATGAACACCAATTGCCACTGCGGTGAGGATAGCCCCTATCGAACCTATCGCCTGAACCCAAGACGCAAGCCCTGGATGATGCTCAATCCAGTAAGAAACGCATTCCCAGCTCATTGCTACTCCTAATTCCGGCCCCATGCCGGGCCGAACACAAATACCCCAATTCTACGAATCACACCAGCCGGCGAGGCAGGCGTATGCCTGGAGAATGCTTATGAGGACTTTCGCTGTGTTTGGAATGACCATTGATGTCGCCACCGCCGAGGCGCGCAAGAAAACGAGCGGCACCCGCAAGAACCTCAAGGCTCCTGGCGGCGTCGAGCCAATTCCGGAAGCTGAGTGGCTGGAGATGGTTCGAAAGCGTGCTGAGAAGATCATGGGTGGGGCTACGGTACGTCAGCTTTCGCCCCTGTTCGATGCGACGCAGTACGCTGAGCAGTTCATGGACCTGGCTCGAAAGACTTTGCGCTGTCGTGACTTGAAGATTCGGGCAAAGGCGGTGCTGACCGACGCCAAAGGAAAGCCGATCCTCAATCCGAAAACCAAGGTGCCAAAGATTGGTTTTTCCGAGTGGCCACAGAAACCTATTGAGCAGCAAGAGCAGGCGGCGTGACCCGCCCTCATCATCTCACGGAGCTCGATACGGAATTGAAGATTTGATCACATCAATTTTATGTTTAAAGTTATGAATCGTCACTTCACGCTTTAAATGCAACTTTTCTACAAAAGCTTTCATAGAGATGTAAGCAAGTTCCTGGTCGCGCATTGGCCCGATATGAATTGCTCGAATACTTTCGAAGGGCAAATCGGCCTTAACATAAGGAATGAGAATATTTCCTCTGGCTCGAAACTCAACATCAAGTCCGTTTTCAATTTCAGGATCAATGTCGTGCCCAAGGATAACCCTTACCTCCTGTTCCTCTGAAAAACTCTCATGCTTAAATGTGGCAACCAACCCAATGATCTCGGAGAAAGCTTCATAACCTTCTTGGTCCAAAAATCCAGAGTTGATCGACATATCTTTCGCGATAGTAATCAAACTTGAAAGCACTTTATCAGATGCCTGATCCAACTTTATATCATCGTCATATACACACCTAAAAAGCTCCTGAGGAACATAATCGGCATCGAACTCAATGGAGTATGAACCGTAGGCCCTCCACTGGCTTAAAAGATCACCCTCCTGAGTAAACGATCCTATAAAAATTGGCCGATTATCTATTCCGTAACCAGCTTTTCCAACAAGACCACTCTCGACATAGTTAGCCGCATCCTCAAAAAACTCGTGCGGATGTGGGAAATTTGCCACTCGATGCCTCATATATTCCACAAGCATGGAGATTCCATTGTGCATCTCTTCTGAGTCATTCAGATAGCGAACGTCGGTCAACCACATCTGTTCATGCTCAAGAATCGACTTAACCGCAGTTACATCGGTGTAGTGAAAGATTTTCAAGTTATGCCATCCATGATTTTAATCAAACCAATATACCGGCGAGAAGCCATCATGCCCATCACCTACGAAAGCGTGTGCAGCGGCATAGAAGCCGCGACACAGCCCTGGCACTCGCTTGGCATGCGCGCCGCCTGCTTCGCCGAGATGAGCCAGCATTTCGCTATTGCGTCATCCGCCCGGGCGAGCGAGCATTGACCATCTGATGAATGCTGCTGCCCACAAGGACGTTTCTTTGAAAATCCCCGCGGTAAAAAAAGAAAAGCTAGACCAAGCTCTAAAACAGTTCGATGAGAAGTTTCGCGGCGCCCCCGAGTGGAAAGGCTGGACTGAAAACCAAGCGCATCGCTACGCAATCAGCGCGAACAGCACTTTATACCCTGCAAAAAAAATAGTTTCTTTGGCCACTGGAACCCCGGTAGGACTGTTTTCAGGTGGTCAGCCCACCAACGGATATTTGAAGCGGCACGGGTTCACAATCGTTGAGCTGCAACGGTCAACTGATCAAGAGCTGCGCTTTGTGGCGGGTCAGGTTTATGACCGGCAAACTGAGATTCACGATTTGTTCGGAGGCAGTCACCAGAGCGGAATTGCTCCCTCAGCGCAGGCCCCAGCGGTATTCATTTTCACCGGCGACTCAGGTGGTCAGTACGGATACACCGACTCTCATAGCGAAGAGCAAGTTTTCAGCTACACAGGCGAAGGCCAGGTCGGTGATATGACTCTGACTAAAGGAAACCTGGCAATTCTCGAGCATTCGAAGCAGGGGAAAGCGCTGCATGTTTTCGAGATACTCGGCAAAAGTTTAGGCCAGAAGTACCTCGGTGAATACACGTGTGCGAGCCATGAATGGCGCCGCGGCCCTGACAAGTTTGGCAACGACAGGGCAATAGTTGTTTTCAACCTAGTCCCTGTAGGGCTCGAGCTCGACTTCCCTATGTTCTCAGGAGAAGACGAAGCTCCAGATCCAACTATGTCACTTGCCGAGGCGAGAAAGCGCGCTCTTGCGGCTGCGGAAGCAGGATCTGCTGGAGAAAGCGGGTCGGCACGCAGAACCGTATATCGTCGCAGCAGAACTATCTCCAATTACGTTTTAAAGAGAGCCGCCGGAAACTGTGAGAGCTGTAAGAAAGCGGCCCCTTTCATGAAGACAAACGGCTCACCATACCTAGAGCCGCACCACGTGAATCGATTATCGGATGGCGGCCTAGACCATCCACGTTACATAGGTGCCATCTGCCCCGCCTGCCATCGCGAAATTCACCACGGGTTGCACGGAATGGTGAAGAACGAAGCGTTGAAGACTTACGTGGCCAGTATTGAGCCGAAGTCGTAAGTATTTCGTATACGCGGTGCGGCGCGCAGCCTCACCGGCCGTACATAACTCACGCTATCAACTGGTGGAAGGTTGCTCCGATCCGGTCGATCGCCGCAACACTACCTGATTTTGAATGGACCGCAATAAAGTGCCGCACACGCTCAACATTGAACCGTAGTTTCGACTGTTCCATCTCTCGAAGCAGCGTACGATTGACTGAGTAGAACCCACAGTCCGGGCATTTGAAGTCAACAAAGTGTCCAACCTGATAACCCTCCTCAGCTTGTCCCCTACATATAACGCAGACAGTAACGCCCATACCAATCTCCTTTGGCTGATAGCTGAACTGTAGCTGATTTCTTACTAACCTCCACCGTCCGGGCATGCCCCGGCATAGGACGCCCCATGCCCAAAGAAAACAAACTCGCTCTGAAGCGCCAGCGCGTTGAGCACGTCAACCAGGCAATCCGGATCATCGCCGACCAGGGCCGCCGGTTCTTCTACAGCAAGGCGGTGAATCGCTACGCCAGCATGGAGGTCGACCAGCGGGGCAAGGTATGGTTCATCGACGATTACACCGGAAAGCGGATCTTCACGCACGAGACGGTGTGGGGCAGCCAGTGGCGCGGCTTCAGTCACGGCGGTACTCTGCGCAACGTAGTCGAAGCCTTTCGCGATTACATCCGAACCGGTGAGCCCGTGCACCCTGGCTATCTCGGCCCGGAGCGGTTCGATTACAGCAATATCTGGGGCTATGACGAAACGGGCATTACGGCTGCGCGCGCGCAGGCCAGCGCCCTTTCCGTCTTCCGTCAGGCAGTCATGGTGGCCTCATAAAGCTAATTACGCTTGAGCGAGATAGCCGCTATTAGACATAAACAGCTAAATGCATCTAAGTGTCTTTAGTTGGGATAAACGCAATTTGTGCTATCGACGTACCGGCACTGGAGACGTTTACCTTCATACAGAAATTGTCGACCCGAGTTAGCCCACCACCATATTTGTATTTCAGACAAAAATCATAATTCTTATCATCGATGGGGAGGTGATGCCGTAGAGTACTCGAACCACCATCTTCCATGGCCAAATACTGTGCCACTAGTTTACCGCCTAGAATGACTTCAACGTCTTCTGCAAGCCCTCCTAGATTTCTCAACATAATTGAGACATTCAATTGAGAGTTAGCGGTTGGGACAGAGGCCGCAACTTTGAAATTAGGAAGCAAAGAATTTTTTCTTTGTTCCCTTTCATGAAGTATTTTCTCGAGTTCAGCTTCTAGCTGCCTTCCAGCAATGCCCACCATCTCTTTTTGCTGATCCACTGAGTGCCTAAGCTCTTCAGCCTGCAGCTGTAATGCTTTCGAGCTTAGCTTCAATTCCCGCCCCTGTTGCACATACCCCAATACCAACCACAAAAAAGCAACAGGCCCGAAAACACCCGCAGAGAGGTCACCAATTTCATTCAGCTTGAGCAATATGAGTTCATCAAATCTCGCACCAATAATTGTGAAGGCTCCACCTACGTATAGCGCCGTCAAATGTGAAGCCCACCACTCTAGGCTTTGACTGCGCCACCATGTAGCCTGATCAATCAAGTAGTTCCGTAAGCGATTCAACGAAGTCTTCCTTGCAAAAATTCAACCCCCACTTTAACAAAAAAATCAAGTAAACATCAGAGCACGTAGTAGCTCCCCCCTCCCCCTTCAAAGTCAGCCGCTATAGCGGCAAGGAACCCCTATGCTCGATGAAAACATTCACCACTCACTGAACACGCTCACTGCAAGCCAGATGGCAAAACTGCTGGTGATGCATCACGGAATCGATGCTTTCAGCTACAAGTACGACAGCCTGCGCGATGAACCAAATAGCCTCGCTACGCTTGAAGATTTGGCGTCCATGTCCGGCGAAGATCTGGATCAGCTTTACGATGAGAGCTCGCACGATGACGCGGTAAACGAGGTGCGTTACAGCGCAGTGGACGCCCCCGGAGTTCCGTCTTGGTGCCACTACAGTTGGGAGCGCAACTACGAGGTCGATGTGAAGGCCTTCATCCTGCCCGATGGCCGGGCTCTCGCCTTTTGTGAGATGAGCGGCGGCGGCAAACACGGCGAGCCTGACGCCTACCCTTGGGTTGAAGAGGCCAAATTCCTCAAGGTCTCCGGCGTGGAAGAGCGCGTCATCAAGACTTACAAGTTCGAGGATATTCCTGAAACCTCAGAGGTGGCGCCATGATCTCCGCCCCGCTCTACATGGCCTACCTCATCTACAGGGGGCCGTGGCGATGACTAAACAGATCACATCGCATTCGGCGATTGCGTCTAGCTCATAACCCTGATCGATCCCGACGAAACATCTCATGTAATTTTGCTGCTTCGATCCCCTCTCGCATACTTGGAAATCGCATCGCCCACTGCCCTAGCAGCTGAACAAAGATTGTGTGAAGGTCGAGGCTTTCAGCACTTATCTCAATGCACAAAGCCCGCAGGTCAATTTTCTGCTGATTATTAATATTTCCCGGCCAGCCTGTTTGCTCATGAATGCGATGCACGACGGTGTGGCGCTTCTGAATTAGCTCAAGAACCCTCTCTTCAAGCTGGGCAATAGGCTCCACATCGGACAACTCTTTTAAAAGAGCTTTCACTGGTTGCTTAAGTGCCTTCGAGGCGTTAATCGGAACAACATCTTCGATCGTAAGGGCGTTCCCCTGCTTAATTGCCAGCCTGGAAGCCATTATAAAAATATTTTCAAACTGCTGCGCACTGACAACTGCCATTCCGATTGACTCGTAAATTTGACCATCAGTTATTTCCGAAGCGTCTGCACCGCCCATACGAAGATCTCCTTCAATCAAGCTTCAAAAGCGCTTTTTAAAACCTTAGCCTTTAGATCCGCCATTGTACGGCGGGTGAGGAATTCTCATGTCCGCATTAAACCGATTCCACGAAACAGCAAGCGATGCGCTGGAGAAAATCCGCGCCAGCTTGCCTTCCGGCGCCAAGCTTTGCCTGACCATCTACACCCCCGAAGAACCAGAACTCGACATCGTTTTCCAGGACGATGGGCTCGACCTGAACGAGGTGGTTTCCACCCTACGCCGGCGTGGCCTAAGCATCGACGGCGACAACGCCTACAAGCGTGATCTGTGTGACGTGATCGTTGGGTCCTTGGCCGTCGGCGCACAGAACGGCTCCCCACCACCTGCCGATCATTGGGCGCAGCGATTCTTCGATATCGGCCGCGAAGAGCGCGGACTGCACGAAGAGCTGGTCAGCGCGCTGAAACTCAACCGCGAGAACCTGCGCGCATGCCAGGCAACCATCCACCTGGTCGGCGGGTTCGATCCTGCCTACGTGAACGATGCCCAGGAAGCTATGGCAATCGCCGACGCGGTTCTGGCAAAGGCTGGCGAATAACTCCCCCCACCTTCTGCCGCCACGCGCGGCATGGAGCAATAGCTTATGGAAACCGAAATTCTCTCCGACGAGGAACTGGCCGCACTCACCGGCTACAAGGCCCGGGCCTACCAGCGCCGCTGGCTGATTGATCGCCAGTGGGTGTTCGTTGAAAGCCGTGGCAAGCGCCCGCTGGTGGGCCGCATGTATGCCCGCATGAAGCTGGGCATGATCAGCCCTACGATTGCCGATCCGAACCCGCCGCCGGCTGCACCGGTATGGACACCAGACTACTCGCGAGTGAATTGATATGCGCCCCCGCAAGGCCGACACACGCAACTTGCCGCCTAGGATGTACCAGTGGACACGTACACGAAAAAGCGGAAAGGTTTGGATCGCCTATTACTATCTGGATATGACAGGCAAGGCGATCCCGTTGGGCAAGGATTTGGACTTGGCCAGGGTCAAATGGGCGGAGCTGGAGGCGAAGGAAAAGCCGCTTGATCTGCGCACCATGAAAGGCATCTTCGACCGATATATCCGCGACATCGTATCGAAGAAGGCGGCACGGACGCAGAAGGACAATTTCGCCGAGATCAAGCAGCTTCGGCCGATGTTCGACAGCGCTCCCATCGACTCAATCACCCCAGCAACTATTGCGGGGTACCGCGACGCGCGGACCGCCAAGGTTCGGGCGAATCGCGAGATTGCCACCCTATCCCACGTTTTCAACATTGCTCGAGAATGGGGACTGACGACCAAAGAAAATCCCTGCCATGGCGTGAGAAAAAACAAAGAAACACCGAGGGACTATTACGCAAACGATGTGGTTTGGGATGCTGTTTACATGAAAGCAGCTCAAGAGCTGAAAGACGCGATGGACTTGGCATATCTGACCGGGCAACGACCGGCAGATGTCTTGGTCATGAGGAAGGACGATGTCGAGGGAAATTACTTGGGTGTTCAGCAGAACAAGACACACAAAAAGCTGCGTATCCAGATGACTGACGGTGATGAGCCAAACAGCCTAGGCTTGCTGATCGGGAAAATGGCCGAGCGCAATGCTCAGCACATTTGCAGCTATTTGATCGTGAGCTCGCGCGGCAAACGGATGACGGCGAAGATGCTTCGCGATCGATGGGACGACGCTAGAGAAAGAGCCAAGAAAGAGGCTAACGAAAAAGGCGATGTCCACCTGGCGGAGAAAATCGGAGGCTTCCAGTTCAGAGACATCAGGCCGAAAGCGGCGTCGGAAATCCTCGACGTCGGCGATGCGAGCCTACTCTTGGGGCACACCAAAGGAGACATTACCGAGCGCGTCTATCGACGAATTGGCGCCATTGCCAAGCCATCGAAATAGCCCCTAAAACCGTTACAAAACTCAAAATCCGCCCCTTGTAGAATGCGGGCTGTAGAGGTGTCAAAAAATAAACGTATCGTAACGAAAAGCGGCCACAGGCCCCGGTTTCATTGGCTTTGCATATCGGTCTTGAAAACCGTCGACTGTAACAGGTCCATGAGTTCGAATCCCATCGCCTCCGCCATCTTATATACGACAAAGCCCTGATTATTCAGGGCTTTGTCGTTTCTGCGAGACATGTTTACACAGCAGCGTTTGCGCATCTATTGAGTCATTTCTCAGCAGTGCCTCGTACACCTGAGGCGCTGCTGTCCAGATAGCCAATACGTACTCGCTCAACCAAGCGACTCAAAGACAGCCTCCGCACGCTGTTGCACCGGCGCCTGAGGTCTGAACATTTGCTGCCAGGCGAGCTGCGCCTGGACCCTGGCCACCGAATCCAGCACTTTCTGCGCCCAGCGATCATCCTCGGGATGCACCACGACCACCCGGAAGCCATGATCCTTGCCTTCAATCTGCACGCCCTCCGAATCATCGACATGCAAGTCGATATCGAACGCTGGCGGATACTTGGAAGGCGCATTCGACATCCCGTGCGCCGTCAGCGCACGGTTGTGCAGCACGCTGTTGACCACGCCGTCGACGCGGATACCGTACAGCGCCAACCAGCGCCTGATATAGGACGGCGTGCGCCCGGATGAGGTGTAGACCCAGACACTGCAATTCTGGCGACGCAGCTCTCGGATCAGCGATCGTGTGCCCATCCGCAACGGCTCACCCAACCAGCGATGAATACAGGCCGGTAGTCGACTGTTCTCGACTGCGCAGTGCTGGAGCTGGCAAGCGAGCGTGTCATCGATATCGAACGAAATCCGTATACGCTGACGTTCGAACAACTGCGGCAAGGCGCAGCGGATAGCCTGCCCTGCCCGACTGCCGAAGGTTTTCAATCTGGCAAATGCTGGAGTCCAGCTCATCGATGGCCACCCTGAGAGACTGGCAAAGGCTTGCCTTTGAGAAAGAACTTCATTGGATCGGGCGCCTGTTCTTCTAAGAATGCTGCATATTTTTTCTTGATCTTGGGCAATTCGTATAACGCCTTTACGCCATGCTTAGCGGAGTTGCGGATGACCGAGGACGGGTTGAAATAACCCTCGGCGTTTTCCAGCGTCAACACGAATGGAGGCAGCCCTGCCCGCATGAGCAAGTAGCTGACAATCAGCGAGCCACTGCGGTTATTGCCTTCGATAAACAGCTGCGGCTTGCTCAGAATGCGTACATAGACACCCGCTGCACGCTTCCAGACTGACTCACTGCGATACGCGCAATACCAGTTGTACAAGTCCTTGATGCCGCCCTCGACGTTGTTGAAGAAATGCGCCTCGGTGGCGGACAGATGCTGAGCGTATTCCAGCCGGCGCGCCGGATCCCGGCCACAGAGCACTGTGGCATTGATCTCCAGCATCAGGTTCAGTTGCTGCAGATCGAACAGGTCGACGCCGCGGGCAACATACTCGTCAACCAACGCATAGCCTTCAAGCACGTTGTGCAGCACTTCATCAGTCAACGGGTCTCGGGGCTCGGTGAAGTGCCGGCTGAGCTCGGCGAAACGGCTCTGCACTTCCCGCAGTGCACGTTCAATCGCAGGCAAATCAAGACGATGCGTGGCAGGCATTGGAGCTCCTTGGAAACGCTTGGTGAATGTCCACCGGTGCCCGCCAAATCCATTTGGCTTGTGCAGATAGGCGGCCGTGACCGGTGCTGTGACTTAGCTGAACTTGCCGCTGATGTAATCGCCGGTCATCTGTTCACGCGGGTTGTCGAAGATCTGCGCGGTCGGGCCCATCTCGACCAGATAACCGGTGCGTGTGCCCTGGGAAATATCCACCGAGAAAAACGCCGTGGTGTCAGCAACACGGATGGCTTGCTGCATGTTGTGGGTCACCAGTGCGATGGTGTAGTCCTTCTTCAACTCGACCATCAATTCTTCGACGCGCCTAGTGGCGATCGGGTCCAGTGCCGAACAAGGCTCATCCAGCAGCAGGACTTCCGGCTCAGTGGCGATTGCCCGGGCGATACACAGGCGTTGTTGCTGGCCACCGGAGAGCGACAGGCCGCTGACCTTGAGCTTGTCCTTGACTTCGTCCCACAGCGCGGCGCCTTGCAGCGCATGCTTGACGCGGTCGCCGATATCGCCCTTGTAGCGGTTGAGGCGAAGACCAAACGCGACGTTGTCGAAGATGCTCATCGAGAACGGGTTAGGCTGTTGAAACACCATGCCGATGTAGCGGCGTACGACCACCGGATCGACGCCCTTGCCGTAGACGTCCTGCCCGAGGAAATGCACATGGCCCTCGAAACGAAAGCCCTTCACCAGATCGTTCATCCGGTTGAGGCTGCGCAGCACGGTGCTTTTGCCGCAGCCTGAGGGACCGATGAATCCGGTGATCTTGTTTTTCTCGATGGGCACGTGGCTGTCACGTACTGCCATGAAGTTGCCGTAGAAAATCTTGTCCAGTTTGCAGTCCATGACTACAGGCGCCTGGGTGACAAACGGAGCGGCTATTTGCGCAGTGGATACGTTCAAAATCAGATGCTCCCGTTCTTAATACTTGGGCTTGCCGAAAATCCGGCTGATGATGTTCACGAACAGCACGATCATCACCAGCACCAACGAGGCCGCCCATGCGAGCTCGAGCTGGTTATCGAA
>Ga0265797_10001012_pt1 | contig 50629 bp, 46 predicted proteins | sample P2T30metagenome_FD_192433 | JGI IMG/M metagenome (GOLD analysis project Ga0265797, IMG submission 192433) | Plant litter microbial communities from East Loma Ridge, Irvine, California - P2 T30 | ecosystem: Environmental > Terrestrial > Plant litter > Unclassified | place: USA: California...
AACGAGCGTTGGACGGTCGAAGTTCTTACGACGGCATGCCTTCCATCCTCATAAGAAGTTCGTGACAGAGGGCGCTCCTCTAGAAGACTTTCAGCACGTCTTCGAGACCAGCGATGCTCCTGCAAGCAGATGCATCATGCTCACCTCTGTAGACACACACGCAGAGCGTGCGACCTACGTCGAAATTGAGACATCCAACTTGTCAGCTTGCGGTGATACTATCATGTTTCCTTCAACGCATGACCGGAATGGCCGTGAGAGGGCGGATCTTCTGGCGAGTATCTCGCCTGAGATATCAGCTCGTTAGACAGAGAGGCTGTGAGCAACCGCCACCTCATAAATCGACGCTTTGCCAGTGAGGAAGCACCATTTGTATACCATTGTGGCCTAAGGTCCAGAGAAAACGCCTGCAGCGTCGTTCGAACCCATCTTCTTGGGGTGTTATGCTCATTTCGATACGCCTTAAGCCCTTTTCAAGACAAGTGAGCAGATGTCACATGTGGTGCAAACGTACTCGATTATGCCGCATAGCTTGAGGCACGTGTGTCGACTCTTGATGGTTGGAGAACCCTTCCCTACAGCGGCCAGGTCGGAGCAAGGCGAACACCGCAGTAATGAAGCATATAGCCGCTTCGTATCCAGGCCCGCAGATGAAACGGTCGTGCTTGGGTGAATTGTCGCAAGATGTCAGCGTATCAAACTCGCCAAATTGATGGTGTGGCAGGAAAAAAATCAATATTGTTTACAAAATCAACAATCTGCAATGCTTCCATAATCTTTATTCTTGTTGCTATGCTCAACGCGAAGCAGAAACGTCCCCACGCTCAAAGGTACTTACACAGGAAACAAGAAGCAAATAACCCTCCAACGTACTTCTCTCTCTCTCTCTCTCTCAAATCTGCACTGATGCAGACTGAAGACCATAGAAATCTACTCAGCCTTGACAGCAGCAGATTCGTTGCCCTCCTTCTTCGCCTTCTTCGCAGCGGATTCTTCCTTGAACTTGCTGACGTCCTTCTGGATAGCCGCGTCGAGTCTAGCTTTCAGCTCCGGCCTGTAGCCGAACATGAACAGAACTTCCAGCCAGACGAAGAACGGGGCGAGGAAGAGTGCCTGGACCAGGTTGTCGAGCAAAGCTGGGGCACGACCCTCGAAGACACCGTGGCCGACGAACTGAGCCACCCAGGAGAAGATGTGGACGCCAAAGGCGATGTAGTTGGCCGATGCGCCGTAGGTTGATGTGAGGTGGTTGGCGTATGCTGTTCCCCCGATAAGGATTGGCGCGAAGCAACCTCCAGCCACGGGCTCCATCAGCACGTATAATGTGCTGTAGACGATGGATGCTATGGTGCCTAGGTTTGCTGGTAGATTCGGGATGCTCAGCCATGGAGGAAGAGGAATGGCTGGCGTGTTTGTGCCCTGGTTGGAAAGTCAGATTTTTGGTGTGCTTGAAAAATGGCGGGTCTTAATACACGTACGAAAAGAAACGCCGTAAGCATGATCGCTGGAACGCATGTAATGTGAATGGCGATGTTGACCTGTATAATTCATAAGTATGAGGTAGAGCTGGTTAGGCAAAGCCACCGCTGATGTGTTGAAATCCGAGGAACGCCTCTGTCTGTTGAATGTTGCTGATGATGTTATGCGGTTACTGGAAGGGAGTACCAGCATGATGTATTTTTCCGACCAAGCGGTGGATATGGCCAACATGGTGGACCTCGAGATTTCAACGCATCAGCAAGGCAGCTTGGGCGTGCGGACAAACCGGATTATGATGATATGCGCCGTACTATGAAGAGTTAGTAGATGTTGAGATGTTTGGTGTTGATAAATAAAGCTCTTACGAATTGCAGCTGTTTCTCCAAGTTGAGCGCCATGATAGCAGATGTAAGCACCTGAAATAGATGCTGGTGGAAGGGAAGAAGATGGCCTTGAGGAAAGTGGTGAGGTATTAAGTATGATCAGCAGATCTTGAGACAGCAGTGAAGTGAAGTCGACAATTTCTGCCTTTGTCAAGCTGCTGACGTCGAGAATAGCAATCAGTACATGTACAGTACATGTAACTCACTCAGGTCAGGTCAGGGCATCACATGAAGCCAGTGAGCAGCGCAAGTGCAAGACAGCAGCTCTCTAACAACGCCGCCGCCCGAGCCCCGTGCGATCCGTGTTTTGCCGAGTGAGGCCTGAGGCTGCCCACAGCTATGAGATGCTCACAGAAGGTAAGAACGAAGCGTGTGAATTTATGCCGGCAGCCAGATCAGGACAATTCACTACACAAGCGGAACATCATCTACGACGATTGATCCAGTTGTCTTGAGTAATCGTGAAAGCACCCCAACACCCTCGTCGCCTCCCGCCAGACGTCCGAGTGTCCGTTTCTCCTAAGTCGCCAAGAACAGTGCACGGTGCATGCGGAAGAAGCTCTCAGTTCTCGCTGCTCTGCTCACCCGACAGGCCCATCAACCACATCTCCTCTCTCTCCGCCATCATCCCCAATCCATCGCCGCATTGCTGAGGTAGCGGTCATATCACATCACTCAGCCTTCATAATGTTCAGGACCGCTCTCAGGACGAGCTCGCGCGCGGCCGGCGCCGTCGCCGCCAGCAGCAGAATCTCTGCGGTATGTACGCCCCTACGTCTCGCCGCCGGTGCACCTCGAGTCCAACTCCATCCGCCGCCCGATCGCCGCCGACAACAACCATCAATGGCCGCCACCATCACCTGGGACGCGCATGGGATGCATTGTTGGTTGTTGGGATGGCGCTGGATACTCGAGGAGCTTCGCCGAGGGCATCCCGCTCAGCTCAAAGCTGGGCTTCAGGGAGAAGCGCCGCGCTAACGCCAGCTTCTTCAATACAGGCGCGCAACACCGCCCCCATCGTCAACTCTTTCCGCAGCTATGCTTCCGACGCTAAGGCCTCCCCCACCGAGGTCACCTCTATCCTCGAGCAGAGGATCCGTGGTGTCCAGGAGGAGTCCGGTCTCGCCGAGACCGGCCGTGTCCTCTCCGTTGGGTACGGAATAATAATACTGGGAACAACAACAATGGATGTCATGGACTAACATGGAATTCAGTGACGGTATTGCCCGTGTCCACGGCATGAACAACGTCCAGGCCGAGGAGCTCGTCGAGTACGTCGCAATCGCAATTATTGTCAGTAACCTTCTTGGAGCGACATACTAACAAATAATACAGGTTCGCCTCCGGTGTCAAGGGCATGTGCATGAACCTCGAGGCCGGCCAGGTCGGTGTCGTGCTCTTCGGTTCCGACAGACTTGTCCGTGAGGGCGAGACCGTCAAGCGTACTGGCGAGATTGTATGTGCAGAATCGCATTCCACCAATTGCCACATTCAACTAACATGATAATTAGGTCGACGTCCCCGTCGGCATGGAGCTCCTTGGTCGCGTCGTTGACGCCCTCGGAAACCCCATTGACGGCAAGGGTCCCATCAAGACCACCGAGAAGCGCCGTGCCCAGGAGAAGGCCCCCGGTATTCTTCCCCGCCACTCCGTCAACCAGCCCGTACAGACTGGTCTCAAGTCCGTCGACGCCATGGTTCCCATCGGCCGTGGTCAGCGTGAGTTGATCATTGGTGACCGTCAGACTGGTAAGACTGCCGTCGCCCTCGACGCCATGCTCAACCAGAAGAGGTGGAACAACGGCAAGGACGAGTCCCAGAAGCTTTACTGCATCTACGTCGCCGTCGGTCAGAAGCGATCCACCGTCGCCCAGCTTGTCCAGACTCTTGAGGAGAACGACGCCATGAAGTACTCCATCATCGTCGCCGCCACCGCCTCCGAGGCCGCTCCTCTTCAGTACATCGCTCCCTTCACCGGTACCTCCATGGGTGAGGTAAGTAAAGACATTTCATCCCAGTATCACCCGGACTTGAAATTAATTGGTTCTGTAGTACTTCCGCGACAATGGCAAGCACGCCGTCATCGTGTACGACGATCTTTCGAAGCAGGCTGTTGCATACCGTCAAATGTCTCTCCTTCTCCGTCGTCCTCCGGGACGTGAGGCCTACCCCGGCGAGTAAGTTTTGCACAAAGTTACCACCCGCTTATCACTCGACTAACAACAAGCCAGTGTCTTCTACCTCCACTCTCGTCTCCTTGAGCGTTCCGCCAAGATGAACGACAAGTTCGGTGGTGGATCCCTTACCGCCCTTCCCATCATTGAGACCCAGGGTGGTGATGTCTCCGCTTACATTCCCACCAACGTCATTTCCATCACCGACGGTCAGATCTTCTTGGAGGCCGAGCTCTTCTACAAGGGTATCCGCCCCGCAATCAACGTCGGTCTGTCTGTGTCTCGTGTCGGCTCCGCCGCTCAGCTCAAGGCCATGAAGCAGGTCGCTGGTTCCCTGAAGCTCTTCTTGGCCCAGTACCGTGAGGTCGCCGCCTTCGCCCAGTTCGGTTCCGACTTGGACGCTGCCACCAAGCAGACCCTCAACCGTGGTGAGCGTCTCACCGAGCTCCTCAAGCAGAAGCAGTACCAGCCCATGGCCGTCAACGAGATGGTTCCTCTCATCTTCGCTGGTATCAACGGTTACCTCGACAACGTTCCCGTCGCCAAGATTCTCCAGTGGGAGTCTGACTTCCTCTCTCACCTCCGCACCAACGAGACCGGCTTCCTCGAGAAGCTCCAGTCCGAGGGTGCCCTCAGCAAGGAGCTTGAGGCCCAGGTCAAGGACATCGTCACCAAGTTCACCAAGAACTTCTCGTAAACTAGGAATCGAGAATCGGGTGATTGATTGAGAAGATAAACCGGAGAAAGTTGAAGTTTCGTGTATAGTACAGAAGAGCGACGGAGAGCGTAGAAAGCAATCGAGTGTTTCCTCTAACGCTTTCCATAGCCGTTGCAAAAAGAGACAACGGCACGCGATGTAGCAACTTGTAGATACGCGAGTACCTGTTCCCTTTGTTACCCAAACTCGATCCCCTTCTCAAACGTACTTTTCGTCAGATCTGATCATTCTTGATCTTCATCAACTCTATTAACGATAGTGCTCTCTCACTGGCAATCATGCTTCTTTCCGATCGAGCGACGTTGATCCCAGCACATTCGCATTCTACCACCACGGAGAGCACACCTGGCTCGACCCCGTTCAAATGTACCTTGGTATATCTCGCTGGCAATCGCGCTTCTTCCCAATCGACAAAGCCTGATACCAACACATTGGCATTCGCGCGCCGCGGAGAGCACTGCAATTTAAACTGTTCGCGACGCATCCCTCACTGGGAACTACGCTTCGTATCCGGTCGAATGATGCTCATCGCACGACGTCAACATTGCAGCACCGCCGAAAGTGCACTATGATCGAACATAACCGGCGCACCTCACTGGAAAACTGCACTTTTCATCCGATCGGCGTCAGGCGACCGCGGAACATTGTCATCGCCGCGCCGCGGAGTATACGCAATATCTGATTACATTTGAGGCGTACCTCTCACTGGCAAACCAGCTTTCCAAACATTCGACCGGCGCTGATAACATCACAATGACTTCCTAGCGCCGCGGAAAGTACGCCATGTTCGAAGGTATTCGGCTTGTGCCTCTCGCTGGTAGCTAGACCTTTCCTTCGGTCGAATGACACTGGTAACAGCACAACCGCATCTGACACTCACGAGGAACAGACCAATCCTGGCGGCATTTGAATGCAGCTCTCACTGGCACGCTGACTTCTATTTCTAGTTGAGGGTCGATGGCAGCAGCACGATAGCACTGGAAGCGCTCCGAGTGATACGAATCCTCTAATAGCGAGCTCTTTAGCTGCATGAAGCTTGATAGCATCGGCAGAAGTGATACTCTAGGGCTTCATCCGGTTCTAGCTCTGTGTCGCCATTGAGAGTGAGGTGTTTAACGACGAGCATCTCAATGGTGGCAGCATTTTGGAAGGTGATACCTACGGGCTTAGAAATCATCCAGACTGACATTGCCACTGAGAGCGAGCTGTTTCAACACGCACATCTCGGTGGGTCCAGGGACTCGTTAAGGTGGTATCTACGGGCTTCAAGCGAGTCCAGGCCTATGTTGCCACTAGGAACGCACATCCAGTGCCGCCGGCCATGAAGAAGCATCTACACCTCTCAAGCGCGCAGTAAGCGCTGATCGAAAACAGTATTGAGGCGCATTTACTAACACACGCAACAAAAGAAAACCGCAGTCCGCTTGAACGTCAAAACCCAGGTCTCCCCTGAGCCTGGCAGCAGACAAGCGCTCACTTTCATCAACATTCACGAGAACAAGGCCGGTACTACTGCATACGTGTGGTTCGACGACGCGCAAGAGGTTCGCCGCTTCGATGTTTCCCAAGAATTCCTCAAATTCTCCGACTGCTTCGACAAGGACTGGACCTCACAACTGCGCCTCAAGGGAGAAATGACCTTCATCCGCGACGAGTTCACTGACGGCGACGCTCCTGAGAAATGTCCACTGTCCATCGACCAGATTGACCTTCATGCTGTGCCAGAGAAGCACAAATACAGCAACAAAGAACAAGCACAAAGTCAGAGACGCCTGTCCCATCTGTTGATTTTGATGGCTGACACCTTCAGACCTGGTGGTACATCTGTCTCTGACATCGATGGCGGCGAAAACGACCTCTTAACCAACCTGACGGGCAGGTCGGGACGCAATCATGTGGAGCATGTGTCGGTTGTGCCTGGTGCAATCCATGTGATCTGTCCAACGCTGATGCCTCGATTTGATGAGACTGACCTAAGAGTGGAAATGGAAGTGATGTCAAAGATTCATGACTGCTCGCTCGCACGTCTCTAATCTTCGGCCAGCTTTGTTTTGTACAAACCTTCTATGTCATCGCTGTGTACCGACTGCGTCAAGTATATTACCAAACACACGGTACAAAACAGCCCATCGATCCAACAGTCAATGGCCAGTGTAGACCGACCAGAGTCCCGTAGTCTTCCCAAGAGCAGCTCGTTATCTGGTGTACTGCATGTAGTCAGACGCCAAGTCCCGCCTGACAGACAACTCCGTCTCGCGCATAATGACCAGTCCCTTGGGAGCGCGAATGTGCTCCCTGTTGCTATCCAGGTCACTTACGCGCACGCATTCGCCGGGGTGGACGACATCAGTGTCACTGTCGTGGTTCCAACGAGAATCATTCTCTGACGTGGCGGTGCTGGTAGCCGTAGCGCCAGAGCGTGAACCAATCAGATCTGAGCGCAATTTAAGAGGACTGGTTCCGGCGAACGACAAGAACCTGTTGTTATCGTTCTTGTCTATAGTGGTTTTTCCCGGCGGGAAGATTTCACCATAATTATCGTCGAGACCTCTGTGCCTGTTGGACTTGGTGCGAGAGGCAATGCTATTGCCCGTCCCAGTGTTCGAACGGCTCATGTGGGAAAGCGCGTAGCTGCCGTTCTCGCTCTTGCCGCGTGTGAATCCGAGGCCAGATCTGGAATTGAAGGATTCGGTGGAACGTTTCAGCGCTGACAGCGTCGATGCGGCGAGGGCGTAGGCGAGCTGGACTTCGAGCCAGATGGTGAGCATCGCGGAGTCCAGGCCGGCGTCGGAGGACTGATGGTGGAGGCGAAGAGTATAGGCGTTGCGGCCGAGCGACAGAGCGATGACGGGCAGGCGGAGGTAGAAGGCTATGAGGAGGACGGCTTTTTTGGTCCAGGGCATTTGTAAATTCCACACGAGGTGGACAGGTAGTAGGAGAAGGCCGAGCTCAGTGACGATGTCTAGGGCTGTGAGGACCTGCCATCGAGTAGCCTAGAATGAAGGTGTTAGTGAGGAGGTCTCCTATGGTGTTGTGAAAGTCTGTCGCCCACCTGTGAGTCGCAAGCGATTTTGTTGGTGAAGAACACCCAGTGGTAACCGGATGGCCACGAATAACCGACAACACAAGGATGGATATAATGCCGAAGCCTGCCACCAGCACATAGCAGGCACAGTAAATGTGTAATTGGGTTAATTTCTTGGTGATCCGGCTGAGGAAAGTGAGAGCCTCGACCTTCGATATCTACAGTGCGATGATGTGGTAACCCCAGCGATGGATGTCTGCGCAATAGTCAGTGTCAGTAATCAAACTGTCGCAGCATTGTCAAACCTACGGTATTAGTTCTGTCAGTTTACCACTGCTGCTGACCTCGATCCACAGCTTCTCTGATCCAAACATCAGGGCAGCATAACTTGAACCCGTGTGTCCCTGTGTTACCAATATTGCCGCGAGAGCGATTAGGTCGTGAACTCCGAAAGTACCCCGACGAATCCATGATCTCATGAGAGCAATGTACAATGAGTAGCAAAGGCAGAGACTGAATGCAAGGTTAAGCGCGTCGACTTTGCCGGTGTGCTGGCGGCGTGTATTCGTATCCGACATGGAGTGGTGTGTTGCAATCGTTTCGTGAAGAACCGCAGTTTTTCCCGCAGTCTGCTACGATATGATGCGGATCTTGTGCAGTAGGCCAAGGACTATCCACTATCTGTCCGGAAACACCTGACAGATTAGGCAGCTTTGCAGCTGACGCTGTATCACTTTCTTCCTGTCAACTTCTGCCAGAGTCTGGTAAAATCCCCTCTCGCACCCTCTCTTTCATGTATCACTTCCAAAGACCCATCATGGAAAGGCGCTCCGATGGTTCGTGACCGATGAGGTAAAGACTTCTCTGACTCCACGGCCAACCGTCTTGCGCGGGAGGGACCGACTCCATGCTCACCTGCTTGAGCAAGTGGTCGTGAGTCCAGCTGATTGGGCTGCTTATCAACATTGTAATTGTATGCACTGGCGAGCTCATGTTGTGACGCTAGTCGGTCGGGATGGTCCTCCGCTAGTACTTGCTCCCGGATCACCGACACATGCTCTAGCAGCCCTATCGCCTCCTTGGCCTGCCTGTTTGCCCAGTATGCACTAGCGAGCAATTGCTGCGACGTTAGTCTGTCGGGATGATCTTCTGCCAGCACTCGCTCTCGGACCGCCACAACGTGTTCTAATAGCCGCACTGCCTCCTTGACCTGCCCGGTAGCCTGGTATGCACTAGCAAGCTCGTGCTGCGACGTCAACCGGTGAGGGTGGTCTTCTACCAGTACTCGCTCCCGGATCGCTACTACTTGCTCTATTAGCTGCAACCCCTTGTTGATCTGTCCGTTTGCCCGGTATGCACTAGCAAGCTCGTGCTGTGACGCCAGCCTGTTCGGGTGGTCTTTCGCTAATACTCGCTTGTGGATAGCTACGACCTGCTCTAGTAGCCTCACCGCCTCATTGACCATCCCGTTAGCCCGGTATGCCATAGCGAGCACATGCTGCGTCAAAAGTCTGCCAGCGTGGTCTTCTGAGAGATCTGATCGCAGGTCGCGTGACTTTTCCAGCCAGTCTATCGCATCTCGCATTCGTCCGTCGACTCGCAAGCAGCGTCCAACCTGAAGACATAGCTCCCCTCCAATGTTGGAATACCTATCTCTCATCCGAGCAGCGTGTGGTATGAACTCGCGCCAAACTTCTCGGTTGTCATAATCATCCGTTGGGAAAATAGTAGAGAGATGCTCCAGCGCCGTCTTCTGCGTTTCAGCCGTCAGGCCCTTCTGCTGAATCCAGACTTGTGCTGCTATGTGAACCAGTCGATGCATGTCGTATGTCTTTCTGTCGTTCCTAATAGTGATAAATGAGTAGGAACAGAGTGTGCCAATAGCAGTTGTCATCCGTGCTTCAGGTTTAATTGCAGGTAAGATAGAACGTGGAATCGCCTTCCATTCAACACATGACATGTATTGGAGTAGGCTGGCTGCGTCAACGTCCTGCCGGACGATCTGGTCGAAAGACACTAGCCATGTCTTTGCTACGGCGTTCCCTGCGTTCTTGTAACGTGTGTGATCGCCCATTTCCTCGCTTATGATATGAATCAAGTTCATCTCAGTGTCTTCCACATGATCAAGGTACTCTTCGACAGAGACTGCATTGCAATTGATGTAAGCAGCTGCCTGAGTGATTGCCAATGGGAGGTAATTCAGCTCCACAAGAAGTTTGTCAGCGACCGTTTCATTGTACAAGAGTTCTGGTCGCACAGAAGCCTTGAACAAATCCGACGCCGTTCTAGGATCCAATTCACCCACGCACACAATGTTGTTGCCTGCAAGCGTGTAAGCCGTCTTCCAGTCTCTTGTTGTGAACACTGTCATGCCCAACTCGCTCGTAGGTAGATGATCGAGGATACCCTTCTCTCCACCAGAACATTCTAGGACACCAGTGTCGTCGGCGTTGTCCACAATCAGCAGCCACTTGCCGGCATTCTTTGTGCTGAGATGCCGTCGGACCAGCTCTTTCACATCTGCCTCACCGTCTTCTGCGTCGAGTATCCCGAGCACCCCCGCAATTTCTCTACACGCCTGCTCAAATGCCTCCGAGCTCATTGCAGGTACCCAGAACACAGAAATGCCCGAATACTTCTCACGGGCCAAGTAAGCGAATTGGAGAGCCACTTGCGTCTTTCCAACGCCCCCAAGTCCGACGATCGCAGTCTTTCGGCAACTTCCGTCAACGAAGAGCTCGTGTTCGAGCGCATCTATCTCATACTTGCGGCCGGTAAATCTTTTGTTTGGGGGAAATGGCAAGTACGTCGGACGCGTGGATGACTGACCTATAAGACTATCAGTTTCGAGAGTGCCGGCAACCTATCGAACGATCAATCAACATAGCGAGCAAAGAACCAAAGAGTGTAGACAGGAGAAGTTTTTCTTATGACTGTGGACTACTCACTGGCTTGAATTTCGCCCCCAAAGTAGCCAAATCCAGCCCTTGACTGGAGAGCTTGTGGGGCGTCCGCTACCATTTTCTTGAGCTTTTCTATCACAGAAATGTATCTTAGATCTTGAGGATGCTCAAATTTGACCAGGCCGCGGTGATCAGTGTCACTTGCCAGATGATCAATGTTGCGAACGAGGTGCCCGATCCGTTCCGCGGACGTCTTAGTGACCATGAGCTCTCTCGGTCCCTCGGTCACGAAACGGCCACCACCCGAGTCCTGTCACGCAACAGTCAGTTAGATCATAAGATGATTGTACACAATACAACAAGGCACACTTACTACCACCGTCGGACTGCTCACCGTCTCGTAGTATGAGACGATCTCGAACGGCAGCCTTCGTCGTCTATCGAGATCCGAGAAATCGCTCGTTAGGGAGCTTAGATATTGCGAAGCTTCACCGTCTGATCTAACTAAGAGGTCTCTAACAAACCCCTCGTTACGCTGACCCTTGACTATAGTTTCGAGTTGGTTGTGCTTCAATCCCAGATTGGGCACGCCCATGAACACGAGCCCGTATGTCATAGTCGTCACTTCAAGCAATTTCTTGTGTTTCGCCTCGGTTGCTTTGCTCGCCATAACCAACGTTTCTTTCAGCACAATACCGCCGAGGCTGTGACAGACGAAAAGTAGGGGGCGGTGCTGTGTTCGCGTACGATGACGGAAATTCGCTAACCCGTCTAAAAGGGTGCGCGCGAGCTCATGGACACCTTGGTTGTTGTTGCTCGCAACGACAGCTGTGTCGTACCCATAAGTGATAAACCGGGCTCGTGTGACGTCCTGCGGCGCGAAGTCTCGTAGCCAGACGCACATGCCATCCTTCGACCGAAAAGATCCTACAGCATGCCCGCCGAGCCCAGTTACCGCGATGATATCCACGTCCGCATCTTCCGGCCCGCACAATGGCGTCAAGCCTACGAAGTCTTTATCCACGTGCCAGTGGCGTGTGCTCGGTGTTGGTCGCTTGCGGCTCGTGAGCGTCGCACATAGTGTCCGTTCGCTGTCGGACACTAGGCTGAAACCTTGACCTTCCGATATCGCTAGCTCTTCGACTTGTGCCTGCAACCACTTCCTCGCGTCGTCTCTTTCGCTTGTTTTGATGTTCCGAATGCGCCAAAACTCTGGTTTGATGGAAAGCGAAGATGGTGGGGTTGTCATGTTTGGAGGCCGCAGGCTGGAGTTTTCGCCTCCAAAGACCGAATTGGTTGTCCCCCTCAATGTTCAAGACGACACTAGGCGTAGGTGTGTCTGCTGAAGGATGTTTCTGGAGTATGTAGCACTCGTGCTTGTAAAGTGACAAGAGAGTTGTATCATCCGCAGCTGCTGGAGCCTGAGACGACAGGATGGTGGCTAGAGATAGCGCTACTGGATGCGCCATGGCATCGCTGCCTCGCTTAGACGACACAGCCCGGCGGCTATGCAGATGCAGTGCGAACGTGAAGTACAAGGTATTCGAGCATATAGTGGAACTGACACTTTTTCACAGCTGCTACTTCTTCTGTTACATGCCTGCGACGAGTGTTATGGAGAGTGGTTTGCTGGTGAATCCGGCCTTTGAGAAGGCTTCACTGAGACCACCCTTCGCGCTCGACAACCAACTGATAGCAGACGCTATCATTCCCAGCGATCTTCTTGAAGAGCAAAATCGGCTACAGAAAATACTACACGATGAGACACTGGAATCGATGCACAAGCAGCTGTGGTACGCTGGTAGAAAGGGTAATATCAGCCCGTTGCACCACCAAAAAGTAATTCGCGGGGATATCGTCCTCACCGAGAGAGCACGACTCCACCTCGTCTGGTTCAGGAAGACGTTGTACGTCAAGCGCCTGGACGACGAACTTCCGAGCTGGGAGTACTTTTCAAATATTGGGTGTAACAACGAAGTAGTTCACCGAGCGGCATCCGGGTTTCTACTCTCCTACACACATCTCATCGAATATCCTTCAGACCTCGAAATTGCGCAGACCTACGGACTTGTCAATAAAAAAAATTGATTGGAAAGAGTGGAAGGCCTTCCGGACGAGTGTTTTAAATCACACCATCGACCGTAAAATTCATGACCGCTACGAATACGGAGAACTTCGCCTTAGCCGACTCGACCAGATTTACCGCATGAAGCTCCTAGGCCTGTCGTACTTCAACGTTCATCGTGAATACTCGGGCTACTTTGGGGGCAACTATATGACGCTTGTTGCACTGTTCGCGTTAGTATCTGTTGCGCTCTCGGCGATGCAAGTCATGACCAGCGTCGGTGGTGTACCAGCGGCGGTGTTTGTTACATCGTACAGGTTCGCGACTGGGACATTGATTGCACTGGCCGGGAGTTGTACAGCTTTGCTTTTGCTGTACGTTGGGCTCTGCGCGTGGAATTGGCTTTTGATCCTTTCAAACGCCGTCCACAACATGAACGACGCTAAGCACATGGCAAGCGAATAAGCTGCTACATAGTCTGTCTACCTGTCAATCGAGTGCTGAAAGCTTTCGCTACGTTGTCGCAGATGTAGTAACTTAATGCGGTGCCTTACAAATGGCTACCGAGCGTTCCTATTGTGATAATGATAGACATCGGTTCCCATCGACGGTCGAATGATTTGTCATTAGCAAATCCTCAAGTGCACGCCTGATCAATTGTCGCCTCTACTCTTTTTGCGATAAAGTGTCTGGTACGATACGAGCTGGCATGGCAAGCGACGCTGACGATCTTCATGTTCATCGCGCTGACACTCGGATTGCCACCGTAGTGAGTACTTCTGACAGCAAGCTCTCCACTATAACATGTCTAACAGCACTACACAGTTGATTGTCTGTCTTTTTGTCGCTCCGCTGCTATCCGCCATCGATTCCGGGTCCAGCACGGCACTCCAGGCCATCCTCTCGGTGTCCAACGCCGCCCTGTCTCTTACGTTGTCTCGATCGGGAGCGTCAGACAGAAGAGATTCCGTGGCCAGCCACTGCTCCCCAATCGTTTCTCGCTGGGAAAGTGGGGCGGCCTTGTCAACGACATCTCTTTGGCGTTCCTCCTTGTAGGCTTCGTCTTCTCGTTCTTCCCGCCGGCACCCATCGTTGGCGACGCAGCGTGGGCTGTGGATTCCAACTGGGCCATCATCATCTTTTCAGGTACATGTGTTCTGACGGGAGTCTACTATGTGCTGGGTGGTGGAGAGAGATATGTTGCTCCGGTCTCCTTGGTAAAGGAAGACTGATCATTGTCGGCGAACCGCGACGCGACTTGCGCGTGTAGGAGGCACGTATTCACGACGCTCGTATTGATGAGACTAGTTGGGCAGATGAATTCGTAGGATAAAAGCACCCGCCTATCATCAAAGGTAGAAGTAACACATTTGCGACACGAGCTGCCACGAAGAGTAGTTACATATGGTCAAGACATCATCAGCTGAAGTCCATTTGATCCAACGCGTCCGTCGGGCCGAGGAAAGCCAAAGCCCGAACGCAACACCATCTCCTGAGACATCTCACTTTCTCAAAATACCGTTGCTGCAGCGATGTTTCTTCTAGTCCGCTAGATTCCTGCGGCATCACAGGTCTAGATCTGTTCGGAAATCTCGAGGAATTTCTCGAGTTTTTCGAGTATCCCAGAAATGCCATGGTTGCACACATCGCTCTCACCGCAGGACTGCGTGAGCCCAGGTGTTTATCACTCTCATCAGCACTACAGAGTCTGATGCATTCGGTGGGCTTAGGCAGCTCCTCGAGGATCTACGGAAATCAATTCCGAACCATATCACTCTCGTCAACACTGTAGGTATCAGCTGGCCTTGATGCTTTAGGTGTGACGAGCACAACCTCGACATCCGATCAAGTGTGATATAGCCGCCTTCTCACAACGGCTGAGATCTACCTTTTTAGTCCGGACGCATTCTTGGCGTTTCTATAAGACACGATCTCTATGTCTACGAAACGCTCTGCACGTCCGTTGGTAGCGATGGGCCGTCGTCAGGGGCAAGTGTGGTAGCAGTTTATCTGCATTCTTCGTTCTTCCTCATGTCTTCAACAGGCTGCAAAAAGACATCAGTGCCACATCGCCAGTCGAATTATGGCCAATCGTCCTGGTGCCATCTTCGCATTCGCTCTTGTATCGCTATTACTCACGAGCACCACCGCATATCGCAATCCTGCGCGTCACATCCGCCCTCACACTGAGTATGACTACCGTGGATATCACCCATCCAGGCATGGCAGTGGTCATTTCGGTCCGCTCAATAGGTCATTGGTCCCTTGGGAAGCCTTCGGATCGCCTTTTGAGGATGCACCCATGTTGAGCGCGGATATGTCCACATGCCACACCAATGATAGTCCTGAACCAAGGTCTTTTTGGTTGGCAGATATCCCTCACCAGGGGAATAGTCCTTTTCTTGCGGACAGCTCAGACTACGTGGTCTACCGCAACGTCAAGGATTTTGGGGCGAAGGGCGATGGAACTACCGATGACAGTGCTGCCTTCAACGCTGCAATCACACGTGAGTTCGCCTCACTCGGACTTACAGAACCGCTTCAGACTGACATTCCATAGATGGCGATCGATGCAAAGGAGGCAATTGTGGCGGTACGACAGGAAAACCGGCCCTGATATACGTTCCACCGGGTACTTATGCAATCGCCTCGACGATTCAGCTCTTGATCAACACCCAAGTGATCGGGGATGCAGTCGACATGCCCACTTTCCAAGCGACAGCCTCCTTTCCAAGCGGTTCAATGGTGGTCAACGGCAACGATGAAGGCCAGCCGAGTACCAACAATTTCTACATTGGCATCAGAAACCTCAAGATCGACACCACGTCAGTACCCGCAGGGCAAGAAACTTACGGGCTGAATTGGGCTGTCTCCCAAGCGACCAACCTCATCAATGTGCATTTCGAGATGCCAGAGGGCAGTGAGCACGTCGGCATTGAGATGGATGGAGGTGAATCAGGAGGTGGATCTGGACTGTTCATGGGTGATCTGACTTTCACTGGTGGGCTGGTCGGAATCCTGTTCAACAATCAACAGTACGGCATCAGAAGTGTCAGCTTCAAGAACGTCGCTACAGGTATACTGGTGCAGCACGCCTTTACGCTCAGTCTACAGCAGATTACTTGCAGTGGCGTCGGAATTTGCGTTGATGCTGGCGGGCAAGGGACGACGGGGTCGCTCAGCATGATAGACTCTTCTTGTCACGACTGTGGAGTTGTGGTAAACGGCTCTTCAGCCTTCGTTCTTGAGAACATCGCAAGCACAGACTCTGGGCCCATGCTCAAGACTGACGGACAGGACAGGCTCACTGGTGATCTGGTGGGTAAGACTTATGCTGTCGGTCACGTCCACAAGTCTAACAACGGTACTGTTGAGGACTTTGCCCAAGGCACTCTTCTAGATCCCACAGAACGTGGGAAGCTGACGGACCAGAACGGCAAATATCTGTCAAAATCGCAACCACAGTATGCCGAATGGGATGCTTCAGCTGTCTCTTCGGTTAAGGACTGCGGTGCCAAGGGTGTGTTTCAGACTAATCTATTTGTGTTGAGTACCTTTACTGACAGTCAAAACCAGGCGACGGACAAACCGACGACACCATGGCCATCAACGCCGCACTGAAGGCCAACGCCAACTGTAAGATCACATACTTCCCCCACGGCGTCTACGTTGTTACCGAGACGATCAACGTCCCACCTGGTAGTAGAATCGTAGGAGAGGTCTGGTCCGTAATCACGGCATCCGGCTCCAAATTCAATTCCTCCGACAACCCGAGAGCTTTACTGCGTGTCGGCGAGCCTGGCGATGTTGGTATTGCCGAAGTATCAGACATGCTAATGACAGTAGCCGACGTCCTACCAGGTACCATCCTGATCGAAGTCAACATGGCCGGCACATCACCCGGAGACGTCAGTTTCCACAACACTCACACGCGCGTAGGTGGTGCCGCAGATTCACGTGTCGAAACCGCTTGTCAATCGGAATCCGAACCCTGCAAAGCAGCCTTCATGCACGCCCACCTCACAAAGACATCATCCTCATACTGGGAGAACAGCTGGCTCTGGACAGCCGACCACGACCTCGACGGCACGAACCCAACAACCATCGGCGTTGGCCGCGGCATGCTGATCTCCGCGCAAAGTGGCACTTGGCTCGTAGGCACAGGTTCTGAGCACAACGTACTCTACGCCTACCAATTCGTCGACGCACAAAACGTCTTCGCTTCCTTGCAGCAAGTCGAAACGCCTTACTGGCAACCTGCACCTCGCGCTCCTGCACCCTGGACTCCTGATGCGAAATGGCAGGACCCGACTTTCGCCTGCGACCAAAATCAGGGAGACGAGTGTTATATGTCGTGGCACCTCCGCATCATGGGCAGTGGGACCAGTGCAATAGCTTTGTACGGCCAGGCTTTCTGGGTGTTCTTCTTCAAGGGAAGTCTCGAGTGCTCGGGGCCGGACGGGACTTGTCAGACGAATTCAGTTAATCTCCAGGGTTTGAGTAACAATGGGTCAGGAACAGGGAAAGATGTTGCGATCTACAACTTGAACACGAGGGGTGTGTATGATCTCGTCAGGCTGGAAACTTCGAGTGGCCGAGTTGTTTCGGCACAGGCGGACAATCGTGGCAGTTGGGGAGGTCTTGTTGCTGCTTATCTTGGGTATCAGTGATACCCTTTTCTTCTCTTTTCATTCCGCGGCGTATGTTAAATGCATTTATTGGCGTTTTGCTACCGTTTGTAGATAGCATGAGCGACGAGGTTACCTCACTATGTATACCCAATGGCCTCTCATGCGACTGAGTCGTTGTCTTCAATCACTTTTTTTTTGTTCTTCGATGTGACTCCGCTTTTCCGCTTTGCAAGCCGAGACGCCCAAGACTCGCACACCGCAGTTTCTTTCATCTCGAGACGTGCCGTCGCGTGTGCCGTCGTGTGTGCCGTCGGAGGGCCGTCGCGTGCGGTGGCAATGCGAAAACTCGTCGTGCTCTCTCGCCAGAAATCTCAAGTATAGCTACTTTTGATGATAGCTAAGCTTTCCAAGAAGAGCCAAATCGAACCGCCGAGTAAGATGGACTTTCGAGGACCTTTCAGGTGAAGTGAAGTGCTTCTCACCACTCCCCAGCTGTTGCTGTTACGGCAATTCGTAGTCCACAGTTTAGCGCCGGATACCACCGAGCCAATCAAGCTCGACTCCTCCAGACATAGAGCGAGGCTAACCCACCTTCCAACATACATCTATAGGGACCTCTATCGAAGGACCTTCATCCACTTCAACACGACCACCATGTAAGTATCCACCCAGTACGAATCCACAATCCAAACCAACACGCTAACCCCTCTCACCATCAGGGTCGTCTTCGCCCTCCTAATAATAAACAAAGCCGGCGGCCTAATCTACAACCGCACCTTCTCGCCGGGCCTCCAAAACCTCTCCTCCAACGACGCCCTCATCCTCGCCGGAACTTTCCACGGCATCCACGCAATCTCGCGCTCCATAAACCCCGCCCCTCCCTTACCAATTCAACCAAACACCCGGCGCCCTCCCACTACCGGAATCGAAAGCCTGGAGTCCAGCCACTTCCGCTTGACCTGCTTCCAGACTCCGACGGGCGTCAAGTTCTTGCTGTTCACCAGTCCGGAGCAGCCGAATACGGATGTTGTGGTGAGGAGGTGCTATGAGTTGTATGGGGACTATGTGGTAAAGAACCCGTTCTATTCGATGGAGATGCCTGTGAGGGTGGAGAAGTTTGAGAGGGTGTTGGCGGGGTACCTTGTGCGGCCTTAATGATTCGGCGACGCTGTCTTAGATCCGACGGAGGCTCATGACGGGTGTCAAGACCGCGGTAAAAGGACGGGGTTGGGATCGGCTGGGAGGTCTCCTGGACGGAGGGTCGCTGGCACGTCGCGATTCGATTTACACCGCTGTCTCTACAGTCAGTCGAGGCGCACAAGGATGTTTGAGCACGGAGTGCTGCCGACCCATACAAGCGCCTGCCAGGCTCAGGACGCAATGCAGGACCGTGGAGACATCTGTTCTGGAAGATGAGAATGCCCAGACATATCGCAACAGGCAAGAGAGATGCTATGACTGACGCGCGAAAGAAAGACGAGCAAACGCACAGGAAACATTTCATTAAGTATCGACAAAGAAGAGTAGCCTGAAACGCGGCAGAGCAGAAAACGCGCAGCAGGCCAAAAAACACGGAGCAATTTAACAAATGAGAAAGAAGCGAAGCAAGGCAGAGTTTCGCCAGTCTCCATGCCGGCTTTCCAGAGTCCGTCCGTTGTAGTCATTTCCCCCGTATTTTAGTCATGTCGGGTGACCTCGAGTGAGCATCAGGCGCACATCTGCCTCTCTGCCGGAGGACGACGAGCAGAAGTCGCCTGTAGTTCCAACTCCATCCCAGCTCTCCACTTCTCTAACAGCAATCCTCCGCACACTCGCAGCACTCAGCACAACACTCGCATCCCTCCTCGCACAAGAAACAACAGCACATGACCGCCAAGCAAGACATCAAACATCCGCGGTCCTTCTTCTGCTTGGGCGGAGGCTGTTGTGGAGGCGGCTGTTGGTAGCCCATGGGAGGCTGCTGGTAGCCATACTGCTGAGGTGGGGGTGGGCCGTAGCCAGGCTGTTGCTGGTATTGGCCTGGGGGAGGGCTGTTGTCATCATGGGTTAGTAAACTCGTTGCGTTATTTGGCACCGCGAGCTGGCGCGATTGCGAAGGAGCTGATCATTGGAGCTTACCCGTACGCTTGCTGCGGTTGCTGGGGGTATTGCGGTGGTCCCTGATTGTAGTAGCCTTGGCTGGCCATTTTTGTTTGCGATCTCGCTGGGTGGATGCGATTGGTGTTGGATGCTGTAGTTGTCTAAATCGGTTGGGCGTGCGCTTCTACTCGGGCAATTGGTTAGCTTGTGTTGCGCGACGTAGCATGCTTTAGCTGTCGTTTCCCGCATTGTCGACTCACTAGTAGTAGTATGCGCTCTGTCGGCTAGTTGGCTAAATGGTGTTGAGCGGTAAGAGGTGTGAAGGTATGTACTGTCGCAAGACTGGGGTTTGGGTTGGTCTGGATTGAGGGTAAAGTAAGTAAGGCTGATGGCGGGAGAAGTGGAGATTGGTCTGGTGACGCCGCGCAACTAAGATCCTCACGGGGCCAAGCTCTGGGCAAAGGCTTGATTTGTTTGGCAAGGCTGACACGATGCTGGCTGTCTTTACGATCGGAACGTCGACTCGACTTCACTTTGGAGGCATCACGATTCTTGTTTGATAAACGCCAGTTCTGCTTTGTTTGCATCTGACGTTTGCCCCGATATCATTACGACTACATTGCTCAGCCACCCCTTGATACCCTCTCACGAGTAGTGTACAGCCACTCCCCTAGATGCTGGCGTAGGGCCGCGCGGTTCGTGCGGCACGCTTTAGCCGAACCACCGAGTTGGATCGCTCTTGTTCTGTGCGCACGTATCTGATACGCGATAAGTCGGCCTAGCGACTAGGATACTGCAAAGAACTTCACCTAGAAAATTTGAAGACGCTGGCAAGACCATGTCGTTGGAAGGTGGTGCCACCACATCGCCCACCATAATTGGAAATCTCATCAGACATCTCCTCTATTGCCCAAACAAGAGTTCGTGGTTTTGAGTTCGTCATGTGAGATTATCGGATTATCGGAGTGAGGTATTTATGCGACAAAAGCTTAAGTCAGCCAGGGATATGCAAGCCTCCATCGACAACAGCAACTTTGATGTGTCAAACTTTTCACAATTGTATCTACAGATGGCAAGCCATCGACCCAGCAATCGCACATCGTCACGACTCATCAATCGTATAGATCCTCACCCCCATCCTCCGCCGTATCAACAACAGCATCATCACGGCTCTTACCCTTCCCTTTCCCCTTCCCACCAACCGGCCGCGACGTAGCACGACCACCGCTATTCGCATTGCCGTTAAGAGTCAACCGATCCGTCCTAACAACGTAATCATCATCATCCCCGCTCGACGCACCGCCATCCTCGCCACGCCCATTAATCTGAGGAACAGAAGCCTTGCTCGACGTCCGTCTAGCCATCAATTCGTTGAACTTCTCCCTCGCAAACGCCTTGTCGCTCTCCGACATTTGCGTCTTCGACGACGCAACAACCGTTTGCATCTCCTGTCCTTCGTCGATCGCTGACTGGGCCTGTTCTTTCTTTGGCCCTCCTTCGAATTGATCGCGCACTTTCTCGTAGTGTTTGAGTTCTTCGTAGCTGACACTGGGAGTGAGTTCCTTCCGTGCGAGCTCGAAGTCTTGTTCTTCAACTTGTACTTCGAGGTCGGAGGGGGTGGCGTGGTGGTCGAAGAAACCGGCAATTGTGACGGGCTGTTTGTTGTTGGCAGTGCGCTGGGCGTTCACTGCTGCGACCCGGTCGTCGACTTGGCGAGCGGATCGGGTGACTGCTTTGAGCATGGCGTCGCTGCAGAGAGCGTAGAGATCTGCACCGGTGAAGGTGAAAGGAAGTTGACTGGCGACACGCGGGAGCGAGAGGGATGGTGAGAGTGTAAATCTGAAGAGGATACGTTAGCAGGAGACTTTCCAGCACGATTATCGCCAGGTGGGACACATACTTTCTCGTCAAGGCTTGAAGGATTGTCGCCTGTTTGTCGTGCGTGTCGCTGATACCTAGATAGAGCATTTTGTCGAAGCGCCCAGGTCTTAGAAGAGCTTGATCGAGTAGGTCTGGTCGGTTGGTTGCACCAATGACGAAGACTCCACCGCCGCCGTCTTCGCCATCGCTCATACCGTCCAGCTCAGCAAGCAGCTGCGACACGATACGATCCATTACTCCGCCACTGTCGCCCTGGTTGCCACGCTTAGGCGCAACTGAGTCCAATTCATCGAAGAAGACAACGCAAGGTCTTGCATCCCTGGCACGTTGGAACACTCGTCGGACATTGGCTTCAGACTCACCAATGTACATGTTGAGCAACTCTGGTCCCTTGACTGAGAAGAAATTGAGGCTGAACTCCGTGGCAATCGCCTTGGCGAGTAGCGTTTTACCAGTGCCAGGAGGGCCGTAGAAGAGGATACCACTTCGCTTCTTCAGACCCTTCGCAAACAAGTCGGGTCGGGAAAGTGGCAGCTGAATGGTCTCAGAGACAGCATCTTTAACGTGCGTCAGACCACCAACATCAGACCATTGCACGTTCGGAATCTTAGGTGCGCCGATCGAGTCGGCAAAGTTCTTCCTGGCAAGGTCGACTGCACTTTCAAAGTCTTGTGCTAGCAACGAGGTGGCTCCACTACCGCCACATAGTCGCAAGTCTTTGCGCGTCACAGGGAATCCGAGAGAGTTGGTGGCAGTAGCACAAAGTGCAGCGATGCGTGTCTCGCGTGCTGTGTACGCACGAGCAGCAACATCAATCAGGTCTCCAGCGACGAGTGCGGCTGTCTTGACAGCGATCGAGGCCAGATCAACGTCTGTCGCCAGCGGCACAGCTGAAGAAGCGAGTATCTCCCGCATGATGCCTTCTCGCTCACCCTCATCGGGTGCAGACATCTCAAGCTCGTGGGTGAAGAGTCCTCGTACAGAATCAGGGATCTTGTCAATGTCCGTAGTGGTGGCAACAAGGACACGAGCGCGCGACAAGACATCTTTGAGTGATGACGCGATGCGCTCTGATGGCAGTTGCTCAAGGTGTTTGATGCAGACTGCAGTGTACTCCCCACCACATTCGAGCGCACGAGCGCAGCGCGCTTCGAGCAGACCTTGTGTCTGGACGTCTACTCCTGACCCGCCTTCAGATGCGATGTCAAACGCATCGATGGGAAAGTAATGCATGCCCAAGTCTGCGCACACACGCTGAATACTATAAGCCTTGCCGATGCTCCGCTGGGTCGACGTCAACAGTACAGTGAGTGGCGGTAGCCCCAAATGGATCGCCCGAGGGCTGATTGACACTGACACTAGTTCCCGAAGGCGACGCTGCAGTGGAGAGATGTATGGCTCAGGAGCCTCTGGTGGCCCGGAGCCGACGGTCAAGCCTCTTGTGTTGGCCCGGCGGACTCCCAGGTAGTACTGCCAGGGATTTGTCGAGGTCGAGGGTATTCTCCTCTTGTCATCGCCTAATTGTCTGACAGCCGTTGCAGACGGATCAATTGAGACTGCGCCGCCCCATGTGTCTGCAGAGTCGCCAGATTCAGGGTCTAGCTGCTGAGATTTGATACCTTCGACCGTGAACCAAGCAACAGCCACTGAATTGTTTGCTTCGGGTCGTTGTTGCGCACTCCATGTGTACATAGCTCCGACACCGTCGTTGCCATCTTGTTCGGCTTCACCTTCATAAATCGATCGTCCAAGTGTTTCATCAATTGGAACAGCAATCAGATCGCCGTCTTTAACAATGCGCTGCTTGCGCTCTAGATGTTCCTTTAGGTTTGCGAATAACATGTTGTTGAGTGCTCTTTCACTCGAGATTGGTGTAACGACCTTGCGCAGTGTCATCTCTGAGGCGACGGGAGGGGCTTGTGGGCTGGCCGAGCCAGGTCGTCCAGACGGGTTGCGCTTGATGTTTTGCCGACGGCTCAGTGGTAGAGAGGCGATGCTGACATGAGTCGGTGAGTTGAGATTCGCCAGCAGCACAGGTGAAAGATATACGGTAGCCACGTTGGCAGAGTTAGTGACTAGCGATGAGATGCTGTCACGACGACTGCGCTTGCTTGGGTTGACCTGGTACCTCTGAGGTCTCTTGGTCATGCTTTCAGGAAGTCCGTACACTTTGACTGGCCGCCACTTTGACTTCTCGGCATGGTCTTCGAAGCCAGCAAATGCGCTGAAATGAGGCAGCACCTGGCTCTGGGACTCCTCAATCGTGATCCAGTCGCCAGAGAAGCACCCCAAGCGCGCAAGAGCCGCAGCATCAACGTATGCACGAGCTTCTTCATCTTCACCAGCTGCAGGTCTGGGATGTAAAAGCTCATCAGGGACTGTCTCGATCAGACCTTGAGCGCGGAAGACCTTGCTTCGAGGAGCTCGGGTACCACGAACAGTGCTGCTGCTCATGTGTGAGAATACGGATCCGGGTGTGGATATTCCACCTAGTCTATCGCCGAATGGTCTAGGAGTTGCGGAGGTTCGAACGGAGTTTAGACCTGATGGCTGGTCGGTCAGTCCTGGTCTGACAAGTGAAATCATGTCGTCCGAGTCGTCCGAAAGATTGTCCTCGGTACTAGAATTGAACAGGTCGTCGGTATTGGAGAAATCGGTTGCGGACTTGGAGATGACAATGGGCTTCGCTGGTGATTCCGTAGCGGAGAAGAAGGTCTCATTGGAGGTATCCTCGTCTTCCGTCTCCTCAGGCAGGCGAGGCGAGAGTAGGCCTCGATTGCCAGCATTTGGTGTTTGCTTGTCTGCAGCAGATACGACAACAATCCTTGTAGCGGCCGTGAGGCTACCTTGCGACATTGGCTCGCAAGCAAGAATCTTGGCAGGAGGTGCTCGCGCGTGGGTGACTGGGTGGGACAGATCCAGAGGTAGCTGATCTCCGGCATGCACGATGAGCGTGTCCCGCAGAGCGCCCTCCACGAGCTTCCGTCGCCGCTCCTCGGTGTCCGTTGTACTCCCTTGACCGTCCTGGCTGGCCGGTTTCTTCCCATTGCGAGCTGATGCCAGGTGTCCATTGGCTCCTTGGAAACCACCAGCAAACTTCTTTTGCGCTTCTTCCAGCTTTTGCAATGCGATGGTGTCCACGCTAACAAAGACCGTCTCCAGCGGAAGAGGTACCACATCGCTGACTCGGATCTCGACGGCAGCGTTCTGCCTTAGTGTTCTGTTTGGCGAAACGACTTGTAAGAGATTGACGATGCTCTGAGTACTCAAAGCTCCGGCTGGGAAGCGGATAGTGTTGTTGGGCAATGGCTTGTCATTCCACTTCCTCGAAGTCGCGATGGGGATCACGGCCCACAGAGCCTCGGAGGAAGAGGCATTGGGTGTCCACGGAGTGATCGCGACGCTGATAAATTCTTGCTTGTTGGAAGATGCAGCGCTCGGAGGAAGGCCTTTGGGGTAGAGTTGCTGGAGCAGGTCCTCAGAAACAACACCCAGCTCGCCCTTGACACTGCTGTCGAGGTAGAGACGAGCGGACAGGGCGGGCTTGTCTTCCCTGCGGCGTTTTCGCTTGAGAGTTCCTGATGTTGGATAGTCGTAGACCATGACTGTGATGTTGCTAGGAACAGATTCCTAGTAGAGGTTGTGGGAGTGTTCAAGTTGCAGACACCTTCCAGTCACAGCTCTTGTTGTCTGGTCCCTCGAAACGGTTTCCACCAGACACACTTGAGCCGAGGCCGAGTCGCAGCAGACGCCGAACGCCGAGCAGCGGAGCACGCACATGCAGCTTTGAAGTCGTATTGCTTTTTAATTCGGTGCATGCGACCAACACCTAACTACAAGTTAGCCATGTATTTCCAGAAATCACGTCCCTGGTTGGGGGATCAAGAGTTGCTTTGTGAAAGATACTAGTGATCTCCCAATTCCCATGCAAAGGTCCCCTTCTTTCTCGCTATCTGGATACATGTCTGACCATACTCGGGCACTCATTCGACCGCACAATTGCTCTTTGTGTAAATATCTCGCAGCATCTTCCAACAGTCTCGACTGCTATTGATGGACTCAGCAGACGGTGCGTTAGAGACACGAAAAAGCCGTTGTATTTACTTCCGACCTACAATTTACTTGAATAGTCGGGCCTTTCCGGTCTTCAGGGCCTGACTCTTGTACTACAATACATGTACAGTAAACTGGAAGCACGAGCTGTATCTCTAACGACGCGTCTAGTATTACGAATCTCGAAAGGTGTACCGAATCCCATCAGTGAGGTGCTGTACCTTTGCGCGCAGATAGTTCCACTCTCTGCTGTACATCTTCTCTCTTCCATGTTCATATACATGTATCTATGCAGAGTGGATGCATGCCCGCACATTGAGCGCCTGACCTATGATGTACAGCTGATTTCTCGCGCACTTCTACTCCACCTTGGTGACATGCAGACACGGCTTGAATCATGTTCCATCTCCCTTCCAAACGCGACAAGTCACCCATCTCCCGAGGGACTGATGTTGAAAGGCTTCTCAAACCTCATGCATTTCGAAAATACGGTTGAAATGAAACACTTCCACACTGACATACTTTCAACGCATGGTCTTTAGGTTGAGCCGGACTCATGTTTCGAGCTTCTAAATTGACGTCATCTCTTTCACATGCGGCTGGGATGTGGATTCCGTGTCGCTGCTTTCTCGTTCAGTCTCAACCACAGCGGCACTTCCCACACGTGCATTGATGAGGATCAGTGCCGCCTGTAGATTGCTTTTATCCAGCGCCACAGACGCTATGCTGAAGAGGTTGGGCCGCGTATCCTTTCTGCTGTGAACTCATACGCAAGTGAGATCCTTTCCACGCGTCTCCCTTTCCCTCCTTTGTTCAATGTCGTGACTGTCGCTTTTCTTACATGGCCGTATAGAGGACGACTATTCAGCCGCGAGCTCCGGACACAAAGATGACGCGGAACGAAGAGGACGTCGGGTCAGGAAAAGATGGACTAAAAAAACAGTATGCGCGCGAATTCGCAGCGCAATCTCAACGCCTCGCCGGACTACAACCCAGCCAAGAAGACGAAACGACCGGCAACACGCAGGCCACCGAGGTCACATTCGTCACCCCCCACGATCCAGTCGTCCAGACAGAGCGAGGCCCTTTGCCCGTCGTCCCTATCGAAGAGGCCCTCAAGCTCAACCACCTAAAGGACAGGCTGGAAGATCGCGAGCCGCAGAGCCCACCACGCAGCAACATCCGAGAAGAGAAGGGCGGAACAAGACATGGAGCGCCGGCGAGCCTCGAGAGCATGCAGAGGGGAGAGGAGCCGGATGCGCCGCTAGGGGAATCCCTTCCACAGTCGAGCACGAACCCGCTGTTTCCGCCCTTGCCCATGTACGGTCCGCCGTCTGTAATGCGAGCTCTGCACTGTTGGTTTTTCCGTTTCACGAGTGCCATCGGATCTTTCTGCTTTCTGTTGACCATCGTTGCGGGTGCCGTCTTCACCAGTATTCCTAAAGTATGGCGCCGAGTCAGGTGCTGTATATTCATGCAGAATCCGGATTTGGAGCGTCCGTTTTGGGAAGAAGAGAAGAAGCGCGCAAAAGCCAGGAAAGCTGCCGAAGATGTCTGGGTTAAGAAGAGATATGCCGCTGGAACACAGACGCTCGCGATCGAAAAAGCGCTCAAACCGGATACCGAGTACGTTCCTACTGAGGGCGGCCCAGATCCTCTTGTACCCGATATAGGATACTATGCGCGAAGAGTTGGCCTGGACGCGGAGGTGTTCGACGTGCAGACAGAAGATGGTTTCATCATTGACCTGTGGCATGTCTACGACCCACGAGAGTATCAACCTGTCCCAGCCGAGCATCACAAGGCTGGATCGCCGAAGCTCTTCTCCAGGACCCAATCATGCGACTCGTCTTTTGCCGAGGCGCAAGCCTCATTTCCACATGGTCAGAAGAAGTATCCTGTGTTGATGATCCATGGCCTGCTGCAATCTGCCGGAGCATACTGCTGTAACGATGACGATAGTCTTGCGTTCTGGCTAGCAAAATCAGGATACGACGTGTGGCTGGGTAACAATCGCTGCGGTTTCAAGCCAAGGCACAGCTCTTTGAAGTATGGTGATCCCAGAATGTGGGCCTGGAACATTCGACAGATGGGTGTCATGGATTTACCTGCGTTGATCAGCCGAGTCCTCGGTGAAACAGGCTTCGAGAAACTCGGGCTCATCGCCCACTCGCAAGGAACAACCCAGACACTCGTCGCTCTGGCAAAAGAGCAGCGCCCAGACATCGGGGAGAAGATATCCGTTTTCTGCGCACTTGCGCCAGCTGTGTACGCTGGACCTCTGATTGGGAAGATCTACTTCAAGATCATGCGTGTGATCTCTCCAATGCTTTTCCGCTTGATTTTTGGAATCCACTCGTTCATCCCGCTCATGATGGAAGCACATGCTACTCTTCCTGGCGAAATCTACGGGTTCCTAGGCTACTTGGTCTTCTCCTTCCTTCTCAACTGGTCGGACACCCGCTGGGACCGGGGACTGAGAGATAGGATGTTCAAATTCGCGCCTGTCTACGTTTCCGCAGAGAGTATGCGTTGGTGGCTTGGTCGCGAGTGTTTTGCCAAGCAGAAGTGCATCCTTGCTACTCGTGAAGAGGGTCAGCTTGAGGACAGAGAAGACGAAGAGGACGACGAGGTCATAAGGAGATACTACGTCGATCGCGAGCCACACGTCACCGAGCGACGAAAGCTGCAGCGCAACCTTTCGTCTTTCCACTGTCAAGAGCTTACGCACCAACACCACGACAGACTTCGAGGCAAGTACTCATGGTACAACTCGCAATTCCCGCCCCTTGCGCTTTGGGTTTGTGGTGCCGATGATCTAGTAGACGGCCGCAGACTCCTGCGCCGCTTTGACAGAGGACGCGAGCCCGAAGTCCGGATCGTTCACAAGAAGATCATCGAAGGCTACGAGCATCTTGATGTGCTCTGGGCCATGGACATGATCGAAAAGGTCGGCAAAGAAGTTCGCGAGGTCATATGGCGCACCGCAAGCCATGAGGATAGAGCGAGGTGTCGAACTCCCATCGGTTGCGAGGCAGAGATCGAGGTACATCCTGAAGATGCCGCAGGGCAACAAAGGGCACTCCGCGCGAGTATGTCTCGCCTTCCCAGCGCTGCACTTTTCGCCGGCAGGAAGAGGATGGAGTCGATCTCTGAATCGCCAGACAGAAGACAGCAAGAAGATGAAGGCGACGCGCCACAGGCCACAACAAAACTCGATGCTACGAGAGGTGAGTGGGACGAGAAGCAGCAGGAAGATGAGCAGAGTGAGCGGCAGAGGAAGAATTCGGAGATGAAGGAGGGCTACGAAGGAGAGCGCGTGGAGAAGATCGGCGCAGGCGAAGAAGAAGGTGTAAGTGCTGTAGATATGGTTCCAGAGGCGAGGTTCACTGATGTGGAAGAGAAGGGGAATCCGCTTGGTTGATTTGAGTAGGTATCTCTCGGCAGCCCGAATAACAGGACACAATAGTACTGCGTTAACGTAACACACCATATAGATCTTAGCATTCTCCTCTCGCTCCTCATACTTCACTCCTTGACTCGTCCTGCCGCCTAATTCAGCCGCTCCTTCCTCAAGTGACGTGGGCGCGCGCAAACGCGCGTTTGCCTTGCGACTGATACATGACTATTTCCAACCACCTCTTCCTCTCTGTCACGACAACAACTCACCAATACCATGGCGACGCCCGCACCTCCGCCCACGGAGCACGTCGCCCCATCCAGCAAAGATGACAACGATGGCACTGTGAGTTTGCGTTGCATCCTCATCAATGAGCTTGGCTGACTATTCAGGTCTTCATCTTCACCCGCGGTCTATACTTCACAGCGCATCTCACATTCGGCATTCTAGCTCTTGGTGGCTGCCTAATGGTCCAGTGCCTACTAGTCATCTGGTTCGCTTTTCTGACGGCACAAGCCCACTCCATGGAATTGCAAGCGCGCATGTTCGAGTATGTGTACGAAACTACCATTGAGAAGGCGCAATCGGAGCGCAAGAAGAAAAAGAACGTCATTCGTATCGAAGGTAAGCTGCTCTTTCCTAAGCAAGGCGCGAGGTCGTTGTATGTTGCTGACAAGCAGGAGTCGCACCACCCCAAGGCACAAACGCACAGAAGCCGCGAATTATCAAGAAAGATTTCTCTTCCGATGAAAACCTCTCACTCAATATCAGAACATCCGCGCCTGAGGTTTCGCCGCCCGTCAAAGACCCGTTGCCACTCAAGGCAGACTTCCCGCCACCCACGTCTTGGGAGCCTTTGTCCGCCAGCAGTCCGATTTTGCACCAACAACAGCCGGTTGAGCTCAATTCCAAGGCCGCCGAGGCCATTGTCCAGGGTTCCACTTTGCCCACGCCCATGGTGAGATTACCTGTCAGCAACCCGAACTGGCAGACCAAGTCCGTGCGAGAGCGCAAAGCCGGCGGCGGACGCAGCTACGCAGTCAAACAAGTCGACGTCTACACTCCTGGGAACGATGAACCTCAAGATTACTTCCGGGCACCTATGTTGCCGTTCGATGGACGTTTCCGCTTTCTTGAGCCTGCAGCATCAAGCTCAGTCACACAAGGGCTATTCGGCAGTTTCCTTGGAGACAGACTTGCTACAACTGCAAATACTGCGCCATTCCAGGCTCCCGCACATGGACGGTTTGAGTCTTTCTTTGAGCCTGAGATAGACAATATCAAGGGGGCCGAGCGCCTTGCAGAACTCGAGGGCAAGAAGCGGTTTCTCGGACGCAAGACCACTGTCGCTGTGCCTAATGTGCCATTCACGCCTGACTTATCAGGCGAATGGGCCATCCCGTCATCTGTGCCAGCATTTCTGCCGGCACAGAAGCTAGCTTATACGCCCAAACCTGTTGTTAAGCTCCCAGGCTCGAGCCAAAGTCCTGGCGAAAAAGCAAATGCACCGAAGAGAGGGCTCGGCTTTCAGTCGTCGACGCTCGAAAATGAACAGCATTCGGTGAATGCTGCCCCGAAAAGGGTCAGGCGATCAATGATCAAGTTTGTCAAACCCGAGACTCCGTTGCAAATGCCACCCAAGCCTCAGCCGAGCTCTGATAAAATCCTGGCAAAGATCGAGGTCGAGGAACCACCAAAGCTCGCTGCACCGGTTGAGATGTCAGAGATCGAGGACCCACCAAAGCTCACTGCACCCGTTGAGACGACGCAGGTCAACTGGATTGAGCCTCTACAACCTGCTGTAACCGTCACTGAGCTCGGGATCTCTCAAGACACCAGCAACATATTGAGCGCCGACGCTGAACCGGACTCCCTCGTGGATGTCAAACCTGCGAACATAGAGGTTGAAGCCAATAAACCACTAGAGGCCAGCGACTTCGGTCGCCTCTACAGTATTGCGATGGCTAACGCTAGATCGACAATCTCCAGAAGCGTCGAGCTTGTGGAGATAGATCAACTCCGTCACAGGTTCCTCGACACATCGGTCCTGAAGGAAACACCAGTTCGACACAGACTCCTCGAGACACCAGTCTTGAAGAAAACACTAGCTGAGAAGCTGCAACTCGAGCTCATGTCTGCAATTCAACCGGCCAGTGCTGAGGAAGCTGCGCGTGAGGCATTGGTCAACGCATTCCACGAGCGCGAATCAACTAGAGTGGAGCTCAGCCATAACTACTCTGATGCATGTGTCGAGCTCTTCCTCCAGAAGGCTCAAGAGTACAAGGCGAGACGCAAGGCTCTGGCATCGCTAATGCCCTCCGGAAACCTCAGCTTCGAGGACGAGGCGTCGTTTCCATATCTCTCGACCAAGGATACCCAAGAGCCCATGGTATGTATTGGATTTGTTCCGGGGGCCATCCGTGCTCGACTGACCGCTCAAACAGGTGCCTTCACCGACCATGATCGACTCCCAACGCCCGTACCCGTTGCCGAGTCCGCCTACGTCAAGCGAAGAAGACAACGAGCAGTACCTACTCCGTGAAGATCCTGCTCCACTACTCGCCAAAGCTTCGCGAGCATATCAAGTGCTGCTGAAGGCCACGAAGAACATGGAGGAGGAATGCTCTGACTGCAACAGCAAATTCTGTTTAAATTCATACTCTCCTGCTGGCCAGCGCAAGATGAAGTCCGCCAAAGACCTCTACCAGAAAAGTCGATCCAGGCTGAGAGATGCCTACGAGTCTCGTCAGCTTCCGGATTCTCTGGCGGGTCAGTATCCGGAAGTCGGAGGCTGTTGAGTAAAAGATTAGTGGAGAGGAGGACGTTTATTCGGACTATCTGTCTGACATTCGAGCACGGCTGCCCTGCTCGATTACCCAACGCCATTTGCTTACTTCGCTGACGCGACCCGACGGGATGATTGACGGTGAGATACATCGCGCGTGTCTTGGCCGGAGGGTGTTTGTGTGATATTCGCAATGTTCGCATTCTCGTTCACGGCGCCAGTAGCATCCTTCTGATCGCCTCTAGTGCAGTATTTTGCGCTATCCCTGCTCGACAGGTATACCCAATCACATGCCGCCAATTACGTTTCAACATGGTCTGCCCCCTTGAGATTCCATGGCTGGCTCCATGAAGCTCCGTCATCCTTCCAGTGGCACTCTGAAGATCATGTTTGTCGGACGAGACATGTTTCTTTATCCCTTTATCGTACGTTCAAGATCATGTTTCCAAAAGAAAGTTCGTGATACCACACAGCCTACCCAAATGCCAACCATCAGTCTCGTCCTGCAAGAGAGAAGTCTCACTCCACTTTCTTCCTGATCCATTCAGCAACATCCTCCGCAGTCCTTCCATAGCTAACATGCCCACCATGAACCCACAAATCCACTTGCCCTTCCTGACATCTATCATCCGAATCGCCACAAACTTGCAGCACATCCTCCCTCTCAACCCCCTTAAAAGACCTCTCCTTCCCATTGAGCGGATCCCCAAAAGCAACAACAGCAGCAACATCCCCCCCATTAAACGGCCGCTCGCTCTTCTCCAGCGCCCCGTGCAAACACCTCGCGCCCTGCGAATACCCCGCCAGCACAATCTTCGTCCCAGGACACTGCAGTCTCGCCTCCCTGGCCAGCATCGCCATGTACGGACCCCCGGAGGCGCCGTACCGCGTGTCGCCGGCCGAGTTGGCCGGGTAGTCGACGCCTTGGACCGAGAGGGAGGGGATCTTTTCGCGCAGTTCGCGCGCGAGGTCGGGCCCGACGCAGGTCCCCATGTTTCCTACTTCGGTGGTGCCGCGGGCGAAGATGAGGGTTACGGCGCTGCAGACTGGGTTTTGCATGCCGAACATTAGGGTGCCGGCTTTGGCGATGTAGGATTTGAAGTTGGGGGTTGTGAGGCGGGCGGGGAGGAGGGTTGGGTTGTCTTTGTTGGCGGTGGGTTTTTGGGTGGTTGATTTGTGGGAACTGGATTTGTGGGAGCTGGGCTTGTGAGAGCTCGACTTGCGGGAGCTGGACTTGTTGATCGGCGTGCTGATGTGAGTGCTGCTGGCCCTGGTCTTTGTGTGTTGGCTATTGCTGGTGTAGGTGCTGAATGTCTTGGTGCCAGTGCTGCTGGCGCTGGCGCTGGTACTGCTACTACTGGATCTGGCACCGCCGAAGAGCGGGATAGCAGAGGAGTTAGTCGTAGTGTCTTCCTTTCCAGACGTCATACCAGAGTCGGTGTGCGTAGAGGAAGGCGAAGACTCGACGGCATCGCCAGCATTATCATGAGCTGGGCCTGTGCTAGGCTTGTCGCCGAAGAAGACAGGAGGACCGTAGGCAACTTCATCATACCAACTATCGCCTGAGGGCCCGCCTCTGGGGGCAAGAGAGTGTGTCGATGGGTGTACGCCTTTGTTCACGGAGGAGTATTTCTCGACCGGTGCGGCGGAAACCGTGAGAGCCAAAGCCAAGATGGCGCTGTGGATGGTTGATCTCATCTTTGCTGCTCGAAGGGAGGTGTGTTCCGCTTTCAGAGTATGAGAATTACTGTAACGATTGACTGATGACCCAATCAACGGCGTCTCAAAGGAAGAACAGCTCCGTCCAGCGGAACGATTGGAAGAAACGAAAAGCGAAAGAAAGATTGGTTGAAGACGTCTGACGAGAGAATAGAAATCTGCAATGGAAAGAAGAAGGGAAGACAGAGGTCAAGTCTTGTACTCAAACCGCGGTGGATTTCTCAGATATCACTGTATGAAACATGACTTATCGCTTGGCTTTTACCGCTATACAGACCCGCAGTATTCGGAGTACTTCGTTTGAGATCTCGGCACTAGGTATGTCGATTTGACGAATAATGTCGAAGTATCTCGATTTCAAAGCGTTCATCCCGGAGGTGGAGTTGCAGTTCGAGAGATCCGATTCAGGGGCATGGTTCGTTGGTCAGCTTTCATGTCGCAGGTGGCGTGGCGCGTGCAGTCCCAAGCCGCTTCAACGGATCACAGAGCGTTTGATCAACAGGAAGGAACATTCTCTTCGGTGGTGTTGCATGTGAAGACCGTCTTCAGTCTCCCATGGAGTGGCGCGCAACGCCGTAAAGTCGAACTTGGCTATGGAGCTGGACAGTGGTACGGTAAGCCAGCGATTCGAGAGATAACTTGCTTTAAGTACCTGGATAACGTGTTGTCGACAGGTACAGTGCCTCTCAGTAGGTGAGTAGGTGTGCAGTTCGGCATGAGTCGGTCGAAGAAAGCGTTTCAGATGAGGCCCGGAACGTTATCTGAAGATCACTAACCGCCGAGGTCAACCACTAAGGGGCTGCCGAGTGGAGCTCGGCTGGGCGATACCGAGACCGGTAGTACGTTTCATCACGATTCGACCCTGGGTGGTGGGTGGTATGGCACCCGGAACTTATCTTCTTTTCCCGACTTACATGTCGTTTGCTTGCTGTCGTTCGGGAAACAAATTAACTTCTCGTTGCCGTCAACAGGGTTTCTGCTTTGAACGGATGATCTACCGTGTACAGCCAACTGATGACCATGTACGTCGACTCCTCACCTCCAGGCCCCAGACGACTCGCCTCGCCTCGACAAGACTGTTGCAATTGATTAAGTCAGGAAGAAAGCCCAGCTGAAAATGTCGGAGCCCGCAAGTGGGCAGGGCGGGTTGTGTTGACCAAATCCTGAGACAAAGTCCTCGGTAGCACATCCTTAGGCACGCAGTGATTGTGCAAGGGTCTCACTGGCATCTCACTTGACTCGTGGTGAGATCGAATCCATAACCGCTCAAGACCGACGTCTTGCACCGAGATGCACAGTTCAGATACTGCACGGCACTGCCGATTTCCAGCCGTCGTCGCAGAAAATTTCCGAGGCAGTCTCTCAGACGAGAAAGTGCATCTTTCGTTCTTGGTGCATCGTGAAGTCCAAGTGCCAGAACACTCACATGGATTGCACGACGCTCCAGAAAGAGTAACTGAATCCAGCGAGAGTCGCACAGCCCTATAGCGTCCCGTGTCTCCCGTACCGATCCGAGCCCTAACTTCAAAAGTATAGCGCGAATCTTCTTCTGCTTACGTGCAAACACATCATGGAAAACCGCAATCCCCTCAATCCAGTGTCCTGGTGGTCATCTCGCCCAAAGTAGACCTGGATGACACTGGTGCGACCATCACCATGGCTGCTCAAGAATCGACGTTATTGCCGCACCGCCTTGCGAGGTCAGCGAAAGATCTTGCCCGGGCGTCTCTATCCGGCGTAGCGTGTGAGCTTAAAGATCCACGAATGGCGAAACAGGCGGGCAGTTCTTCACAGGTGACAGCAGATCAATATGGTGATGGAAGTCAGTCGAGTGGATTCACTAAATCAAGACCGACTTTGTACACCCGCGAAAACAGTTTTCGAAATCAACCAAACGCTTCGGCTTCGAGAGCCGTCGAGGAAGACTTTGTCCGTTTCCAAGAGAAAGATCTTTATCCAAACCAATGGTTATCGACAGATCTTGCCGCGTGCACTCCGGACTCTGGAACGTATCAAGAGGATTCGCATGGAATCCAGAATGAACGACATGCATCACATTATTTCACACCCCAAACGAATGCCAAGGGTATTGCAAAGATTGCGATCAACGCCAAAATCTCACGATCAAACACCAGTGAAATGAACGATAGCAAGCGCGATTCGAAAGCAGGCCACGCTCGAGCAGCTGCGGCGCGAAGACTGGAGCAGATCGGAGCTCAAATTCGACGGAATCTTGCGATGCAAATGTTACACGAGGATGCCAGAAGCGTTCAAGACTACCTGATGGCGACGAAAACGATGGATATACAGTACGAGTCAACACAACAACCTACCAACCAACAATCAACGATGCCACGGTCTTCTCACAAACCCCACCGAACATTCCACAAACACCACCACCAAACCCCAACCATCAACCAAACTCCAACTTCAACAACCGGCAACCCGGAGGATGAACACACACAGATTCACTTCCACTGCCCATACTATGCCTGCCACCAGAACCTGCAACGGCGTTTTTCATCGAGCTCAAACAGAAAGCTATGTGTGCACACGGGCTGCAATGAGCAACTCGAAACCCAAAATGCATGGAATTTACACATTGCGTTGCCGCATCATAACCTGCAGGGTTGAGAATATACGTGGCTCGTATTAGGATCGGGATTCTCACCAGAGGTTGTGCCACGTGTCCCAAGCCACCACCGCGATCAGAACCCCAAGGACCCACCACATCACCCCATGACGAAATATAATCACCCCAAGACAAAGCAAAAAAAGACAAACCCGACGACCCTCCGCTCCATTTCCACTGCTCTTACTTCGCCTTCCATCAGCGGCTTTGAATGAGTTCACCGAGCTCTGACCTGCGGTTGCATCGAGCAATTGGAGACTCAGGAGGTGTAAAACGACCTCCCTTTATGTAATCCGATGACTGCACTTCCCTTGGGCGTTGTATCGATAATCTCGTCACATATCATCGAGCCGATGCTGGAGGAAATGGAGGCGTCCATGTGTACATATCTGAGTCGCGTGCGGGGCTTGTACATCGGCATCAACAAAGACTATCGAAGAACGGCGTTTGGCCTAGGACGAGACCTGGACCTTGTCGACGATACCAGAAGCCAGGGTAGTAATTTCTTTTGGTTTCGATGTATGTATGTCATCTATCGTAAAATCTTCGTCTTTTCACATTCGTGACGTGAGTGGGGTGAGCACTGTTCTTTCCTTGTTTTGTTGGTCCTTGTCCATTATTACGTGTAATACTTCGCCTCTGTGGCGGCCTGGCTTCCACTTCCATTACACACTATCTGCCCCGTGAACAGCTCTCACTCGGCAAGAACCATGCGCAACATGGCAGTGAACTGCTCCGACATCTTCGGCAACTCCTCAATAACAGGCTTGACTGGCTCGCCAGCCGACCGCTTGAGCATGTCTCTCTGACGGCCTCTCCTCTTGCGCTCGGCCTCTATGGGATCCGCGTCGTCGTCTTCGTCGCTCTCACTTTCGGTGTCGTCGTCGTCAGCCATGTCAAGATCCTGCAGATCCATAGCATTCAAGCCGAAATCGCCAGGCTTGAAGGTCGACGCAAGGCCGCCCATCCCGTTGTTGCTAGCATTGACGTCGCCGCCCGAAGCCATCTTCTGACGGGTCTTGTCCTGGTGCCACTTTTTGCGGGCCATTTGCCAGCGGATGAGAGAGTTGATCTCGCGCACGACTTTGTCGCTGTCGACGAGCTTCATTTCTAGCGCACCGAGGAAGAGAGCGTTCATGTCGAGTTTGCCACCTGCGGGGCCATTACGCAAGAAGTCGAGAATATTCTCGATCCAGTTCATCAGCTTATCGAAGAGACCGTTGTCGTGGAGATGCACTTCATGCACGAACTTGTACAGGTCTTCTTCGTGGCGCGCGCACAGGTCGATGAAGGACTGCACGGTCTGGTTAGGGTCGGCGCTGACGTCTTGTCGCTGGGCGCGCTCGATGGTTTGGATGGCATCGTCTATGAAGCGTGCAAAGTCCGTGACGCTGTTGTAGACGTTTGCACTCTTGTACACGCGTACCAGAGGCTCGTAGAAGATGGTGAAGAGGTCGCGGAAGAGGTAGAGTGTTGTGGGTTCCTCGATCATCTCAAGCATCATCTCCTTGTCGCGCTTGCGAGTGTAGAGCTTGAGAAGCTGTTTCAGGCGAGCAAACAGCTCTGCGCCTTGACGCATAGACTCGTCGACGTGCTCAACGGCGTTATCCCAGGCAACGTATGCGTTGAATGTCTGACCAATCTGCTCGGTGGAAAGCGCGGGTACGATGTCATCAGTTTGCATGATCTTAACAAGCAAGTCCACCTGTTCAGCTTCCGCCTCTCGTCTGATTGCATCTTTCTCTTCTTCGCTTGAGTAAGTGAAATTTCTGATCTTCGCACACAGAACGTTGTCATCAACCTTAGCGGTGAGCGTCTCGATCGATTTCTGGATGTGCTTGACACCGTCGCCAATGGCGAATCCGAACATCCTCTGCAACAGACTCTTCGCGCCAAGTGGTTGCGCCATGAAGAGGTCAAGAACGCCTTTCATGACAGCCGCAGGGTTGGTGAAACGAATCACCTGCTTTAGCGTGCCGTAAGGTACCAGCCCATGAATTCTCTTCAGTTGTCCGAATAGCTCCGGGCTGTTGTCCTCTGCAAGGAAGAGATGATAGAGGGTAGCTGCGATTTCTATTCGCAGCCACTCGCACACCTTTTGGTACTCGGGTTGCAGCTCGCTGATGCTGTTTTTGATCTTGATTTCACCGAAGAGGTTTCGTAGCCCGTTCTTCTCGATAACCGTCCGGCGGAAGCCTTCCATGTGTACGTCGAGCTCCTTTGCACGCTGACTGGCGATTTCGAAAAATCGACGTTGCTCTTCCATTCGCCTCTCGTCCATTTCCTTCCTTCTTGCAATATCCTCGAGCTCTTCGTTTGTCAATTTCGTCGGATTTGCTGTCAAGAATTCGGTCATTGCTTTACTGTGGGCGATGTTCTCATTCTGGAGGAAGTTGCGGAGGAACGCTCTTAGTGACACTCGCTGGTCCTCGCGGACTAGCATGTGTCCTGAAGCAGGTGAGGATGATCGTGGTGTGGTACCACCAGCTGCGAGTCCGGTGCTCGAATCAATACTGGGGCGCGGCGAAGCAGTGCTCGGTGTTATTGAGGCCGCACGCTTGTGAGAAGAAGCACTGCTGCCGCCGGTCCATGATGAAAGATATGAGCGGAAGCCACCAGATTCTGTAGCCGGTTCGGGGGGCGCTGTAATAGGTTCTTTGGTCGAGATTGAAGACATGCTCGAGGCATCATCGTCGTCTGCGTTCGTGAATAGTGATGAGTTTTTGTTCTTGCGTGGAATGGGCGGAAGCACCTTTCCAGGAAGCTCTTGTCGAAGTTTCTTGTGCATTTTCACGAAATCACCAAAGCGTCGGGCGACATGAATCTCAGGCTTGTCATGTTGCTTCACTCGCAGCAAAAAGCTGGCATGCTGGTGTTTCCTGACATGGCGCTTTTCTGTGACAGTCCGTACACCTTCCACGTTGACATCCCATCCATTGATAGCGTTTCCTTCCGGTTGGTTTACAACAAGTCCATCCGCGTTGGCACTCCGGTCTACCACCTCCATCTCGCTGAAGCGGATTCGCTCTTCGTATCCAGACGCCGTCGGTATTCCAGAGACCATCATCAACTCAACCAGCTTCGTTGCCTTTATTGCAAGTTTCGATCTCTTGGTCTCTTCTAGCCGATCCTCGGAGCCTGAGATGTGCTTGTTGGCAAAGCTCTCGAGGAATAGTTGAAGCTTGTCCTGCCAAAACTCCTTCTCTTGTGCCTGGTTCAGGAAGGGGAAGTTGCGGACGAAATGAACGAAGATATAGCGTAGAAGTGGTAGATCCGAGTCTTCAGGCGCGACCTCGCCAGCCTCTGAGAGGAAGGGCGCGCCGAAACGACGCAAGGCGGTAGGATGTGACAGCTCGCGGATCTCCCATTGTGTTTGCTGGCTTATCAGTTCGCGCTTGAGGTAGTGCTCTTGCTTGCCGGTCAAGACTGAGCCGGGCGGTGGCACAGACATCTTGGAGTTGTAGGACACGGCGGAATGTAATCGGTGAAGTTGTTGCTTTTGCTGGTCTAGTTGCAATGCAGGCTCTGGCTGGCTTTCCTGAGCGTCTACAAAGGGCGTTATGGTCTCCATCGTGTCTGTCCTTTTGGGTCGCGCCATTTGTGGCGGTGGTGGCTGTATTGATGATTGTGAGGGTGATGGTGAGTTATTATTACTTGGGGTGAGTTGGACTCGGCGGCCATCGAAGGTGGGGTAGGAGACGGGCTCGCCGGGATTGTCGCCGCCGTTGACAGTGAGGGAAGGAGTGGTCATGATGTTGATAGCGAATGGAAGGAGGGAATGTAAGTGAATATGGGAGGAGGGAGGGAGGATGAACGGCAGTACTGTAGACCACGATGAGGCGGAGGCCGGAACCTGGCACGACTATAACATGCTTCTGACGCGGCTGGGATGGAGGAGTGACAGGTGAGGGACTCGAGGGACTGTGCTTCTGCTGCTCCGCCTTACACTAGCAAATCGCCTTGCGCGTCTCTGATCGGCAAGCCACAAGAGGCACGTCACGTCACCTTTTCATCTTGGCGACATGCAAGTGAAGGAATCATCTGCCATACTTTTTTTGTATCACCAAGTGTGTTAACCCGACTCGAAAGCACAAGTTCCTCCGTCATTGCAAAAATGAAGTGGCTGATGGGAAAATGGAGAGACATTCCGAGACACAGTCTCACTGATCGTACAACAGTCCTAGCAAAACCCCCCTAGTCATACACGATAGTTATTAACGATATCTCCGCAATAAACACTCAGCCTTACCAGGCTGCGCTAAACCATGTCAAGCGCCAAATCTGGGCATATGCACTGCGTTCGTGATGATCTGGGCGGTCGCCCGCGGCAGTGCCTTCTTGGCTCGAGCCTGTGCTGGGCAGAGAATGCACTCCAGACCGTTCATGTGATCTTTGTTGGGCCTGTCTGTTACTCAAGACCGGGAGATGCGGCAGGTGCGGTACTATCGGCGTACAGTACGGATACGCGGAATACGGTGGACTAAAGTACACCAGCTGGACGTGAGGTCTAAACCGCACGTTTTTGATGCCTTCATTGGTTAGGGTATGAGAAAATGTGACGGGAAAGATGATGTGGCTGGACGGTATCGTCGAGAGTGTGCAAACAAGGTTCGGAGGACGCTGTAGACAGAGGCTGTCAGTCAGACCACCTCAAGGGCTTTGCTATACGAGGTAGTGTGGGTGTGGGTCTACCTGACTACAGGAAGAAGGCTACAACAGACTTCACCTCACATCTGCTTATGGTGTCAGCCCGTATGGTGGTATGAGAAGACGATGGCTCCACTACAAACGGGACACACACGCCCACAACCCTCCAGTCTTCGACCTCCTAACCTGTTCACACTACTCCTACCGCCCTTCACCCTCACATCCAACTTTTCTTCCCCTGCTTCAAGCTCCCTCCCCATCAAATGCTCAACATTGACCTTCGGCCCCTGAAACCACTTCCTAGCATCCACCACCAACCAAACCAACACACCCGACCTAGGCCCTCCGTAGACTAACGCCGTCCAAATCATACTCGCTAGATCCAGATCCTCGCCTACAATACTAGGCAAGCACAGTATTGGCACCATCGTCGTGACGAGCCCCACTCCCACGATCCCAATTGGAACACTGAAGCGTTCCAAAGTCCACGGTCCCTGGCTGAAACTTGTCGCCGACGAAGATCATGCGGATGGCGATGGGGATGGTGAAGGAGGCAAAGGCTGCGCAGGCTCCTATGCTGAAGATCACACCGACGGTGAGGTCGCCACCGAAGATGAGAAGGAAGGAGAAGCGTGCCGATTGTGGAGATTAGCCAGACAGCGTCGACGGGTGTGTGGGTGTGGATATCGACGTGACTCCAGTAGCGGGAAATGGGGAAGCATTCGTCGCGGGCGTAAGCCTGGTGAAAATGTTTGTTAGCATTGTCTGGTGATCTTGTTTTTTGAATGGAGTCATTTCTCACGTAAGTCACTCGAGAGACAGCTATCATACAGCCCTGCCCCATAGCGAAGCCAGCGATGATGGTGAGAGAGAGCACGGCGAGGACGATTCGCGGCAGGAGGATGTCGTTGAGGAAAGGCGGCGAAGGGCTGGCCCAGATCAATTTCTAGCACAGCTGTGATGTCGATGACAGTGTAGGTGACGACCAGCTGCAGGAACCAGCTCGCGATTCATAGTGTCCAGGCGAATGAGAGTAGTAAGCCGAGGACTGCAAAGCAAACACAGAACGTTGACTAGAGGGTGAACTCACGTTTGAACTCGGGTTTGTAGCCCAGTGAGGCCAGTATTTCTTCATCCGAGTTCCTTTCATGGTCGGTGTTGTTGATAGGCACGTCGCCGCCAGGGTGGACTGAGGTGATATTTTCTTCTGCCATTGATGGATTTTGTGTGAATGGCTTTGATATTGACGCATTGCTGCTTGGCGTTGAGACATAGTCGGCTGTTTGGGATTTAGTTGCTCATGAGACGCGTACGAGATCAATGAATTTCTTCCTATGTTTAGGTGCAACTGACACACGATGGCAAGACATCAGCATGTTGAATCCGTGTACTATAGCCCTTCTCTAGTCTTTCTCTCTGCGCGCGCCGGGCCCCATGCCCGACCAGTCTTTTGCTCTAAAGCAGCCGTCTCATTTCCGCAAACCGAGCTGAGTGTGAGTAGTGCGATTAGCACTGGAAGGGCATGGCCCTCATCGGCTTCGTGGTGGAGGCCTGCCATTCCACCTTGCCAGTCACATCCTGAGAGAAGTTCTCAACCTCTTCGTTGCGGACGTTGATGGCTCGTCTCGGAAACTCGTCAAAGTTGTCCGCGAGAGCATCCAGGAGGCACTTCTTGTCGTTCTTGTCGCACTGCGAAGCCTTGAGCTTCTCCGTCGTTCGGCTCCAATAATAGTGCTGCGCGAAGTTGGAGACGTAGCCGTTATTGAGCACGCCCCACAAGCGATTGTTGCTGAGGCCGTCGTATGTCTTCGCGAATAAGTTGTAGCTGGATGAAATGGCCTGGCCGGTTGCGAAGGCACATCTAGCGGCGCGGTTGCATCTGACACCCACGAAGCTGTCCTGCTGTCGCTTGTTGAGTGGGCCCTGGACCGGCGACGTGCCAGGCAGCATCTGATCGCTGTCCTGGAGAGTGTCAAGCTCCAAGTCTCCGGACTCACCAATCAGCTCCAGAAGGTCGTCTTCTGCCCATGACCTCTCGACAAATTGCATGTTCTCCAGGTCGTGTGCGAACTGATAAGCTGTCTGGCCTTCCGGAATGCCGATCCACCTTCCAAGACCGATGTTGAGCCAGCCCTCATCCATGTCTTCGTCATCATCGGAGGCGGTCAAATTGTTCATACGGTAGATGTTGTTGACTGTGTGGACGCTGTTCATCCAGTTTCCGTTGTCCGCAAGGACGGCACGCTTCGAACCGCCGATCTTGCTTGATTGTACGGACTTGACTACGCTGTTGAAAGTCACGCAGCCGGATCCTGCAGCGCCTGTGATGATGTCTCCAACACAGCTATCATCGGAGAAGAAGAGCAGCTGGTGGGTGTCGTCGTCTTTGTTGTTCTGACTGATGTATGCCGATTGAGCCTGGGTGGTGGTACTGGAGCACCAGGGAAAGGAATAGTCGCGGACTTTGACATTTCCAAGCGGTGCACCGCGGCATTGCTCGCCCTTGTAAAACTCGACATTATACGCCTGTCCAAAACCAAGGGATAGCGCAAAGACGCTGGCTAGAGTGGTAGAGTGCATGTCGGAGACCTCGAAAGCGTGTAAGATTATGTGTTGTTATTGATCCTGAGACTGAGGAGTCTCCAGGGATTATTATACGCTTCATGGCCATCCTGCGAGATCCGAGATCAAGTGCTATTTTTTTTTCTCATGCCCACATCGAGCAGCCCTTCGGTCGACGTGCTCCGTTGAAAGACGGCACAAGCGATGAGGCCTGGCGTGTAAGGCTAGCGAAGACCCTCCTTTTGCGCTCCACGCTGCTCCGAAGTGGAGATGCTGCGACTGCAAAGCTGGTGTGGTATCCATACTCGGAGCATCGAGCCTGTGAGGATGATGTCGGTCTGGTGTAGTTCGGCTCGGACATTGTAGCTGATTATTGGCGATGCAGTTCAGAGAAGGTTACATGTAACCTCGCCCAAAGTCCGGGGCTCGCTTTGTGGGTAGTACTAGTGCGAAGGATCTGCGAGGCTGAACACCCGAGCCGTGCCGAGAGGCTAAAGCGCAGTGAAAGCCCGAGCGCTATCCGTGGAGATGCGTCCCGAGGCGTTCCATGAAACCCTATACATGGAATTATCACTTCTCTAGGCACAAGTTTCATCCCGAGCGTAACATGCAGTGTGCATTGGGACCATCTGAAAGGAAACTCAACTACTGATCAGTCTCCGCCTGACATCCACCTTACAATCGAACGATCTCGGCGCTGGAATCCTGCGATCCTTAGCCGTCATCCATCAAGGGCTACAAAAATCTTGCAATACCTCAACAGACTTTGTCTGGCATCCACTCCTGCGCTACACATTGGGAGAGTATTCGATCCTGCGCCCTACAGACAGTCAACGTCAAGCCTTGAGTATCAAGCTACTGCGGATATGGCTGCCGCGAAGAGCCAAGCGCTGCCCACGCCGGTTCATGACGATGGACATGCGTCTGAACGACACACGACCTCCTCATCGGTTCCACCTACTAGAGCCCTTGCGCTCCTCATCGCTGCCGCTCTGTGCAATGCTCTTGCAGGACGAACTTGGGAAGCAATGAGCCATTCGGAACCTTGGTGGCTTGGCCACGCTGCCAGTCTGACTATCCGTGCGTTCGGTGTGGATCTCGTCAATCGATCCGAGGCGTTCAGAGACTATCGTGGGATGATACACCTTGGTGTCATGGTGCTCGGTTGGGCTTTGGATAGGACCTTTGTGTACCTCTATGCGTAAGGAGACGTGTAAAGGTCGGGGCAGACAGTATTTGAACGGCGGGTGACGCGACCTGTGATCGATTGGCTCGATTTCTGATGCAACAGAATCGGTGTTCGACTCGGGTCCGATGCATGGGATAGGGGACCTGCGGTATGGTGCGGAGGAATCGGTGCTCCAGTGGTGTTCGGAGTGCGTCGTATATACGGGCATTTGACCTTGCAATCATGATTGTACCTAGGTACCTTGTCCTCTGCCATTCCTAGTGCCATCTCTGACAGGCGAAGCTGATCAAGCCTTTGACCTTCTTCCTCGAAGCGGTGACAGGAGACGATAAGCAGCGAGATGCCATCAGCCTATCATCTTCGATGACGCACTAGAACAAAGGAAGACTGGAAGTGGTGTGGGTTCTGTAACAAGATGGATTGCCAGGGCATCAAAAAGACCGCTAATCTACCATATACTCTGTAAGTATGTTATCGAGTGTCCAAAAAGAAAACAATAGGAAAAGAAGAACAAAGCAATTCGCTCGCTGCTCGTAAACGTAACGCTCAATAACGCATCAAAGACAAATCCTTAGCCAAAAGTTCAGAACCTCTTCTTGCTCTGGGCCTGTTTGGCCATGGCTTCGAGTTTCCTCTTTCGGGCGGCTTTCTCGTTCTTCAGCCTTTCTTCCTCGGCTAGTGCTTCTTGGTCCTCCTTTCTTGCTAGACGTGCAGCTGCAGCCTCTTCACGCTCCATCTCGTCGAAGCCTCCCTCCATGTCGTCAGAGTCAGACATGTAGTCTCCTTCATCTTCTTCGGCATCGGACAGATCTGACCAAGAGGCGTATCCACCGTATTTGTCTTGTCCGCCAAACTTGTCCTTTTGCTTGATAGGATGTGCTGGCTTGGCCGGATCTTTAGCCCGCATCGTGCCTGTGTAAGCAACCTCCACTGGCTTCCGCATGGTGCCAGAGTAGCCCAACTGGGTAGGTCCTTTCTTCTGTTGTAGCCCTGCTTTGGCATCTCCTGGGGCTCCACTCCTGCTTCGGGCAGCTTGTTGGGCCAGTTTGCCCTTTGCTGGTGCAGCCTTCTGCTTTTGCTTGTCGGCTGCCTCTTGTAGCTGCCGTTGACGCTCCCTTTCTCTTCTTGATAGTTTCTCGACTGGCTTGTGAACGATGTTTGCACCTCCGGTCGCCTTCACCGCCTGTTGTGCTGCCGCAGCTCTTGCTAAGGTCGCGGCAAATCCTCCTTTTTTAGGAGCAGGTGCAGCTACAGGTGTGGATGGGTTGCTAGTGCTCGGGCCCGTTGCTGGTTTCGCGGCCGTGTTCAGAACAGGTCGAGGTTTAATGGGATTGGCAGCCATCGCCGTACGGGCAGTGCCTTTGTACTCGGTGGCAGTTGCGGGTGCGGGCCTTGCAGTGCTCGTAGTGAGCGTTCCTGTTGGCTGCACAGTGCGCGAGATCGCAGGATTTGATTCGGTTCTCAACGTCTTCGGTCTGGCGCCAGCCTCTCCTTCCTCTGCCTTTCTCTTCAACGTGGGTGCGCTCGATGCTCCAGGTTGTTTCGCGGCGTTTGCGACCATCGTGGGTCTCGGTTTCGGTACGGTCGAAGCATTTGCTGGGGATTTGGATACGGGCACAGGTGTGTTTGCCGCCGACCCATCCTTGCCGACGGATGCGAGCAGTGCGGCGAACTGGACAGACCGGATTAGCAGCCTTTCATGGTGGGGGTTCTTGGGCAGGCATGACATACCGACATGTTGGAAATTTGAAAGATCGCGATGCTGCCTCCGGGCGATGGGTAGTGCTTAGAACATAAGAAAGAATAAGAGAAGATGTCGTGGGTGAGAAGAGGTTGAAGGCGTTGCAGTACTGACTCTTATATACGCTCAAGGCAACCAGATAACCCTAACCCTACGCCGAAAGCGGTCACGGTCACACCTGAGTCATGTGCCGAGCCTTCTCCCTTACCTTCACTCACTGCTTCTTCAATCTTCCATATTTGCTTCACTGCGACTGGATACATTTACGCGTCTCGAATCAGACGAATTCGATGTAGCCGTTCGTGGGATGTCTGTTCTGGGTATCGCCCTGACGGTGTCGGTATCTCCAAGGCAACATCACTCATCTGGCTGGTCACTCATGCGGAATCCTCAAAAGTCAACCTCTGCGACTAGTTGTTTGTATTTATCTACACCATCACTCGTTGGTACATACGCAAACGCCCTTCCTACTGGTAAACAATCCCAATGACCCTTCGGTTAAGCTTACGTGGCGGCTTGTAATGCTTGTATCCGCAACCAGGCGACTGCCCGTCGACAAGAGCCGTGCCGCTTGTTTTGCCATTCACTTTGCTGTTCGCCTGTTGCTTGTCTGACGCAACATCGGGAGACTTTTTCATCTGCTCAAGGCGGTCTTCCAGCTTTGCCAGTCGTTCCTCAAGTGCAGCATTGTCCTGCTGCTTCCTCTCAAGAGCTGACTTCGTAGGTCTTTCCACTCGGTTTTGGCCACCTCCCTGTTTAGCAGACGCCTTCTGATCTTCAAACTCCTTCTGGCGCTGACCGAGGTCTTTCTCCTTCGCTGTGAGAGCGCTCTTGGACTTTTCGAGAGCGGCACGATCGGAAGCGAGCCTCTGCTCGGCAGATTTGAGGTCGTCGAGTTTTCGCTGGATTTCGGATTCCCGTTTGGCTTGGGCCTCATCATCGGCTGGTGTGCTATCCTTGTCTGGTCTGCCCTTTGAAGCTTTGGTTTCTTCTTCTCGTTTAGCCAGTGCTGCTTCTCGATCTTGGAGGTCTTTCAATCTCTCGTCGTAGCTGGCAGTACGTTTCTCCTCCTCCTGTGCCAAGGATGCTTCGCGTCCCTTCACGGTCTTCATCTTCTCATCCCATTCCGCAGAACGATCGGTCTCCTTCTGGGCGAGTGCGTTCTCACGTTCTTCCAGAGCCTTCATCTTGGCTTCCACATCTGCGCTGGATGTACTGCCCTCAGTGGTGCTTGAAGCCAAAGGATTGAACTCCACGTTTGCATCAAGGAAATACCAAGAAAACCAGTACGGGTAGGAGGCCTGTCACGGGAATGAGTCAGCGAAACACCTTTGCAATCCAAGCAGAGCAACTTGCCTCCCACTTCCACATGTGGACTTTGACTTGATCTTTGAACTGCCTCGCGGGCTTCCCTTGGAAGTGGTTGAGAAAAACATTAGGGTATTCCACTGGACTGAGTCCGCAGGCACCCGGTGCGGTGACATTGTCGTTTGAGATCTTCCACCATTGCTTTGCGCCTGTGCCGACGGTTGACCAGTTCGTGCCGCCGTTCGCATGGAGATACTCTCCATTGGACGCGTTCTTCAGGGCGATCACATTCGGCTCATCACCGGCTTCGACTGTCCACTTCTCTCGATCACCGTCGTCACCCTTGTTCTCGACGGCGACACCTGAAGGTTTGCCGCTCGGTTGGTGGGCAAGGACCAAGCCATTCGACACGCTGGTGATGTAGAACGCCTTGCTCATGTTGTAATGCGTTATTTGGGTGAAAGTGGAGTTCCTGGTTCAAGGATCGCGGAGGTTTAGTTGATACGAGGGAAGAAAACAAGTCTCTGGAGTTGCAGCTGGGAGGGCGCTTGTAAATAAAGATCTGGAGCAACTCATCATGATCTGAGGTCATCATGGCGGAGCAACTCAATGCAACCTGTAACTCTGAGACAATCGCACGCGCCGGGACAAAGTCTGTCTTTGTCGACAAGCAGCCATGCGTGAGAGCAATGATCGCATTCGGCGATTAGCACGATGCTATATATGCAGGGAAAGCTGTGCAAATTCCTGATCTAGGCAAGAGGGACGGGTCGGACGGGTCGAATGTACAGTAGTGAAGTTGGTTACGGCTTGATCCCTGCGAACTCGACTCCGTCAACTCGGATAGGCTTCTAGACGTGCATGGTATTGGCAGATCGCATCAACGTCAGCGGCTGCGCGAGATGTCTGGAGACGGCGAACCAGAATCTGCCTCCAAAGTCCACCGGATTAACGAGTGAAAGTCTCGGAGAGTCTCACTGCTCCCTTGATACGTCGCGGAGTTCAACACGCCGTCGATTACGCCTGCTCGACTTAAGGGTGGAGATACGATTGACGGGAGTGGTAGTCGTCTAGAACTCTCTTCAATTCCCTAGGCCACGCTTCGGACTTTCCGACTTCTTAAGATCAATGAAAAACCCCTGCATTCGCGGGGAAGTATAACACCAACTCTAACCCTAGATCACTAATCGTGATATATATCGTTATATGATCGATTATCCGTCTTACGTAGGGCTAGGTATACTATATTAAGTATCCCTCTTAGTCTCAAAAGGAAATTATAAGTAGGCTCGCAGGCTCGCTAGCTCGCAAAAGATAGATAGCAATTCTAGGGTAAGAGTTGGGGTTACACACACAGGGGTTTACACAGCCTGCAGGGGTTTAGATAGGTTAGCTGAAGAGAGTTCTACTCAAGACCACATCTCAGAAACATGGATCAACCCCAACCCTCTGTCGGCTTGAACTCGATCATCCAATTGGCTCGGAAATACCCGACGCTAATAGATGGCCCGTTACCTGGACCACATTCTCTTCTTTCCACTGCAAGCAAGATCAACGATACTTTCCGCAGAGGGCTATCCCCATCAAGATGTCATTATTATGAGTTCTTTCTGGGAACATACCTTCGTCTTTCATCGATCTGTCGAGGTCAAGGCGGATGCAAGGCCGAGAAGCCCTTGTAATCAAGGCGTGTGGATGCGGCTGACTGCCTGAGATTGCAAGACGTCGAATGGAACATTTCTACGCACCAACCTTGACTGCCGTGCCCTCTTTGATTGAGATACGCCCTGGCCACCAATATTCGTTCAGCGACTCTTCTACTTCTTTGTGTATTGCTCCAGTCCAAGAAGCCAGACCATGCTCCCGGATCCAAGATGGGATGATGCAATGTCCGCATTGTATGCGGATCGATTCATTCCGCAGCCGTGCCGGTGCATTGAGCTGATTGCTCACAAAGACGATGATGTCGAAGTAATCGCGGGAGATCTGACGGCAGACGCTGTTTTCTCATGGCTAGATGGACAGGTGAGTCAAGACGGGGTCCGTCTGGTGCAGTACACTGATGTGGTTACGTTCCATTTCCAGATACCAACAGGGCAGGGAAGCTCTCCAGTCTTTCGGACTCGATTGGTGTGAGTACGTGGTTTCTTGCGAAACGTTGGCTTCTCACTGAACATTCTCAGCATCTTCCCTGGAGTCTTTAGTCCCGGTGGCCGATCATGTGTCCCCTTGTCTCAAGATCATGCTAAAAAAATTGTCAATGAGATCGGTTTCCCGGATAGGTTCATCGCCGACCTAATGTTCAATCGGCGAATGTCCACTCACATCACTACATGCACCGGCGATTGCTGGCTTATGCGCGACTGGCTGTTCTCTGCCGTCACTTACAAAGAACGTGAAACAGCGACATGCTCAGCATCATTGTCAGTAACGCGCAACGTACGTTTCATGGAACCGAACCTATCTTCAAGCGATACATTTCATCCAGACATTACCACCGCCACCCCTTCTTTCCGATACTTCTCATCGCAGACTCTGCGCTAGAAGACTATCGGGAGATGCATGAAGACGTCCTTGTTGAATTGTGGGACAACGATCAACTCCTACCTTCTCACCAACACGGCGAGCCTGTTCTCGATCCAGATGACCCCGCGGCCGGTTTAGTTCACATCACGGGTCAAAGAGAGAGGCTAAATTATCTCTCGGGCGATCTGAAGGGTTTCCATGCATCTGTGCGGAATTTGCTGACCCTACATGACGGGACGAATGTCGAGCCTGGCTCGCCGCAGTCTCTCTCTGGTCAATCTGCAGTGCAGACGATACCAATGCTTCCTCTGGACTCGATGCTGCATTACCTCTTCAGTGCATCGGGAGACGTCTTGGAAAGGATGTTGACGACCGACACAAGACTCCAACACGCGTTCCTCGTGGTACGTCTCCGTGGCGGGCAAACCAGACTCAACCCTCTTCTGAAATTTACTGATTACGCTTAGATGCAAATCCGCCTCACTCAGCGAGACACTGAAGTGAGCCGTGGACTGGCTCGTACCTCTACTGAGATTGCGATGGCCGCAAAAAGAGACTCGTCATCAATGAAGGTGATCGCGGTTTTGACCACACTGTTCCTCTGAAGCGACTCGAGGAAAACTATCAAATCAACACGTGTCTAACCTCGATCTCATCCGAAGTTAAGCGGTCCAGGTGGATGCATATCGGGTACACCAACTTTCACACTACAGGCCGACTGATCAGTCG
>Ga0265797_10001013_pt1 | contig 50590 bp, 44 predicted proteins | sample P2T30metagenome_FD_192433 | JGI IMG/M metagenome (GOLD analysis project Ga0265797, IMG submission 192433) | Plant litter microbial communities from East Loma Ridge, Irvine, California - P2 T30 | ecosystem: Environmental > Terrestrial > Plant litter > Unclassified | place: USA: California...
TAGTTATTGTCCTTCGTGTCGATGGAAATCACAAACGGCGTCCCGTTGCGACCATTAGTCCAGATATAAGGGCCTCATTCCTTTAAACACGCTTCTATGTCCTCATCTTTGAAGCTTGGGGGCGAGTTTGCTATCTTTCGCCCATTGTCAGCGACTGAATCTGAAGTCTTTGCAAATTCTTCACTTACCGTTTCTTCCAGATCTATATGTGATTTGTACTTAATCGCGATCTGGTTCACGACAAGTTGAGTAGCGTCGTGGAAGCGTCCGACTTTGTCCAGGAACTTCTGAGGACCGTGATTGGTGTGTGGACTGGTTGAGCTTTTCCTAAAACCCAAATTGTGGGTGTAGTGAAACTCTCGAGCTCTAGAACTGGTGGAATAGACCAGTTCGTGATCGAATTCCGACTTCGGAACGGTGAACATCTCGATTGGGGTTGAGGAGATCTTTCGTTTACTCCGTCAAGCTCGAGAAATTGGAATACAACCGATAATAAAGAATGTGCCTACACTGGTATGAGCCAAACTGTCATAAGTAGGGGAACTCCCCTAGTGGCTCTAGGGAATAACGGTATGTAGAACGCTCAGGAAAGTTGCACTGAGGTAACTTACTTACTTCAATCGTGGGCGTAGAACAAAGTATTGGTAAGATGTTGTGACTGTGGACTCCAGAGACTTGGGGCAGAAGTTTGAATTTATAAGATATAGCCACTATCTGATAGCAAGATCTTAGCCAGTTTACACAGCTCAGTCCTATTTATTGTCCTAAAAAGGTGAATAGGGTCCCAATGAGTCGCCGTAGCGACGCTGGTCTTCTGTTCAGGCCCAGAGTCTTCCCGATGTTGCGATCAGTCCACTTTCTGCGATGTTTCAATCAACCGAGCGTTTTGTCTTTACCGAACTCTCATTTGTAAGACATTTTAGACATTTAGATCATGAGGCGCACAAGGAAGAGAATCCTTACAGGGGTCAGAAGGCCAAAGTTGGGTGCAACTTAGAAACAACGACCTTCTTCGTATGTGGCAGCGTCGTACACGCAGAGGTCCTTATCGGCATGTCTCAGATGAACAAAGGAAGCCTCCAGATTGCACCATAGCAACAAGCCCGATGTCTCGGTAAGACACCACCAGCATGGTCCAGCTCATACTAGTCCTCGCCTGTTCAGAAACACTGGCGCTAGATCTTGCTGCCAAAGTAAGTTCCCATATAGTGGCGCAGCGCCAGTCTCGGATACGTGCATTATTCCTCTTCTCTCCGCTGGTCGGTTTTGCGATGCGACGATAGTGAGAGGATGCGTGGAAAGCTGTGGAGGCTGGCGATGATGAGCACAAACGCGTGACGTCATGAACAGCCCCCCAGATCTAGTGAAGCTGTGACAAGAGTTTAGTCTTCGCAATGTATTCAAAATCAAACTTGTAAACAAGAGTACTGTGAGTACCCTCGAACTGAATCTTCCAAATTAAACAAACTGCCTTGAACGTCTGACTTCCTGTCAACGTCCATAACACGAAAAACAAAAGAAATATAGATTTTTGGACACTCTCTCAATCGCTCACCTTGCTCTGAAACATTCCATCTCTATACCATGGACTCAACCAGATCGCCCTCCTCTTGTTTGACTTTAATTCTTTTCTGCTTCGTGGTCACCTCCGTATCCCTCTCCTCGGCATTGTCTTTGGAGTTGAAGCGTGCGTTTATTCCAGCCATATCCCCAGACATGTGCCTCGGTCGCTTCCGAACACTTGCCGCTGGAATATTGAGGTACGGCGAGCCTTGAATAGCCTTGTTTGGAATGCCTAGTGGCTTCACATCGCCGTTGACAGGGCCAGGCTCGTAGTGTTTTGGGGGCGTGCGGCGCTCGAACTTGATGCGGCCGTTGCCGATAGAATCTTCCTGTTTCCGGACCGGTCGTGCCGAATAGGTGCCAACCTTACTGCCGATCGGGTAGCCTCTAGGGTCGATGACTCGTTCGTTCGTGGAAGGTGAGGGCGTGACCGGAATTGCACCACTCAGTGAGATCTTAGCGCTATCCTCAACCTCTTTTGCGTGCGCTCGTTCGGCTTCTTTCTTCACCCGTCGTTGAGAAGTCTGTTCCCCGCACGACGAGGCTGCACCACAAAACTCGTACCCTTCTGTCTTTCCACCACGTAGTGGCCCTTTGGCGTATGTGGTACAGGCAGTGTCTAGATAAGCCGGCCGGCCCCTATTAGGCCTGCTCGCCTTGATATTGCCGAGATTGTCAAAGTCGTATGGCCAAAACGTCTTCAATTCTTTCTCGTCGTAGAACTTCGAACTGTAAATAGCGTAACATGCTCGATCGTCTAGGTACACGTATTTTGGCGGTTCTCTTCTGCCTCGGAAGATTGGACTCGGGACGTCTCCCGCGAACAACTTCCAGGTTGGATGGCCTCTGACAGTCGTCTTGGAACGATCAATAAAGCTTTTGGTTGAATCACCATCACCATGGCCATTCACCCAGAGCACTCGCATTCTCTTCCCGTCTGAGATCATTGTGGGTGAGCTACCAGGTACAGTAGCTACCAAATCTCCAGCTTTGATGGCCATGTTGGTGCACGGATGGTGACTTGAAGAAAGAGATAATGCTGGTGCGTGGGCTTTCGCGCATCTGCACTCCTCGACTTACCGATTCTTACCCCAGAGATGACATGCACAGTCGGAGGAAAGTGAAGTAGAAGGAATGAACATTCGTGAGTAGACTTGATAGACTGGATGGAGAACTGATGAAAAGGAGTCAACGGATGGAAGGAGATAGTGGAGTGGAACAAAGGAAGAGTAGTGTAGTGAGACAGCCTGACTAAATAGACTACAAGGTGCCATACCGATAGCGGGGATGAGAGTCGGTGGCCACGTGGAGGTGAGGAGTACCCCATACTCACTGCCACGAGGCTGGAGAAGGATAGCAATACGTATCGATCGAGCAAGTACACCCTAAAGGTATACACCTACACAACTCTGCAAGAATTATTCTATGACCCATAGTAGATACCTTTAGGGTGCCATTTGATTTATATGGTGCACGTTATCCAAACAAGCCTCCTTGCATGGCGATAGTATGCCGCGATCGGATACCGGATCCGATTTCATTGTCCAATCCACAGCAGGTGAACATTGTGTACCCTCAAAACTGTGCCAGTCACTCCCAGTAAATCGTCAGTGAAATAGAGCAAGTCTGCCGGCAAATCGTAAAGGTCGTTGATGGTGGTGGTGGTCGAGTCGGACCTTCTGGCGGATTGATGTCAACGATGTTGCGCGGACCAATCAAAAACGCCAAGAAAAGGGTAGGTCATCCAGATTGAACTTCACGACCGCCACCACTTGCATCGCCAATAACCCACGCTCGCCGGACACCCGAGCATCAATTGCGCTCGACAACACACATACAGCAATCACGATGCTCGCACGACACGCACCTGCCTCGTCGACGCTCAGCGCGGCCGCCCACCGAGCGCTGCCCGCAGCTTCGGCAGCTACCCGCCTTTCGACTGCCGCCCCCCAGAACCGCACACAGAAGAGGACGCTCGCGACAGTACAGGATGCGCCACCAAAGAGGACGTACGGTGGCCTGAGGGACCAGGACAGGATCTTCCAGAACTTGTACGGACACCACGGTGCGGACTTGAAGAGCGCGCAGAAGTACGGTGACTGGCACAAGACGAAGGAGATCCTTCTCAAGGGTCATGAATGGGTGTGTAGAGGCATATGTACAGGGCACATGAATCAAGGCTGACGGATACAGATCATTTCTGAGATCAAGGCTTCCGGTCTCCGTGGCCGAGGTGGTGCTGGTTTCCCCTCTGGTCTGAAATGGGTATGCTATGCTATCGAATCAAATTCAATGAGACGGCTACTGACTTGCAAAGTCATTCATGAACTTCAAGGACTGGGACAAGGACACCAAGCCCCGTTACTTGGTCGTCAACGCCGATGAGGGAGAGCCCGGAACCTGCAAGGACCGCGAGATTATGCGCAAGGACCCCCACAAGCTCATTGAGGGCTGTCTCGTTGCTGGCCGTGCCATGAACGCTACCGCCGCCTACATCTACATCCGAGGAGAGTTCTACCACGAGGCTACTGTACTCCAGCGCGCTATCCAGGAGGCATACCAGGCCGGCCTGATCGGCAAGAACGCCTGCGGCTCTGGATACGACTTCGATGTCTACATCCACCGAGGAATGGGCGCCTACGTCTGTGGTGAAGAGACCTCGCTCATCGAGTCGCTAGAGGGCAAGCCCGGAAAGCCCCGCTTGAAGCCCCCGTTCCCCGCTGCCGTCGGTCTGTTCGGATGCCCTTCCACTGTCGCCAACGTCGAGACCATTGCCGTCGCACCCACAATTTGCCGCCGAGGAGGTAGCTGGTTCGCAGGCTTCGGTCGTGAGCGCAACCAGGGTACCAAGCTCTTCGCCATCTCCGGTCACGTCAACCACCCTTGCACTGTCGAGGAGGAGATGTCCATTCCTCTTCGCGAGCTCATCGACAAGCACTGCGGTGGTGTCAAGGGCGGCTGGGACAACCTCAAGGCTGTCATTCCCGGTGGCTCTTCGACCCCCATCCTTCCCAAGCACATCTGCGACGACCAGCTGATGGACTTTGACGCGCTCAAGGACTCGCAGTCTGGTTTCGGTACCGCTGCCGTTATCGTCATGGACAAGTCGACCGACGTTGTCCGCGCCATTACCCGTCTTGCCAAGTTCTACCACCACGAGTCTTGCGGCCAGTGCACACCTTGCCGTGAGGGATCAAAGTGGACCCATCAGATCATGGACCGCTTCTACAAGGGCCAGGCCCGCGAGCGTGAGATCGACATGCTCCAGGAGTTGACCAAGCAGGTTGAGGGCCACACCATCTGCGCGTTGGGCGAGGCTTTCGCATGGCCTCTCCAGGGTCTCATCAGGCATTTCAGGCCTGAGCTTGAGGCCAGGATAAAGGACTACGGCCTGAAGAACGGTGGTGAGGCGTTGGCGGGTGGATGGGCACACGATGCCGCCAAGAAGGGTCTTCTCGTCTCCCCTGGCCAGTAGAGAAGGAGCCGGGAGATTTGTACTATGCATATTTTCTGTGTTTGAGTTTTGATTTCGGCGTGCAATTACTTGAAGAGCTGAGCTGTAAATAGTTTCTCGGCGCAAATAAAGCAAGATTGAAATTGACCGCACATGTTGTCCCCCTGCGTGAAAGATCCTGCTACTCCGAAAACGCCTTGCAAAGTAAAGTACTAGAAACAGTGTCATTCGTGTTGTAAAAATCAAGTCCCCATGCAGATCTGGATAAACTCCTCCCTCGAGATGGCGTTATCATTGTCCATGTCAAACTCCTCAATCATAGCCACCAGCTCATCATGCGAAAGCGCCTCGCCCAACTCTCTCGCAACACGCGTGAGATCCTGCAGGGTAATCGTCCCCTTCCCACCCTCATCGAAGAGTTCAAATGCCCTAAGAATTTCGTCCCTCGGATCGCGACTCAATATCCTCTGTGCCATGAGCGTCTGGAAAGCCTGGAAACTCAACAACTGGCGACCAGGCGCGTACTGTTGCTGCTGTCTCGAACTCTGCTTAGCATTCTGCTGCTGCGACGTTCCGTGTTGCTGCAGTATTCCCAGGATCTCTTGTTTCGGGAGATCAAAGCCCAGTGCTTTCATGGCGACTTTCAGCTCGTGGTAGTCGATGTAGCCGTCCTTGTCTAGGTCGAAGAGGTTGAAGGCTTCGCCGATTTCCTCTCTTTGCTCTTCTGTGAGTTCGGCGAGGGAGGCGGCGCCGCTGGCCTCCATGCGCTGTGCTGTTTCGCGGGCGGAGCGCTCGCGTTCTAAGCGCTCAGACTCGATGCGTTGGGCGTTCTTGGGGTTGGGTGGAAAGGCGGGAGTGTTGCTGAAGGTGGCTTGTGGTTGTGCTTGTTGTGGTGGTGCAGTGCGACCAAGGCCGTAGCGGGGGCCGGGGCCGAGAGGATTGGAGGATGTAGCCATTAGAGTGTCTTTCGGGGTGGTTGAGCGATGTGGTGTTGCAGGGTTGGTGGGGTGCGCGAAGTAGTGTTGAGCGCGTTTTGGTGGGAGACAGATGGACTCGAGAAAGCTTCTGCCAATTCACGAGCGCTAGGATAGTAGCGTCAGTGGTCGCGTTAACACGGTCGTCGCTGTTGGTAACTCTCGGTTCGGAGGATACGAGGATGTGCAGTTGTTTGGGACGCGAGGCGCGTTTGGGCGTGGAAGCTTAGCTGCAGCTCTAGCGCGATTTTGGTTCTGGTGGGGAATTGTGATGGGTAGGGCTGAGAGCAGGGCTAGGAATACGATTACGATGTCTCCCATGCATTCAATAAGAGTGACTGTTATTGCACTATCGCTATAGAGAATTTCGATTGCGTGTCATTGTAGTCTTTCAACAAAGAGAACTCGTAGGACTTGCTTCCCCGACCTGTATCGGTAGACTGAAGACTGGGACAATTTCGCTGTATCTATTAAAACTGCCAATAAAACATCAGCCAAGGCCTTCCGTCTGCAGGCAATATGCGCGATGCACGCGGGCCACCAGACCTTCGTTTTGATCGGACTTCTGACTATCACATGATGAGTGACGTGGTAACGAGCGTCAGTCCAGGGAGCGTGGCTTGCAAACAGTCTCACCAGTCACAAAATCAACGTACTCTTTGTCTCACACACCTCGTTTTTCCTCAAGCCCGTAGTCATCCATCTATGGCTAGACCAGTCTTTTACCAGTAGAGCGACTCGAGTCGGCTGTGTAGGAGCGTTCTTGGTGGCGAAGTGCCCTCTAACCGCCAGGCAGCCGTAGGTAGCACCAGGTGTCTCTCAGGCATCTCTACACACAAGTCGCGCCCAAAAAACGTGTCGTATGATTCGTCAATCCCTATCTTGCTTTGTCATATGTGCAGCGGCCGCAACCGTATCAAGGAGCGTGTGCTGGGAAGTGGGTGCGGAAGAGATACACGTGACGCCCCGGCGATGGCTTAGCGCAATTTTGACGTGCCTTCCTCCTAAGTGCAACCTCACCTTTGCTTGTCCCTCCAAACTCTCGCGCCCGTCGCTCTTTCCCTTCCATGACGGCCATTTCACTACTTAATCAGAGCCGTGTCTGACCTCTTCTTACTAATTCCACTCTTTACTCTTTTGCTCGCTCGCAGCAAACCCCACCGCGCCTTGTCCGATCCGCCTATTCCTTGGCGCGTTTTCCGCGAAGCTCTCATCAACACCTGCCTCTCCGAGAGCTCCTGCACTTCGATTCTATCAACCACCACCCGTCCATACGACTGTACGGCGCATTGCTAGTCGCCTAGTAATCGATACACGCGCAACCCGTCGGACAAATTCAAAATGTCCTTCGGCGGTGGTTTCGGGGGCTTCGGCTCCAACAACAACAACCAGTCCACTGGCTTTGGTGGATTTGGTTCATCTAACAACAACACATCGACTGGTATGTACACACTCTTGCGTGAATTTCTGGATCCCTTTGCGCGCGACCGCTCCGATGTGCCCTGCGACATCGCCACGGCCTCCTCGACGAACCGTGTCTAACTTGCCCTCCGCCTCAGGCTTTGGCTCAAACGCGAATACCGGTACGAGCATATTCGGTGGCGGCGCAAACAACACGGGCAGCACAATGTTCGGGGGCGGTAACAACGCCAGCTCGAGCTCGCCTTTCGGGGGCTCAGGTATGTGGAACGATTGCGCTTCACTATCGCGTCGCTAGTTGGACCACTCTGCCTTGGTCGAAGTCGCTTTCAACGTCTTGTTGAGGTCGCCCACGACGACACGCTCCTAGGCGCTCTTTTGCGACGGCACTCAAATTTGCGCGGATCCATGATTTTTAGTTTACCCCGATCTGGAACTAACTTTTACCTTCAGGTGGCTTCGGTGCCAGCAACACAAACAACAACGCTTTCGGCTCGAAACCCTTTGGCGCTTCGACAACGGGCGGTGGCCTCTTTGGCGGCGGCGGCGGCGCTACAGGTGGCAGCACGTTTGGTGGCTTTGGATCAACGAACAACAACACTACTACCTCAGCCTTCGGGTCCAGCACTGCAAACACTGGAGGCGGTCTCTTTGGCCAGAGCAAGCCGGCGACGGGCTTCGGCGCGTCGACAACAACTGGTGGAGGTCTGTTTGGAGGCGGCAGCACCGGCGGTGCATTCGGTTCTACCAGCACGAACACCACAACCGGTGGCTTCGGTAGCGGCACTGGCAGCGCTTTTGGCGGAGGCAACAACCCACCACCCAACAATGGAACCGCCAACACTCCGTTCCAGCCATTCCAGGAGAAGGACGGTACAGGCAATGCCCAATCGCAGTACCAGACCATCACCTTCCAGCAACCGTACACGAACTACTCCCTCGAGGAGTTGCGCGTAGCCGACTACAACCAGGGCAGGCGGTATGGTAACCAAAATGGACAAGCTGGAGCGTTCGGACAGAGCACCGGCTTTGGCGGTTTTGGTGCTAACAACAACACCACCACCCCCGCATCTACAGGCTTTGGCGCATCCAACAACACTGGTGGAAGTCTCTTCGGTGGTGGTAACACAAACACTGCTGCTACAGGAGGATTCGGTCAGAGCACAGGTTCCGCGTTCGGGGCGAACAACAACACCTCTGGCGGAGGACTCTTCGGCCAGGCCAAGCCTGCAACTGGCGGGCTTTTTGGCTCGAACAACAACACCACAACTGGTACTACTGGTGGTCTGTTCGGAGGTGGTGCTGCTGCAACGAACAACACCACAGGTGGATTTGGCTCTGGAGGTGGAGGCTTCGGCTCATCTACGACTGGTGGTGGCGGTCTGTTTGGTCAGAACAAGCCTGCTACAGGCGGTGGTCTTTTCGGAGGCGGTGCCGCGACCACCAACACCTCAACACCATTCGGAGGTGGTGCAACTAACACCGGCAGCGCATTCGGCCAGTCAAACACTGGTGGTGGTGGTCTCTTCGGTCAAAACAACAACCAGACGTCCTCTACCCCAGCCTTCGGTGCCAACAACACATCGACAAACACTGGTGGTGGTCTCTTTGGCGGTGGCGGCGCTACAGGTGGAGGCTTCGGGCAAAACAACACATCCACGACTCAAAACACGACCTCTGGCGGTCTATTTGGCGGTGGTGGTGGATTTGGCCAAAACAACAACAACCAACAAAAGCCTGGTGGCCTCTTTGGCGGCGCAAGCACTGGTACCGGTACCACAGGTGGCGGCCTCTTCGGCGGAGCAAACCAGAGTCAGCCGGCTACTGGCGGTCTGTTCGGTGGCTCTACTGCCAACAACACAAACAACAATACTGGAGGCGGCTTGTTTGGCCAGAAGCCTGCTACTGGCGGTGGTTCCCTGTTTGGCGGCGGCAACAACACCAACACTGGAGCGACTGGCGGAGGCTTATTCGGTGGCCTTGGTAACAACAACAACCAGCAAAACACAGGAAGTGGTGGTCTCTTCGGCGGTGGCCAGAACAACAACCAACAGAAGCCTGGCGGCCTGTTTGGCGGCTCCACGAACAACAGCACTGGAGGCGGTCTCTTCGGTGGTGGACTTGGCCAATCGAACAACGGCCAATCGAACATGGGCAGCTCTATGCTCTTCCCGCAACAACAGCAGCAGCAGCAACCTAGCCTCAACAACAGCCTGTTCGGTGCCTCTGGAAGCTCTTTGTTGAACACATCCATGAACACCAACCCCTACGGCAACGACGCCCTCTTCGCTGGTCTTTCTACTCCAACTCAGAGCCCTGGCCCGCTTGCCACGCCCTTGTCCAGCAGCCAGAAGAACAAGAAGAACGCCATCCTGCCTCAGCACAAGCTCAACCCCGCCGCATCGACGCGCCTACTTACTCCGCAGAATAAGAGCCGCGGTTACGGATTCAGTTACTCCACATACGGCAGTCCAGCTGGCGGAGCAAGCCAAAACGGCGGCCAAGCCCTTGGTGGTAGCCTCTTTGCAGGCAGCCTTTCACGATCCCTGGGCAAGAGCTTGTCTACGAGTAATCTTCGCAACAGCTTCACTCCCGAAACCAGTATACTGGCACCGGGTGCGTTCTCTAACACTGGACGCAACTTCGGCAACGGCAGTCTCAAGCGACTCAACATCAACCGTAACATCACCAACAGGGCGCCATTGTTTGATGAGCCCGCGCAGAAGCGTGTCAGCTTTGTGGGTGGTGACAGCCCGAACGGAGAGACCAACGGAGAGACCGCACTGGTCGTTCGACAAGACGAGGAAGATGCCTCACCCCGGGCTAACGGCAACAACGCTGGTAACGAAGCGCCTCGCCCGGCCATGCAGCAGGTCAATGGAAATGAACTTGCCCGCGTGTCCGAGGACCATGTGCTCTCATCCAAGTCTGACGCATCCGTCAACATCCAACCTGGACAGGACCCCAAGCCAGGAGAGTACTGGTCTAGCCCCTCAATGGATCAGCTGAAGAAGATGAGCAAGCAGGAGCTCAGGAGCGTACCCGACTTCATCGTCGGTCGCCACAACATCGGACAGATTAAATTCCACCACGGCAAGCCTGTTGATCTGTCTGAAGTTGATCTCGATAAGCTGTTCGGTGACATTGTCCAGCTCAGTGCACGCAATGCTACCGTGTATGGAGAGAGCTGCACCTGTCTGCCAAAGCCACCGCTAGGCACTGCTCTGAACCAGCCTTCCGAGATTGTTCTTGCTAACTCCTGGCCTCGCAACAGGGCCGGCAAGAAGGATGTCAAGCATCTCGAGCGTCTCAAGCGTGTGGCCGGAACCACCTTCATCGCGTATAACCAGTCTACTGGCGAATGGACCTTCTCCGTCCCTCACTTTTCATCCTACGGTCTTGACTACGACGACTACAGCGACGAAGAAGATGACGATGCGTCAAGCGATCTCAGCGATGTTCCTGACACCCCAGCTGGCCAGCAACACCGCTCGAGCCAGATGACAAGCACACCCCAAGATGACTCTTTCGACAGCCCTACTCAGACCCAGTCTAGCCCTGACGACACCTTTGACTTCAAGAAGGGAATGCGTGGTAGTCGCGCTAGCGTGCCTGGTGGCTTCGGTGACGACTCGGCGTATATGGACGAGGAAGAGATGGACGACGCACAGGGCCAGTCTTTTTTAGGGCGGCGCTCCGTGGGTTCGCTTGATGGGCAGCAGGATGCTGACTACGATGAAGAAAGCGAATCGGAATTGGCACACGACCAGAACATGGCGGATTCTGTATCGGGACCAATTCGCACCACGGAGCAAGACACCGCTAAGGAAGACCCCTTCAGGAGCACACTGAAGCCGAAGTCTATCTTGAAGGCTAGTCAGCTCATGAAGCCCGGAACAGGGACACCTTCGAAAGCGCAGCCGGTATTCGATGACGATTGGGCAAACCAGCTCCAGCGCACGATTAGTCCAAAGAAGCAGGATCGATATGCTCTTCGCGAAAGCCAGGGCAACGTACTACGAGAACACGAAGCACACCCTACGAACTTCTCGCAATCCTTCGGCGCACGACAGATGACTACTGCAATGGATTTGATGGATTCTCTATTCGGAGAAGCGGAGAAGCAACAGTTTCCCAAGCATGGTGGACATGGTATTGAGGTTTGACTTCCCCTCCCTTTTGGCGTTTGTATTAATGGGGCGCGGTCTGTGGCGGGTTTCCTACGTGGTTCTCCTTCATAGATTGACGCTTGGACCTTACGTCCGCCCGTGTATGTAGTCACAAATTGATACGGGACAAGATTGCTGAAACTCTTGTCTCTAGTTACCCTATTCCAAGCGACCCAAAACCGCCTCCGATCTCGACGAGCTTGCCGATGCCGACAAAGAATTCCACGGCTGCAGCAAACCCCATTTCAGCGAAACGAACGTCCTGATCTACGGCAACAAAGGCCCCTCGCACCTCGAAGGCGGCGTCTTTCCTACGGCTCAAGAACCGCTCGTCGATGCTACGAAGGATATGCGTTTCGTCAAGATGCCCACCTTCACCGATGTAAGTTGTAGCGTTTAGCCGTTGTGATAGTATTAATGCTGACTGGTTTTAGTCTGCGCCTGAAACCTTGTCGCTTCAGAAACAACATACCAAGATTGTCACATCCGATGGTGTACCTTCAGCAAAGCTCTTGACTGACCCTGCTCCGGTCGAGTTCTCCAGTATGGCAAAGGCCGTCGCGCTCGACACTCCAGCTGGCGTTCACGAGCAGCAAGCTTGGCAATTGCTTTCCCTTTTGTTCGACGACGCCGATCGTATCCCAGCGGACGTGCACGAAGAGAACATCAACGTCTACCGGAAGGAGAAGTTGTCGGAATTCTGGAAGCTTCTCGTTTGGGACGATGCGCAGAAGCATGCCCAGCAAGCAGCTTCGGCCGAAGAGCGCGCGATCGCCCACCTCAGCTGCAACAACGTCGCTGATGCTTGTCATACATTGTTGGACGGACTCGACCTACGACTGGCCACGATGGTCGCTCAGATCGGTGGTGACGAGACTATGCGCCAGAGCATGGTAGCCCAGCTTGATGAATGGCGTCGTCTGGATGTGCTTTCCGAGATGGAGGATCCCCAGCGTGCGATCTACGAGCTTCTCTCTGGCAACTGTACCAAGTCAGAAGGCAAAGTGGGGGCTGGCCGGGAGAACCGGGCTTCTACATTCAACATCTCAAGTCGATTTGCTCTTGATTGGCGACGGGCTTTTGGACTTCGTCTGTGGTACGGCACAATGATCGACGAGCCTATCGAGATGGCTATTGCGCAGTTTGCGGACGCTGTTCGAGACGGTAATGAAGATGTCAAGCCGGTGCCCTGGTTCATCCAAGACAAAGCCGACATGGGCTGGAACGACCCGGATGCTGAGCACCGAGAAGATCTGCTCTGGGGCATTCTCAAGCTCTATGCGGCAGAGAAGATGGGACTTCCCGCCAATATTGAGGATGTTCTTGCGCCAGAGAACGTATCCGGCAATCCTTTCAACGCTCGTCTCTCGTTCCAGTTGTTCCAGCTCTTCAAGTCTCGACAAGATGATGAGACCGAAGCGGATGAGCGCAAGGTCGCTATGCCTACCTCTCGCGGCCAGGATGAAGACGATGGCATGTTCCGCCATTCGCTCCAGTCATGGTCCGCCCCAGGTGCTGCAGACGATGTGCAAGCCGCGAACCCGCTTGTCGAGCTGAGTGATAAGATCACGCTCACATATGCTGCCTCGCTACATACACCAGAGCACTGGACCACTGCTATCTGGGTGTACGCACATCTGTCATCTCCAGCAATGCGAGAGCACTACATGCGCTCGCTCGTCAACCAGTTCTCGAGCTCATACTCCTTGCAGGAGGGTGATGCCACCTACGATTACCTCACGAGCGACCTCAAAGTTCCTGCGACATGGCTCCACGGTGCCGCTGCATTGCAAGCGAAGTCAGGTGGCGACGCCCTACGTGAGGCGACGCATCTCATCAAAGCCGAGGAGCTCGAGGAGGCGCACGAAGTGCTGTGCCGCAAGGTTGGCCCAGAAGCTATCGTCTCTCGCGACTACGATGCGCTCCGTGAGCTCATGGGTGGCTTTGTTTCCAAGTCGCCATCCGCGCGCCCGAAGGAAACACTTCAAGGCTGGGCTCAAGGTGGTCAGATCTACTTTGACTACATTGAGTTGATTGATACGACTGGCCAACGCTCCAACTACCGCGTCGACGAAGAGCTGGACAATCGTGTTCAGGAGCTTCTTACCAAGCTACAGCGTGCATTGGAGATTGCTGGACGCGACAGGTTGAGCACCTGCGGTCTGGAGGAGCGTGTGGCGCTCATGGAAATCGCTGGCACTGTCGCCAACCTTATCTCAAAGACACAGGTATGTCACATATGCTCTCTCGACCTCGAACATCTGAAGCTAACATGTACTCAGCGAACCAACCGCAACGCCATTCTCAAACTCCCCCTGACCGAAGACTCGTGGCTTAAGCACACAATCGACCTTAGCACAAGCTACTACCACAATGTCATGGTCACCAGTCGGTAGAACCAGAGGATCATTGACTTACGCATTCTCCTGAAGAAGGACGAACTCGGTACGAGAGAGTGCTCAATCAAGAATGACATCAACTGTGGAGGGAAGGCGTGCATTGGATGCAGCCTTGATCGTTTTATGGGAAGCCCACAAGGACTAAGGAGATGAAGTATTGAGTGTTAGTTGAAACGACTTTGTCCGAACGAAGCATGCAATTGAGGTTTATCGGTTAGACTAGGGAGGAAAAGCAACTTCGATTCGACATGTGTATAATAGATATTCTGCTTGGAACCTCGTTTAATGCATTGCTTATGGTACTTTTTGGTGTCTCGACTAATACTGGCTATGTGTGTTTTCAGAATCGGCTTAACAATGTATGTCTTTTACTCACGTCGTGTCATATCGTCAATCCTTCGGACTGTACCATCGAAAGTATCAACATCAAATTTTGGTGCCTCACGTCCAAGATCGTGAAGAGCAGTCTCACACCTTGGAATTATCCCTCCACTTCCTCTGCCAGTCATGAGAATCTCGGCTCCACGTTTTGTTCTTGTTTCCTTTGTGAGGTGATGGTGTATGATAAGGTTTATGTTGCAGGAAAGACGTGCATCTATATCGTAGGTCTCATTGCACAAGCCCTGCTCGTGTGTACTGTACAGTGAGCCGCAAACACATGTCTTTTCTTGTTTGTTTTTTGTACTTTAGAAACAGGACGAGCTATTGCTCATGGAGCGCTCTCAAAGATGCTGCCCATGTGAACATCGCCAGATGGTTTTCGAGCAACTGAAATTAGCCCCAGCACATACGCCCAGTCTCTTGTGTTTTTGATCAAGGTGAAATTGACAGACATCGTCGTTCAAGCATATGATTTTGGAGATAATGGAACGATGTGATGGAGGAGAGGGAGTGGTATACACAGGATATTTATATACCGCCCTGATTAACCAATGTCCAACAGAGATGACGTCGCGACACTGACGTATACATCGGCCAGTATGTGTCGTACTACAAAACCATGAATAATGCCGTATACTAGCTTTAACCAAGTAATTATACCACATCTACAAGCTTCTGAGGTTCGTTCTTTCTCCTCCGTATCTATTCAAAAACTTGTCTTCAAAAGCTCTACAATGACTGGTGTATGCTGCGCCCTCTCGCAGCTTCCTGAAAGAAGTACCAGGCCTAAGCATGTGGACTGTCTTTTTTGCTTCTATGAACTCTACTCGAAATTATAAGAAAAAAGTTCATATCTCAGTCATAGGTTGCGTGCGTTCAAAACCCAAATCGATCAAATTGCGTCCTCATGACGATTGGAAGAATTCTCAATTGTCATGGGAAAATGGAACTTGAACTGTATTAGGCCGTCCCTGGAAGGTTTCCCACTCGCATCTTTACGGATATATAAAGAAAACTCTGGTTCGATCACTCTGTGCATCACGTTCCCTCGAAAGTCCTGAATTATTTCCAAAAAGAAGGTAAACGCTACGAATGGAGAAGGGCTCGGCGTCTGCGGGCACCGAAAGATGCAATCCTACTAAACATGACTCTGCCGAGTTGCTCCTCCCTCATTTACTCCTACACGCACCAAAACGCTAGGACTATACTACGATGATCTGAGTAGTTCCATTTCAAAAGTAACACACGCACTCACATCTTTCGTGAGACTGCGACACAAAATCAAAAGTTCTAAACGCACGTTCTATGAGATCGTGCTTCCTTTCTCGAAAAGGGCGTCTGACAAAAGGCTCTTTGCAGTCTCATCATCTGAGACGAGGAGTATTATATCATTTGGATATGACCATCTCTGACGATTCCCAAAAACCAAGTCAGCTTGGAGATTTGAGCAGAGCTGTCCTTCCGTCTGCCTTCTGATAGCATTGCACCATCCATTACATGTTTGGAACGCCAGATGGGCTCGACATACTATCCGTGAGACAGTATATAAATACCTTCTCAGGGTGTACCTCCATCCGTTCTTCACTACATCTAAAAGCCAATTCCTTCCAAAAGATTTGGGCCATTTAAGGATGGCGCTAGCTTCCTCGCGCTTTTGAAAACCCAAAAACGAAAATGGCATGGGAAATGCTTCTGCGACTTCTTCGCATTGTCGAACGAAAACAAAAAAACCACATCTTGCATGCATGTTCTGTTCGAGAACCTGCTTCCCAGATATTAAAGCATGCATCTATGTTTGAAACTTTTCAAAATTGTTGATCTCACTCTCATGTGGGCACGAGTTCCCAGGACCTTCACTACTGTGACTTATAATCTGAAAGCTATCAACAGGCCCTTAGCAGATCCGAGTACCTCTAACGAGACATGACACGACCTCTCAACATTGCTCTAAGATGTGCACTGTTCATGTCACGGAGATCTCTCGATAATTTAAATGCTACTGTAAAAGTTGTGGTATAAATATACAAGTCCGTCAGATACTATATACAATGACGATACCTAGACTCATGTCTGCGGAGTTGCGGCTTGCCCCTGCTGCGCAGACGCAGTGGTACCATCTCTCGGCGGGCCTTGTGGACGCCCGCCTCTTGCGGCACCACGACCACCGCGGCCAATTCTGCCACGGCCGCCTCTGCCTGCGCTATCGGGGCCAGATGGGCGACCACCGCCATCTTGTTTCTGGCCCGCTTTAGGTAGTGGGTTTGGCTTGGCGACCGGTCCAGCGCTGACGTCGCGTTTGCCTTTGCCGCGGTCGGCTTCGTCTCCGCCTTCTTTCTTGTCTTGACCCTTTGTCTTGCCGCCGCGCCCACCACGACCTTTGCCTCGACCGCGACCAGAAGTTTTGGAAAGCTTTTCCACCAACTTCTTGGTCTGCTCCTCTTCCTCGATAACACGTCTGCTCTCCTGCTCCCACCACAGCTGGAACTCTTGCTCTTGCTGAATTTCCTGCAGACTGCGCTTGGCTGCTGCATCGCGTATTGAAGTCTTCTCTGCTTCTTGCAAGGACAAAATCTCCATCATGCTGAGATGCTGACTTGGGGACGTTGGCGAGTGCTGTGGCAAGGGAATGTGGCGGACAGATCGAGGCGTTGGGATAGGATCAGTAGAGACTGACATGCCTCTCTCATTCGCAGCAGGACGAGCTTGGGAAGGCGACGCAGCTCCTGCATCATGACTTTGGGACGCCGTCCGCTTGTCCTTCTGCTTCGATCCAGCACCCTTCTTTGCAACAGTTTGTCGCATAGTAAGTTGAGGCGTACTTGATGCTCGGGAAGGCTCAGGCGATGGCTTCAGCGGCGGCGAGCGAGCCACTGCTGGAGCAACAACCGGACTGTTGCTTGGTTTCCTATGTGCAGCTGCTGTCCACGGGGATACGGCTGGCGGCACCGGTTGGGGCTTCTCGATGGCTGTGCCGAGCTTTTGGGCTTGTCGTAGGCGATTCTTTTCCTTTTGCGACATCTTGATAGGCGCAGCCTTGACAGTTCGCTCACTCTCGCTCCGTGAGAGGCCGATCGACAAGTTTGATGGCGTAGCTGAGGACTCTTGAGCCATAATATCCTTGAGTTCAAGCTTGGGACCAGCAAGCGGTGCGGTCACCCAAGGCTGACCAGGTGGCCTTGCCTCCTTGATAGCTGGCGGAGGAAGAGGGCTGACGGACTTGAACGGTATGTCACCCCCTTTGTTGAACGTGTGCGGTGATGGTTTTGGGATCGTGCCCCAGGGCGTCTCGGGAGATCCAACTGGTGTCTCTAGCGCTTTCTCATCTCCGCTTTGCTCTGTGAATCGCGGGGGCTTGATCTTCTTTGGCACGTCCTCGTCGTCCTCGCCATCTGACATTTCGAACATGAGATCTTGGGCGGAGTTTTTACCTTTCAGCGCTGGCGACATTACTGGACTCTTTGCTTCTTTGGATACCCTTCTTCGATTCCGTTGGCGTAATGGGGAAGCTGCTACTTCTTCCAGACTTTGAGCTCTGAAAGAGGATGAGAGGTTGTCGCCGTCCGCGTACTTGTTCGACAGTACTATCGCATCGACCTTGGCGCGCCTGCCACGTTCTATCCTCTCAGCAAGCTCTGGGTAGCGCTCGAAGAGGAGAGCCTCAGCTCGCCCACTTCTTGCAAAAGGCAAGTAAGCGAGTTGATTCTCATGGGCGACTTGATTGAGCTCCAGCAGCAGGTCCTCGTCCAGTTCGTCTAGTGAGCCGTTCTGCATGACTGCCTCCAAACTCAGACATACGTATTCAAGGGCTGCGTCCTTGAACTCAGCGACCGAACTGGGAGCAACTGCTGTAAGAAGGGAGCAAACGTTTCGAGCGTTGACTATCGTCTAATTAGCGAATGCACGATAACATCAAATATGTATACATACCATAGCGACCGATCAGTCTTTGACAGATCTGCGACAGACGGTCTAGCATCAATTCATTGGCGACAGACATGACATCCATGACATGGTCGAGCAACTCGTCAAGTGCCAGCAAATCATTCAGGTCTTCGCTGGTAACATCCTCGAAAATCTCCTCACCAGCATCGGTGTAGAGATGGCGAACAATGAGCTCGAAAAGCTGCGTTTCCACATGCGTCAAATCAATGTGGACGAGCGGAGATTCCTCAGTCCGCCTTCCCGCGAGCCACTGACCGCCAGCACGTCCTCGGAACAAGCTTTCGAAGAAAGGACAGCGCTGGCAGATTACGTCCGAGTGTAGCAGCATCTGGCCATCAGCAAGGTCGACGATGACGTCGCCACTCTCGAAGAAAGACTGCTCCTTGATAGCGAGTTCCATATCCATGTGTAAGGATCTCCGTGGCTTGACCATCTGACGTACAGCAGGCTCGAGCTGTCGCATTTCGAGACGGGAAGCAATCTTCATCAATTCTGTCCGTACGGAACGGTACCTGTGTGCCAAGGTAGGGTAGTGCCGGGTGACGTTCCAGAAGTCCACAACAGAGTCGGTGTAGGCGTAGAGAACGAGGTTGAAGATGGTGAGGAAATCAAGACCTTGGAAGAGTACCAGAACTCTCCCACCCTCTGCCTTGACGGTCAGGAGGTCAGGCACGACATGTTCGCTGCCCTTCACCCTAAAGTCGAGCAGGGCGTCCCGCAAGACACGGCTGCGTCCAGCCAAGATGAACTCGTGAACGGGTATGCGGACGTCAGACAAAGTAGATCCAACTTCCATGTTATACGTCCGATCTGGCGTTGTCAACGAGCGCTGCAGGATATCAGTGATTTCCGCTTCCAGGTCCTTCGACTTCAAGACACGCTTGCGCAGACCTTGCGCTTCTGAAGCTCGGGTCCAGAATCTTGGTGTGGGCTCCTCATCGTCGGATGTTTCCTCGTAGTTTGTCAACTCGTGGAAAGAAAGCAACGGCGCTAGGTCGTCCCACAGCCCGGCTTCGTCCACACCGATCTGGTTTCTGGTAACATCGCAGTCCTTGCGGATGGCAGCGTATGCGCCGAATGCGGAGGCACGGACAGCAATCACCCGAGTCAGGCCTGACACACGCTGGAATTTGTAGTCTTTGGGCTTGGACTCTACAGCAGCAGTGACATTTGCATTCTTGATGGTCGCTCGCTTCGTACGTCTCCAGACGCTGCCAACCTCAGTGGTTAAGATGATAGAACCGTCCTGGTCGACATCAACATCTCGTGCTGCCATGTGGCTTTTCTTAGACGACCAGATACGGAACGGTGCAGACAAGGCTCCTCTAATTTGCTTCGGGTTTGTGGTTGATGTGCCGGCATCTTGGGCACCCTCTGAGCGCCGGCTGACAGCCACTGTGAAGACCTCACCAGAAGTAGACAGCGCACAAATGGTGTCACCACCAGATGTGATCTTGCTGATCCTGTTTGGCGCAGTATCATACTTTGTAGTCAACCAGCTCTCCTTGAGGAAGTTACTAGTGAACCCGTCCAAGGGGAAGCTGAGCTTTGCATAACCATAGTTCGCAAATACCCAAACCTCGCGGTTCTCCAGCAGACATACAGTAGCACCGTCAATGGCCGAGACTGAATGAATAGGACTGGAGAATAGTGCTGCAGCAATCTTCCTGGGGATGACCTGCATCTCCAGCGACCGAGCGTCTGAATCGACAATACCAAGTTGGCCTTCATTCTTGCCGAAGGTGTACAAGGACGTCGCAGTGTGAACGACCGAATGTATCCGAGATGCGGCAATACCTGTGACAACATCTCGCTTCAATGGTCCAAAAATCTGTCGAGGAATAGTTGAGATGGGATCGTCGTCCTTTACGGCGGGTTTCGGCAGCGCATACCCTAGCTGTCCGTATGCATTGTTACCCCACGAGTAGATCTCTCCCTCTTCGGTGATGGCCAGAGTGTGGTTCTGCCCCAACGCAACACCAGCAACTTTCTTCTGACCCAATCCGCCGCTTTCGATGCAGGTAAACTGATACCTCGTCGTTTCATTACCCGTGCCTAGACGACCGCCTGGACCGTGGCCACACATGTACAGATTGGATACAGGGTCGGTAGTCAACACAGCGGTATGCAACTTCGACATCCGCACGTCCTGAATGACTATCGGCGTATTGCGAATGTGAGTTGGAAGATCTACAGTACTGCGCGCTTGGAGAAGCCCGGAATCCTGCATGGGCGCTCCTGTCGCAGCCCAATACTGGTTCTGCCGCTCGCGGTGCTCCCTATAGAAACGCTGGAGGAGGTGATCCGGTCTGCGCAGAGTAATACGCTCCGGATATTGGCGGTCATCTTCGTCACCAAAACCAAGGGTGACGTTCTTGTTGCTGCCGAAAGTGTACACTTCATCTCCCTCAAGAAGTACAGGTGGGGCAATCAGCTTCTTGCGCGTCTCGTCATCCACGTCGCCACTGTCTCCGTGAGCCATCTCGTCGTCCGAGTCAGAATCGAAGGCGGGCGCTTCTTCTGGCCGCAGTGTTCGATCCTTGATAGTCATAGAGAACAAATCCAGGGGACCGTATCCTTCCTTGTCTTTGATCTTGACCAAACCCCGCGCATGCTGGTTGAACCCGCTGGAACCCTGACCAAGAATGTCCTGCGCATCGCGATTCAGAATGAGGCGTGCAATGGCGATGTTACCGAAGTAAAAGGCCCTGTGGAGCGCAGTCCAGCCATTCTCCGCATCTTGTATATACACGTCGGTCCACGGATGCTCCAGCAGTGCTTGCGCGAAGTCTACAGCGCTCTCCGCAGTAGATGACGCAGCATGGTGCAGAATAGTCATGCCAGCTGCATCCCGGCTGTTGATGTCAAACCGACTGAGATTCGCAGCCGCACCCATGCCCATCTTGCGGCCCTTCGCACTTGTTATTGGTGATGCATTATAACTCCCCGGGCTGCCGTTCACTGCTGTGGCAAATCCTCCGCCCTGCCAGCCTGCGAAGCCTTTCTGTGTTGCCGATCGGGCCGTATGCGTGGGGGTTGCGAGGACATGTCGAAAGTTGTCGACATCATCTTCGAGGTAGTATTTCCAGAGATAGCCGCTCATGTGCCGGTAGGAGGAGGAGTGATCCGAAGCTTTTACGAGTAGCACCTGGCCTCAACCTCAAGGGGTCAAAGCGTGTTTAAAGGTGCTGGCTGTAAAGCTGAGGACGACTCCAGGTGAGGGGGCTAAACGCGACTGGTCGGCGGTGTGAGACTGGGTGTGTCGTTGGCGTATGCGTGTTGGTATAGAAGTGGGATGCGTGAGGAAGGAGCAAGGTGGCAAGTCGTCGGAACGCGATTGTCGGTCGTCAGATTAGCGGGCAGGGGGTACGGTGTGGCGCACGTAGAGGATGTGTCGCGACAAGCTGCTTAGGCGATGTGTGCGTTTGTGTTTGCAGAGGGAGGCGCGAGTGGCGGGGCGCGAAATGGGTGTGGGTTGAGGTGCTAGGTATCTATGACGAAACTACCGAGGCGATAGTAGAGAGACGCTGAGTCGTTGTCGCGAGAGTCAAGATGAGTCAGAGTGAGTCTGCTATACTTCCTGAAGCTTCTGCAAATGCGAACGAGGGGTTAGTTATAGGTGGCAGCCGCGAATATGCTTCGGAGGTGCAACTGCGGGCGCAGTGTGGGATGGCCATGTCGAAGCCATGGGAATCAGCCAATGGCGTTCGTCCTCCTCTCCACAAGCTGTCGTCGGAGGTCGACATTGCTTCCAACGTAAGCCGTCTAGAGAAACTACAGTGGTGTATCATCATGTCCCCAAAGTCATGAGACGTCCGACACCGGCTACGAGATGTAGATGGAGGACGCAGAGCTGGGAGGACGCCAGTGTTGCGCGATGACGGCGGGCGCGCCTATGCTATATACCACGCAGCTTTCTCCACTCTGACTGGCGGTGAACCTATACTACGTGACAAACACTCAACTTGGCGCTTGTGGTCACCGTTCGGAAGGGCCTTTTAGACTTTGGGTGCGCTCGAAGGTGAGACTTGAGTGCAAAAGTAACGTGAACTGCTGCAGGGCGGAAGCTAGCCTCTGAAGGCTACTCGGACCTAGCGATGAGTTCACGACAAGGGAGCTACAGAGAAGGTCCGAAGACGCGGCGTCAATCACATCATCGAGCAGGCCATGATACCATATCTTGACTGCCATGCATCGATGACTGTCTCTGAACGACGCGCCAAGGCCAGCCCGTGAATATCAAAAGCAAGTGATGGATGCCTCGCAGCGCGTATGCGGCTGGACAGCCACAGGAGCCAATCCGTCCATTCATGCATGGGACATAGGCAGCAGTAGATGTATCGTGCATTCGACTTGTAGTGTCCAAAGTCGGAAGGAAGTACTGCGCAGACCCGCACTCGGACATGCAGGCTATACCCTTGTGCGTAATTGATCGTTCTCATGCGCTCCCACGACGCTGCCTGTTCTCCAGCCCATGACATGGATGATTTACGACGCGGAATCGCGTCTCACCGGCAACGCTATAGCACAGACGATGAGCAGATCTGGTGAGACCGGTCAGAGGCTGTGAAAAGGTAAGGTGAGGCGTCGAACGGTGCTGCATAGCCGGGAAGGCCAGCCAATGACACAATTGGCGGCTGGGATGGCACGCGTTGCTGGCTACAGGCGAGCAGGATTGCGCATTCGCGAAAAGAATGGCGCACCCCAGACAGGCAGCGCAATCAAGGTGGATAGGACGGTGGATAGGTGGATATGTATGCGCGCCTCGATCGGACGGTCTCGATTCGGAGGTGGTGGTGAAGGGCGCTAGCGCGGATCAAGCAGTGGCACTCGTCCATGCCAGCTCCCCCCATGTCTGTGTGAGCTCGCCGAAGCTTCCACATGTCGATGAGCACCTCCATCTTCCCCGGATTTGGCTCAAGTAAGACTGATTTCCCTCGTTGACCCTCACAGTCGCTAGCTTCCTGCAGCTTCCGATAGCTTTATCTTGCCCGGCCGACTACTGCACAGGTGCTGCATCGTTTATCTCGTGGCCGGCCCTTGCCTGGAGCTTAGCTATCTTCCTCGCTCGTCATTCGAACATCGCCGCGTGACTGACTCCCAGCGCATGCGTCCCAACACTCTCTGACTGTTCCAACGCCATCGCCTGCCTTTTCACGCCTCCGTCTGGGCAAAGACTCATCATCCGTATCTAGCTGTCGTCCCACTGCTCTGCGCCCAAATACATCCTCGACCTTCCAGTCGGGTGCTCAGCTTAACTCCGCTGCATCGCCCCAGGCACACACTTCACCCAACCTCAGGTTCCCACGCTGCAGACCATGGCTGCTGCCTGAGCCCTGCCTGCCTTCTGAACAAGTCCCCGCGTGCCCCAGTCTCCTGAGAGACATTTCTGACGGCTACTACGCGAACCTGACACTGGCTGCACTCGTGATGGCTACGCGCATTCATCCTCGCCTGTTTCCGCCGCTACCATAACCGTACTTGACACGCCCTCTGCCCTCGTCGCCAGGCCAGTCACGCCCTCTGCCCTTTTGTACCTGCAGGAGGCCGCCGCCGCCATGCACCCATACTCGCGCCCCTCGCCGCGGACAGCCTCGCCCGCCAGCAACCTCCAAACCAACCCCGCCCGAACCAACAACCAGCGGCATAGCCAGGATATGACTGCGTACTCAACCACCCCGCCCTACAGCGACCGCGGTGCCGAAGAATCAGAAGGCGAGATGATGTCGAGGGGAGAGCCCTCCTCCGAGTCGGATCAGCGGCACTATCAAAAGGTCAACCAAGTCATCCAGGTACGTACCTTTAGTCCCGTCTGGCACTGGGCGTATGCTAACCTCATCAGAACTTCTTCACCAAGTCAGCCCTTGCTGTGATATCATCTCGAGTATCGCTTCCGCCCGGATACAACAAGGATGGCAAGTTGAAGCACAACAAGTGGGTATGTCATCTATAGATGATCCCGACCTTTACACACCTCACTAACACGCCTCAGTTCAATGTCGTACTCCCCGATAGCGACGTGCTCCAACGCCAACTCACCGAGTGGAAACTCATGGATGCCATGGCCGGTCACCATCCATCGCTATGCATCGACATCTATCTGGACGTACAAGGACTCGGCCACAACCAGTCACTCGTTATACACGATGATGAGGGAAAGAGATGGGACGTTGCTGCAGCGCTGAATTCCGCGGATGCCGCCTCTCGATCGTCAGGCCGCACCGGCAAATCCACACAAATCGTGCTTGAGCGCTGGAGGGTGCACGTCGGAGACAAGAGCTCAATACAGCCATCAGAGCTCAATGATCCGCTTCCCAACGTATACAAAAAGGCCGTGGTCACATTCCGGTCGCTATTCGCCTATCTACGCTTCATGCCCGCTTTCAGATACAACAAGGTCATTGCCAAGCAACCTGCAAATGCACCCTCCCTGAAATTGAACTATCGCGTCTCAAATGGCGATTTCAGGAGTCCGCACGTCGATACTCTGAGTTTGCCGCTCTATCCTACCGACGAGAACGACAAGATTACAGAATTAAACACAATCGAGCCCACCAACTCGCCTGTAGGGCCTCTGTGTGTGACAGTCGAGTACCGCACCAACTGCGAGTTTAGTGTAGAAGACTCAGAGTCTCTGCTAAGCTCCCAGTTTATGGGCCTAGACGACACCTACTTTGAGCAAAGAACCCGCCAAGTACCCGGATCGCTTCCTGTCAACAAGATGAATGCGCAGGAGAGTCCTGATATTGGACAAGCATACGGCAGTCTCTCAACCTTCCATCAAGTTGGTCCGCCTACAGGAACGAGCCCAATCTCAGCTCTCCGCGCAGCCCGAGATATGCCCTCATCATCTCCAATGGAATCGCCGCCACAAAAACTGCCACCTAACCATCGCACTGCTCAAGGTTCCAAATCCTCTTTACGCTCTGTAGATACACCACAGTATCAACGGCGGACTTCGGTCTCTTTCCAGCCCTTCAAAGCCGGCTCACTCTCATCGTCTCCAGCCCTTGGAAGTGCGGTGCCTCCGTCTCCCACCAGCTCGTTAGGAAGGCCCGGTAGCTCACTAGGCCGGACTGCTACTCCAAATCCGCTCACCACACCACGCAACCGGACGTCGCTCAATGCGCTCCCACAAACGGCTCTTCGGGCACCTTCATTACCCAACGAAACTGTCATCACTTCTTCTGCGTCAAGCTCACCAAAGCCTGCACCCATCAGCCGTTACAGCAGTAGCTTCGGCCATCGGAGGAGCAAGTTTTCGACAGGGGGTAACAGCAAAACGGAGGACGACAACCTGAGTAGCGGGAAGGGAAGCCTCTCCTCGTCTATGCAACGCGGATCTGATACATTGAACGAGGGCACCGGTGGTAGCTCCGGCGAAGTCAGGACCGACGACGAGAACATCTCGGACTTCCTGAAGCTTCTCGAGTCGAAGAAGGATCTCAAGAGCTTCACTCGGAGCGATCAATCCGCCAAAGCAGCCACTATGCACAAGACTACTGCTCAGCTCTCAAAGTATCAACGGATGCGGGAGTCCCATACTGGACTGGCCGAATCGGTTTCCTCTTCGACGATGCTCCATCGATCGTCATCTTCCTCCAGCCGACACCTATCCAGCGTTCCCGCCATGATTGCTGGTACATCTGTGTCAACGGCTTCTTCGCCTGGCAAACCTATCTCGCCACACACTCCACATACACCAGCTATCCCTTCTCGACTCAGCGCAAATAGCATCGCTGAATACGACCAGCCAATTCGAAGCCGAAGTCGACCTAGTCGAGGGACGCGCGAACATGACCCGATCAACGTAGAAGAGCAGAGCGAGAGCGAAGACCAGAACATGAATGCCATCGCCATACCGACATCACCACGCCCATGGCACTACGCTCGCCGATCGAGCTCCGTCTCTCAGCAAAGACAGACACTACCTGACGATGAACCAGACGTGTTCGGCGTCCGATCGGCCAGTCTGCCATCGGAGGAGGTCGACCGCACTAACGATCTGCATCGTCTGACCAGCGCAGGTCTTACTTCTAGTGGCCTTTTCGCGCAAACGGAGCTACTCGCTAGTGGCAATCGCGATGGCCAAAATCCCGATAACGATTCTCGTGACGAACTGCCCCAGCCGTCGTCAACATCCAACATGCCTGCTAAGCGCGGCACCCCGGCTGGTGCACGCGGACGAGGCGGGTTCTTCTCGCATAGCTCTTCTACAAGCCTCAGCACAGGCGGCACCAGCTCGACTGAGCGTCAGAGCCGCTACAACTTCAACAGTCGCGCCGCAACCAACATCGACGACGACGAACCCTTGCTCTTCCAGATGAGCGAGATTGGTACTGGGGGCTCCCGGCGCAGTCTCGAGGAAGCACGAGGCGGATCGAGCACCAACAGCGGAGGCAAGCGTGGATCGTACTTCCGCTGATCCATTTCCATTCGACGTGACGCATCAAACATTTGCATTTCTCGACATCTATTTACATCTTTGTCATTGGCGTTCATGGGACATGGAGTCGGGATACCTTTACTGTCCCTTTAGCGCTGTTTACATACGTTGCGTATCTTCTTATCAGATTGAGTACCATGGCGGATGGATGGACCCGGCGTTTACAAATTAGGGTTTGCTTCTTGCACACGGCCGGGAAGGACATCTAACTCTCATGTAAGGAGTGGATTTTACATGTGATTGTCATCAGTGTTTGATGCTCAATGGCGCGGAGTTTTGGCATAGGGTACGGACATGGATATGGGTATGGATTCAGATCATCGAGTTAGCGCAGACGCCTTGATTGATCAATCGTTGCAGTATAAATGAATATGCTATCACTCCGCTCTATCGCACCTGCTTCATTCATGCCATTCAACTCGTGTATTCGTCTAAGCGTGACATTATGTCATGTTATACATACTAATACAGCGCGTCTCTTAAACACGACTCCGTCTACGCCTTGGGCTTGACGCCCTTGTGGATTGCCGCAATCCCGTTCGTCAAATTCTCATAACCCTTGCCCGGCACCAAAAACCCAGCATCCCGAATCATGTTGCTGAACTCCGTCTGACTAGGGAAGCGCGCGATGCTCTCCACAAGATACTGATAACTATCCCTATCCCCCGCGACCAACTGTCCAATCAACGGAATGGCACCGAAACTCCACCGCTGGTACACGGCGTCGAAAAGCGGGTTGTCCACTTTGCTAAACTCAAGACAGGCGAACACGCCACCAGGCTTCAGCACACGGAATGCTTCCTTCAGCGCAATCTCCTTGTGTGTGAAGTTGCGGATACCAAACGCCACGGTATACAGATCGACGCTGGACGAGGGAATCATATCCAGTTTCTCAGCATTCGCCTCTACAAAGTCGAGGCGCGGGGAGCGGGCGTAGGGAGTCTGCAAAGAGCGCTTGCGGCCTTCGGCGAGCATGTCTGGGTTTATGTCTGCGACGGTGACTTTGGTGTGGGCGTCGTGGTTGATGGAGGAGGCGTGGTCGAGCATGCGGAAGGCGATGTCGCCGGTGCCGCCGGCTATGTCGAGGATGTTCATGCCTTGCTGCTTGTCACCGGAGGAGGTGAGGGGGTTGCGGCCTGGGTTCAGGTTGCGGACGAAGTGGTCTTTCCAGAGGCGGTGGATTCCTAGGGACATGAAGTCGTTCATTGAGTCGTAGGATGAGGCGACGGAGGAGAAGACAGCGCCGACTGTTCCGTTAGCATTGCATCCTGTAGATATCGCAGAAATCAATTGCCTACCTCGCTGCTCCTTCAGGGCCTCGGATATCGTCTCAAAGCCAAAATGCGTCGTTTGCGGGCCATCCTGCGGAGACTTCGGGGGTGGCGTCTGCTGCGCCTGTCTGACGGAGCAGGAGAAACACCTATATGGCTCCCTCGCTACTCTCCTCTTGCTTCCATCGAGCAGCTGGCGCCCTATTCTCTGTCGTGAAGCCTGCATGTTGCGACAGTCTGGTGTTGTCGATTGTCGGAATGGCTTGGCGTCGACTTTCTCGAATGCGCAATGACACGCGCATAGACGGCCGGGGGTGCGCTAGCGGCCGCTGGAGAGCAACCAAAGTACCGCGGCCAACATCATGTTACGCCGACGCTTGCCGCCAATCCATCCTTCCCCAGATATTGATATACCGCCCTCCCCGCACTCGTGAAGATGTAGATTGTCAAAATGTCCTTCCGCTATACTTCGCGGATATTACGCTCACAGAGGCTTTCGAGCCTACAGACTCGCCTCAATGGGTCGCGGAATGCTGCAAACACGCCGTGGCAGACATGTCGTGGTGTTGCCTCGACGCCTACTGCTGAGAGGTGTGTATGCCGTCTGGAGGATGCTGAGATGGAAAGCTGACGTCCTTTGCAGAGTTCTCTTCCCTGGAGCCCTGAACAGCGAGTTTACGAATACTATGGAGTTTATGCAACCCGCTCAAGCCCAAGCGATATCGACGTACCGTGTCATGAACCAGTATGGAGAGATCATAGACAAAGAGATTGGCGTAGAGACCACAGACGAGGAGGCTCTTGTGATTTACAAGAACATGGTTAAGCGTCAGTGAATTTGCTCCTCAGTCCAAACACTATTGACGGGTTGTAGTGAGCATAATGGATCTCCTCATGTTCGAAGCGCAACGGCAAGGAAGACTGTCATTCTACATGGTAGGTCAAACACCAACTATGTGTGGAGTTATATACTGATGAAACAAGGTCTCCGCAGGCGAAGAAGGCATATCCATCGGCTCCGCGAGCGCCCTCTCTCCTGCCGACGTCATCTTCTGCCAATACCGTGAATCAGGCGTCTACCTCCAGCGCGGTTTCACCCTCTCCTCGTTCATGAACCAACTCTTCGCAAACGCAAAGGATAACGGACTCGGACGAAACATGCCCGTCCACTACGGAAGCAAAGAGCTCAACATCCACACCATCAGCTCAACACTGGCGACGCAAATACCCCATGCAGCAGGCGCCGCGTACGCACTCAAGATGCAAAACATCCAGAACCCAGAGACCGAACCACGAGTAGCAGTATGTTACTTTGGCGAAGGCGCAGCCAGCGAGGGAGACTTCCATGCCGCCCTCAACATCGCAGCCACCCGCCAAGTACCCTGCATCTTCATCTGCCGTAACAACGGCTACGCCATCTCCACACCCACATCCGACCAATACCGCGGTGACGGAATCGCCTCCCGTGGCGCAGGCTACGGCATCGCTACCCTCCGCGTAGACGGCAACGACATCTTCGCTGTCCGCCGCGCAACAGCCGAAGCACGCCGTCTGGCTCTACACGATGGCGGCCGACCTGTGCTCATCGAAATGATGGCATACCGCGTCGGCCACCACAGCACATCAGACGACTCCTTCGCGTACCGCCAACGCGTCGAAGTCGAGGACTGGAAACGCCGCGACAACCCCATCACGCGACTTAGAAAGTGGCTTGAAGGCAAAGAACTGTGGGACGACGCCAAAGAGAAGGAACTTCGAAGCTCGACGAGGAAAGAAGTACTTAGGGCGTTTGAAGAGGCGGAAAAGGAGAAGAAGCCTAGCATCAAGAATGCGTTCGAGGGGGTGTGGGAGGAGCTGACTGAGGAGCAGAGGGGTCACGTTGAGGAGTTAAAGGATATCCTGGTTAGGTATCCGAAGGAGTACGATCTTGGGTCGTTTGAGGGTGGACTGAAGGGGTTGGATGACTTGCTTGAGAAGAAGAAGTAGAATATAGATTCTGTACTTGCATAGGCGGTGGCTTCTTGTATGCACAAGGATCGCATCGTTCATTATGACTGTTGATGCTGCAAATATTTCGATATTTCAGTATACCAATTTGCATCCAGCCTGACTTTCAGTTCCCACCACATCCCTCGAGTCAAATGAGACATATCCCTAGCAGATCAACTATTCCTTATCTCAAAGATTGTCGAACATGACGCTCTAGGCCCATGACGTAGCAGCCCTAACAGCCCATCTCATCACACACTACAGATGTAGCACGAAGCCATCAAGGTACCCGAGCACGTGAAGCGGCAGGCAACGGGCGGTCGCAGCTAGCTGAAGCTTTGCACAACATGTCAAAAGCTGTGCGATGTGACGCATATGCACGTTACATTGATCAGGTTTGCAAAGAAAGAAATTAAATTGCGCGGGTATCTAGTGTCATCTGTGTTACGTAGCATCGACCAGCCAGTCGGGATCTGCGTCTTCGTCTTCGGGGTCTTCCATCATGAGTGAACCGGTCTCTGATGGAGATGAGGAGGGTGGAGAAGGCATTTCGGCGTCGGTGTTGGGGTTCGATATGAGCTTGGATTCCTCATCTCGCTCCATAGACCTCTTCTTTGCTTGTTCTTCTGCGCTTGTTTCATTTGTACCTGGCACTTCTTCGGGTATGAAACCTCCCGCGTCATCTGCAGGGCCATCAAGCGGTGCGGTTCCGCCCTCCGATTTGACAGCATTTCCAGACGGGCCGGCCTCATCTGAGCCATCACGGACGAAGCCTCCGCCTTCTTCTTCATCCTCGGAAGAGTAGATCTGACCAAAGCTACTTCTACGCCGAGGGAGCAACTGCTGTGAGTCTAGGATTGAGCTTTCAAAGCTTTGATGTCGATTCAAACTGATGGGTGCTGCACGATCGCTCTCATCTGGTATGAAACCACCGCCACCATCACCATCATCGTCATTGTCCGGCAGGAACCCGCCGACTCCGTAATCCTGCTCTGGTGGTTGGTAGCCACGAGCTGACGGTTCGGCGATATCTCCTTCGTCGGGGAAGAAGCCTCCTGCCATCTCCTGTGCCGCCAGCTCTTTGTCTTCTTTGCTGATCTCCTCTTGCACGTCGATAGCCGGGCCTCTTTCGCCATCAATCTCAATGGCATTGACCCGTTGTGCAATACGTAGACCGAGGAAGAAGCGTCGCCAAAGTCGTAGGGATTCAATCCTGCGCGCTTCGGCCTCAGCTTCTTCCTGCTGGTGCTCCATGCCGTCAATGACCGCTTGCACAGCATCTGCATACTCCTGGGCGACTACAACACCTTGGATGATTGCAGTACCATGGCGACCCTTGAAGGAAAAGCCAGTCACTGCATCTGCAAAGTCTACACCGACGATACGCGCTGCTTTCGACGCGAGCTTGTGTCGGATATGCGTACCACCAGGCGGACACATGGATGGGACGTAGAGGTCAAGGTTCCCGTAGGCATTGCGCGGCACGCGACCTCGGACAACTGGAGGAGGGACATAGAGCTCGGTCTGGAACTCTGCGAAGAGACCAGCCCCAACTTCATCAGCTTCTTCATCGACATCCATATCTGCGCCGATTGAAGGTCTCCTTCCCTTCTTGGGCTTCGCACGCTTGAGTGGCTGTTCGCCGACTTTCACGTCTCGACCCATGCGATACCATTTGTCCGCTGTCCGGACCAAATGTACGTTTGTGCGACGGTAGATAGGTTCCATCTTAGGATTCATAGCGCTACCACAGTTGACTTTGCCGACCACGTTCAGGGGGTGTATCACCTCATTATGCTTGAGATGTCGCTCGAGAACATAGACTGGATGGCCTCTGAAATCTTGCACGTTCTTTGGAATGCCTTCCGCTGCTTCCTTGCGGGCCAAAGTCGCGTCTTCCATTTGGTCTCTGTCAAGAGTGGTTCTACGCTCGAAGAAGCTCATCGTACGGCGCCACCATCTGTTTCCATCAGGAGTACTTTCGACGCGGTATTTCCGCGTCTTGGCATTGTACGCTTTCGCGTATCTTCGTGTGACGTCCTTGGCGGTATAATCTTCATCAAACGCTATCGCATAGGAAAGACTGTTCTGGGAGAAGCTAAGGGGCGGCTCTAGCTTCTCAGGCGAATTGACAGTAAACGTTGAGTGTGTATCGATTGGTACCCACTTCTGGTACGAAGGATTAAGCACTTCGACCCAGTATACTGGATACGGCGTATGGTAGGCTTTCTGCTTCTTAGGCGTTACACCTGTTTTATTGAGGACGGCATGTCGCTCCCCCATCACACGTTCAAGTCTCGAGAGCTTCTTGTTACGAGGACCTTGCGACTTGGGTTTTGTCGGGCTTGGCTCTGCCGGCTTATTGTACGGGTCGATGACTATGGTGTTCTTCTGAGCGCTCGGCTTTTGCGGCGTCGCTCGCTCGGCTGCAGAAGAAAAAGGCAGCGGTTGTAACGAACATACTAGTCTGACCTCAATCCCAATGCCGCGGAGAAGGGCACAAAACAACTGCGTCCCTACATCTTGTGAGCCCTGTAAAGTGTGTGCCGCGGTACGAAACTCGTCCTTGTCCATCGGGTCATCAAGGTCGTCAAAGTCTGAGAACGGCCGGATAACAGCTTCGGCTTCGGCCCATCTAGGCTTGTACATGCCTTGAGCCGTGATTCTGAACCGCTTCGACCACAGCACCTTGAGCTCGTTCATGCCATCTATGAAGTGTTTCGAGGCCGAGTACTGTGACAGGTCGGGATTTGGTACCAGGTTAGACAAGGTTTTGGAAGGCACAATCTTGCGTAGTGTGCTCTGCACTCTCCTGTCGTTACACCAGGCATTTCTGCGATGGACATGGTAGAGCAGACAAAGAATGTGCATCTTATGTATATCGACGCGTCGCTTCTTTTCGACCGATGTTATCGCCCGCCGGCGTACCTTTCTCCTGGTCCCCGTGTCCTCCGTCTTCTTGACTCCCATGGTGATAGATATGTCGCCAATCTGGGGCGCAGCTTCGACACCTTCGTCAGGGTCGTCGGTATCGTCGCCGTCAGCAAGCGCGTCTTCCCACTCCATATCGCTGTCATCTGACTCGTCCGAGTCGATGATGGTCTGTCGCACTCGTTCGCTCGCGTGTGGCTCTTCATTGATGGTAGATTGAGCTGGAGCAGTGGGCCGCGATCGCGTGTGCGACGGCATCTGGGACTGTGATGGCGCATCTTTGGATTGCGATGACGCAGGAGATGATGATTCGGGAGCACCGGTAATCGGTCCCTGCTGTCGTACTGGTTCAGTGTGGTGCTCAGGGCTTTTTTGTCTTCCTGGAGGCGCCGTCTTTCTTTTCTTGAGCGGGGGTTCCTTCTCGTCTGCGCTGGTGGGTTTTGACGTCTGCTCTTCGCGCAGCATTTCCTGGAAAACGGCTGGCACACCCTCATCCTCCTGCGCCTTCTTTGCGCTCCGTGTCGATCGCCTCGGAGTAGCCGTTTCCGCGGGCTTTCGCGACCTTCCTCGCGCGCCTGCCATGCTTACTGTCACCTGTAGAGTCGGCGTGATGAGTGTGGATGCGAAGGCTGTGATATTTGCGGTCGAGAGCTACACAGCGCAACAACACTAGTCATGGCTACGACAAGCGGAGATACGGATGCATGCAGTCCTGGCCGTTTGTGGGCGTATTGCCTTGCTGCGGTTCGGCATTGGAGCGGATGAATGCCAACTCTGATGACGCAATCTTTGAAAAGCGCGCTATCACGTGTTGGGCCAAGCTCACGCGTCTGCTTCTGTGCACCACATACCCCACCAGAATCAGTGCTTGAATTACATAGTCGTCAATTTTGGTCCACACGCAGCTAACGCCACGATTTGAGACGAATGCGCGCCCCACATGTCCATTGCGGCTCCCATGTGTCGTGCCCACCACTTCAACAGACAGATCGGTTGGTCGTGATGGACCATGTATCGCACTTATGCAACCTGATACCAAAATGATCCTATAAACTAAAGGTACTCGGTGAACTCAACACTTACCTCATCAAAGCCAGATACAACGACTACCTGCAGACTGGTTTACTTGAGTGCAACTCAGAAGCAATAAGCTTCGTCGTACAGGCCGGCGTGCTCTTTGAGACTGGTACCCGAGCGCCACGAAGGTTACTACCATATAAAACCGGTAGCCTATCGTTCTTACCCAGGTCGGTATCGCTTGTGCGCCTTGTGGAAAGTGTACCACAGGTGTCAGTATGATTGTGGGTATCAGCAGTCTACCGCTACTCAGGGTTATGATCATTCTCAAAGAAGCTTGATACAGAAGTCGGTAGAAGAACGAAGTATGTTGGTCATAGAGGTGTCTGGTATTGGCAGCGTCCATGTTTATGAGTACTACAACGTCGTGGCTACCCTCTATATCACACCTTTGCCCCTACCACATTCAGGAAGACACGATTGCCAAGTGCCTACTGTCTTTCCACCTCTGGTTTGCATCTCTGAACAACACTATCAACGCCAACATCAACATTAGTATTAACACCAGGATCACAATCTATCATTACGAGAACTACTTGTCATGGAGATGTCCATGGTTACCGCTGTAAGTGGGCGTACTCTCCGCACCCGTCTCCAAGGAATCTATCCTACGGACAGTCAAGATCAGACAACAACATCACCTGCGCCCAATCCGCATGAGGACGAGTACCCGGTACGAACACCATATACCAACTCTTCGTATTCTCGGGCTGAAGAGCCGGAGCCTGTTACCTTCCCAACCAACGGGGTTCAATACATGAATCAAGCGTCAGGGTCAAGACCAGAGAACACAGCTTCTTCACATACAGAGTCCCAGCCTTGGCATCTAGCACCATCTAGAATACGCTTTTGTAGTCCCTCATCTTCGGATAGTGAGATCGCTGCGACACCGCTGAACCTTGATGGAGCGCCAGATCTAGCATCCCAATCAGAAGCACCAAACCCACCGTGGGGAAATTGTCCTTTCCCCCACGTACAAACCAAGGAATATATAGAGAATCCAGCACCAGTAGCTGAACCTGATCCGACGCCAATGCCTGTTCCACGGGCCAAGTCACATCATCGACCGCTTTGGGCAGTTTCCAGTTGCTGCTTAGCACGCCGAACCCATTCACCTCCAGCGACGACCCATAGCGAAGATGATCAAATTTCTATCAAGACAGAGAGGGACTCTAGTTTCGATGAACCACATGACCATCATAACACTATGGGTACTTGCTGCTCGGAGTTGCATCACTCAAGTGTGGACTCCTCGCTAAAAAATCTAGGGGAAACCACGATTTCTGGCGAACATGATGACCCTGAGCTCGGTCCTCCGAACTTCGAGCGTGTCGTTCTCCGAATCGATGGCCTCAAGTGTGGATGTTGTGAGTCGGGTCTTTCACGAATCGTTGAACGCGTCCCGAATATCAAGAACTTTCAGCTGAACACTGTACTTGCTCGAGTTGAGTTAGAGCTGGATACCAATCGTCTCTCGGTTAGCAAAGTTATCAAGATGCTAGAAACCAGGACCGGATACAGATTCGAGGAGCAGATGGTATCCGACGGTCAAGTCTTGGAGGTCATCGTCACCGACCCTAGGCGCATGCAGCACGCCGGTCGACCAGATGGTGTCATACGCCTTAAAGTCCCTGAACGAGCGCCGTGGCGTCCTTTCGCTGTGCTAAGTGGGCGCACCAGCACAACTCTGAAGGAAACGACCACAGACGACGCCGATGGAGATTGCGAAATTCCAAAGATCCGCGTACCACCGACCAAGATATACTACGATGCAACCATAATAGGGGCCCGAGATGTTCTCAGGCACTATCGTCAATTTGACCCAGATCTACGCCTGGCGCCTATGGCTGCAGACCCGGGGCTTGATTTAGGAGCAAAGCAGACCATAAGAGCCCTGAAATGGTTTTTGCTGTCACTCATCTTCACGATCCCCGTCCTCGTATTCGCCTGGACACCTGTCGGGAGACGCTCTAGAGGTCCTCCCAACTCAATCTATCTCCCCGGTTTACACACCTCCCTAGCACTCGCCACTGTAGTGCAGATCATCGCCTTGAAAGAGTTTTTCCCAGGCGCAATGCGGTCACTTTACCACTCTCGCGTCTTCGAGATGGACTTCCTGATCGCGTTCAGTACGACAATGGCCTACAGCTTTAGCGTCGCTTCTTACATCTTCCAAGTCAGAGGCAAGCCACTAGAGACGGGGTCGTTCTTCGAGACGTCTACTCTCCTGGTAACACTGATCTTGCTGGGTCGTGTTAGTGGCATATCTACTTACATATAAGACGAAAGCTGACGCCTGTCTTCAGGCCATCAACGAGTTCGCCCGTTTTCGCGCCGCAAAGTCGGTATCGTTCCGATCTCTTCAGGTTGACGAGGTGAGTCCAGAGCGTTCGAGACACAGGTGACACGAGCGCTGATTCTGCTCCTCACTTCTGCAGGTCACGCTTATTGCCCATCCGGAGGAGTCCAACTCTTGGTCCAACGCCCCGACAACCAAGATTGACACTCGGCTACTCCAATACGGTGACTTCTTCACGATACCGCCTCATACCATGGTAGCCACGGATGGTGTTGTTGTGTATGGAGGCTCCAATGTCGACGAGTCCATGATAACTGGCGAATTCAAACCCAATGCGAAAGGCCTGGACTCCGAAGTCTTTGCCGGCACCAACAACGGGGATAGGTTCCTGGTGGCGAGGCTGACAAAGCTCCCTCACGAGAACTCTGTGCAGCGAATCGCAGCTTTGGTGGAAGACGCAGAATTGACAAAGCCGGGAGCACAAGCACTTGCGGACCAGATCGCTGGTTGGTTTGTGCCTGTAATGGCCTCAATCGGGCTCACAGTCTTTCTCATCTGGCTCTTCGTCGACAAGTACCACAACAAGAAGGATTGGCGGAGTGCGGTACTGTCAGCGATCACCTATGCTATTGCTACATTAATTGTGTCGTGTCCTTGCGCTATCGGGCTCGCTGTGCCTATGGTTGTACTCATCGCGAGCGGAGTAGCGGCACGATATGGTATCATCTTCAGAGATCCACAGAAGCTCGAGATCGCGCGCAATGTTACGGATGTCATCTTTGACAAAACCGGAACTATAACTACCGGAACGCTCAAGGTCGTTAATGTTCCCAGGTACCGTCATACAGATCACGCTCATACAAAGGGCCTGCTGATGGGCCTCTTGAAGGACATCAAGCACCCTGTGTCTATGGGGATCTCGAGCTGGCTGGCACAAGATAGGCTTGTCCACAAAGACTTCCAACCTCTGGAAGTCACAAACATTATCAGTGTTCCCGGTCAAGGAGTCCAAGGCACATGCGCGAAGACAGGAGTTGAGATCCGGGCCGGGAACGCCGAGTGGCTGGATATTAACGTGATGGGACCAGAGACCAATACGATGTGCTACTACACGTATGGCGGAGATCTTCGCGCCAGCTTCGAGCTGATGGACCACCCTCGCCCAGGAGCGGAAATGGTAATTCAGAAACTGCTAGCCCGAGGGGTCAAAGTGCACATGCTGAGTGGCGACACTGCCGGCGCCGTTACTAGCATTGCCAACAGGCTCTACATCCCTGAGGGAAACACCAAGGCATGTTGCAAGCCGGAAGGCAAGATAAACTACGTACGCGACCTCCAAACACCCGGAAAAGTCGTCATGTTCGTGGGTGACGGGACGAATGACTCTGTGGCGCTCAAGCAGGCGCATGTCGGAGTCCATCTCAACCAAGGCTCAGACATCGCAAAGAGCGCGGCTGATGTAGTCCTTATGACCACACGTCTCCACGATATTCTGATCCTACTCGACATTTCCTTCGCTGCATACCGACGTATACTTCTGAACTTCAGCTGGTCGGCCTTGTACAATGTAGCCGTCATCCTCCTGGCAGCCGGCGCGCTCGTCAAGGTAGGCGACCAAATCAGGATCAAACCGCAGTGGGCTGGGCTGGGTGAGCTCGTCAGCGTCTTGCCCGTTGTCTTGATTGCATTCCAGATGCGATGGCGGGACTATGGCAAGAATTACAGGATGATCGAGGCGGAGTATCAGAAGGTCGAGGCGCCGAGGCGAGAGCGTCGTATACGTACGCGTGGTAGCTCTTCGGCTGATGGTACTGGGTGCTGTGAGATCCCAACGACGAGGTTGGCGCAGGTTGATGCTTTTACGAGGAGGAATGACAGGAGCAGGCTTCGGAAGTTTCTTCTGGGGAGTGCGTCATGAGGATGTTTTCTTGATGTATTTGTATTTTGCTTTTTGCGGCATTATGAGCATAGCGTAGAATGGACTGGCACCAAGTCTTTCTCCACCAAGCGTATTCTTGATGAGCTGTGGTTCTCACAATTAGAACCCAACCTAAAGGCAGACCTTGCTACTAACTCTATTAGTTGCAACCTGTACAACTATGTATCTGGGAAACGAATCCGTAAAAACAGGTAAAGTTAGATTATACGAGCTTCTTCCCAATCTCACGTCTTCTCCCAACGCTTCTTTTCCCGCACCACTTTTGAGACGCTCGTTCTCCCTTCGTAGTCAGTTGTGCCGTTGCAACAGGTCGTTTGTTACGTTCGCTCAATGGAGGTGAATCTTAACGACATGGTCTTCCCAATTTGGTGGAACGCCTTCTCCATCCATCAAGCCATGCACATATGTATCTCCAACGAGTGTGTAGTGGCCTTGGGACGCATTCAGGACCGGCCGCAGGCAGAGTGGTACGTTCGATCCCAGCAATATAGCGATCGAGTCATCAGGAAGCATTTCCGGTGGCCCTAGCCCCATGCGGCCGTCCTCTGTGATGAAGAATCTTCGATAAGCGCTATTCATATCACAAGATCGGAGAAAGCCACGGATATGATCATCGTCGCTCTCATACCGCGTATTTCTGATCTCTTTGTTCTCCGCTCGAGCTTTAAGCCAGCTCCAAAACGCTCTACTGAGACAAGCCACATCTATGTCTCCGAGCCTCTTGAAGATGTTTCCTGAGTGCTCAGGCCGATGCCAAATATCCCTTGTAAAAGATGACCACATCCAACAATCCTGAGCCATTGTTCTCAAGAACCACTCTTCTTGTGTTTGTCTCCGTGAATGGGGAAGGTGTATTTCCTCTCCAAGCCCAACCATACGATAACATATCTTGACATTCTCGACATAGGCCTTCGGACTAGTATCAGGACTGGAAAGAATCGGACTGACTCGGGAAATTCTAAGCTTTGGTTCAAAGCCGTCAACCATGAGAATATCGTCTCGCCTTTCGACGTTGACCCCGCAGCGACCGTCTGCGGAGAACAGTAAGGAGCAACCGTCTCTAACTCTTGCAGCCTGAGTGTGATCCGGGGTCCTTACGCTTCTCTCAGTAACCCAGGAGGGTACTCCTGGTATTCCGGATATGGTGGTGCCCATCAGAAATCCCAATGAGCCGCCAGTCTCAATGTCGTGGAGGATTGCTTGCATGAATACTTCTTTCGGCGACATGTTGTAGTCAGGGGCTACGGGAGATGCGCCTCGCCAATCATCTACTAGCCCGAGTATCCCAAAGACCTTGTCCCGAATATCCACCGCATCGCGCAGATGTGTTTGACGCATGATCTGACGCAAGCTCAATTTCCGGCCTCGATTTTTCATCTCCTTCATCATTCCTGCACCGCTGTGCATATTGGATAACAACTGATCTATGATCTCGACGTCACTGTATGGTAGCGATGACTTCAGCTCCTCACAGCAGTATTTGTCATGACGATCTGACAGTTCAACTGCATCTGTAACTACCTTCCACGGGACAGTGATGTTGCAGTAAACCACAGTGGCCTCACGAGCAAGAACTGTCTCTTGAACGACCCAGATCCTTGTCCACCAAGGGTTAGAGAGTAACGTGTTCCCAGCTCGAACAACCGCCGGCCATTTGTGCTTGGGGATCAATTTGCGCTCTTTCACGTCAAAGAACGGCACTTCGGATAGATGTATATCCATAGCACGGGTCCCCAGATAGACGAAGAGTCCGAGTGCGTCTTCTGTCTCTTCATCTGGCTGGTGTTCTAGGTCATCTTTCTCGAAGTAAGATTCTAGAACTTTCATGTCTGTGCCGTCTTTGAACCAGTGGATGATATCTGGTCGTGCTACAGGAGCTTGCGATTCACGTCCATAACCCAGCCAGATGAAGACTTCCTGAGCAGAACTGTATATCTCGCCCATAAGCTGCACCTGTTGAGATCGCTCGTTTACATCCGACTGGTTGATGCACGCTGCATCCGCGTAGATAATCAAAGTTTCATCCGTCTTTCGCAGTCTCTGGAGCCCGTTGCATAAGTTTCGTGTAATGGCCAACGGTTCGCCATCGATAGTGATCGGCAATGTAATATTCGGATCACCCCACACATATGAGATGGCGTTAAACTTTGGATTGTCGTTGAGTGAGACCGTCTCCAGGTGGCATTTGACGTCGTCGTTCCAGGCACCTGAGTGAACATGAAGTAGGCGTATCTCTTTCCGGGTGGCGTCGAGTGGGGAATACATATTCCGTACAGCGCTTCACAGTAGTTCGCGAGAGCGTGCATGAGGTTAATGTCACTGTGCCGGTAGGCTGATGAATGCATTTCAGCTGGCAAGGTTGTCTGCAGGTTGCACGTGATTAAAGCGAACCAATCGCGCGGAATACCTACTGGGGCTGTGCTGGATATTCAGCTGAACAGAAAGCGCACATTCATCAATTCAATGTAGCAGAACAAAGGTGTATATTCCGTAGCCGTCATAAACGTCATCGTTATATAGCCGTACGGCCAAAACCATCATGTGATCTTCTTCATACATCTTTGGTCTTGCTCAATCATCATTCAAACAGCTGGCTACCATAAAGGAAAAGGTCATCATCATAATATATGAGAGCAATTTCGTAGAGGAGAACAAAGTGCCAACCCAGGATCAAGGACAAGTGTTGCCGATCCGAAAAGCAATAAGAGGAATAGGTTTTCGCTAAAACGCTTCAATGCCGTCGCTATGCAGCCCCGCCGGGTAAGAAGAGGAAGAGGGAAACGAAAGGGGCCGGGGTATGGTAGTCGTTACATATCCCAGACTGTTCGATAACGAGATGGAAAGCAGGTAGCCGGTCCCAAAAGAGATATAACATCATGGGTCGTCGGCCAGGCCGTAAAGGGTTCGTGAAGGATGCAGGTTCGTAGGAATCGTGGTATCGCTGAGCTTGGGCTCTTCAAATCTTTTGGTTCGATGCGCTCGTCGTTATGTTTTGGTGTGTCGTTGTTGCTTGGTACCGGTTTTTATACCGTAGAAAGTGTAGTCTATCAATATGTTCTTACACTCTATATCCCGCCTCTTGAAGACAACCCGAGCATCTCTCGTAAGCACGGACATAACCACGGCCGCAATAGCATGCCGAGGTTCCCGAAGGGGCCACAGAGGCTTTGCTAGGTCGTCTGCCTCCTGCCGCAGCCGCCTGTGCGGCATCGAGACCGCAATCAGAGTTCCTTGGGCTGGTGTTGCCACTGGTGGTACTGGAGCTGTCGTAATCGTTGGATGAGGAAGTGTTCCGTCGGCCTGCTCCTATCGGTGTTGGCAGTCCCTGGGCACCCTGGCCGGGCCGTTGTCCTGGGTACATTCCATCGTTTACCGAAAAGTTGCGGCAGATCATGTAGGCTCGAGTGGCGGCGGCGTTCTTGGCTAGCTCTTCGCTCTCGTACTCCACGTCAGTCGAGTACTCTCGGTTGTTCACTCTGACGGTTGAACCATAACCATAGCGTGTTCGGTAGGTTTGGAAAAGTGGGTCGGGCCAGTGGCGCCTTTGGCATAGGCCTATACCCGAGAGTCAGCAACCAGTTCGCTCGTCAGTCTGCTACCATGCAGCAATTTCGTGGATGACATGTTTTCCGGGTCCCTATCGTGTGGGTCTTCTACACTAGACAGGGCTGTAACCCATGCGTCTTACGCCAGCGGGTAGCTAGACAAGATCCTCATATGACTTGATTGATATCCGACTATATGGTACCATGTGTCTAAAAAGAAAAAGTGTTCTGTTACTAACCTGTCAGGTACATAACGTAGAACATGTTGATGTGTTCGGATGTGATTATTGACGTGTAATTGAGCGATTGGAACGACTGACGGCGCTTCGAGGGTGAGCTGTCAGTCTGAAAGCAGGACTACTGCTGCGGAGTATATCTGAATTGGCAAGCGTTCGTTGGTGGCGACGATAGTAGGCCGAGAGAAGTGTTCGTGGCAGTGGTTGTACGACAGTTGTTACTTTTAGGGTGTGGTTGACAGTTGCCAATAAAGGATTGACAGCTGTACAAAAGAGATAGAAAGCGTTGATGTATGAAGAGCAAGGAAGAGGGAGCGGCTTGCAGTCAGTCGGACGGGGATGGGGGGAGCATATGTGCCTACTGTGGGATCCAGCAATATATTGCAGCAGGCGAGTGTAGCATGTATCCAAGCGCGTCTCGCCCGCCAGTAAAAACCGAGGGGCAATTGGGCTTGTGGAAATGAATAATCTGCGGGTCTTGTTGCGGCTCTGAATGAGGGAGACCCATAGTATGTGCTGGCGGGCAAGTAGCCAACGGTAGAGGTTCCAGAATTTTAGCTAGCAAGAGACTCAAACCTCAAAAGGTACAGTCTGACCGGTTCGCTCTTGCCACCGTGCTGCGCGCAGTAGCGCTGTAAAAAAACGGCTGGCGATCGGAGACAATTGCTGTAACCCGTTTCCTCAAGGCTGGACATGTCTCGATCGGCATTGTGCATGTTTAGACGCCTGAGAGGGACGCATCAACAACGAGGTGGCCAGCATGCGTCCTAACAGCGCTCTTTGCTCGTATCTCCCGGATGTAATGGGCCCACTAATGCAATATGCAAATGAGGGGAGAACGCAAGTACGTCAGACTCTGCACCCTTTGTCAAGTGTACCGATACCATGAAATCTTGGCGACAGAATGCGTGATACCCGCGGATGATTTTGAGGGGCAGGGTCTGAGAGGGATCAGAGACCAGGCCAAACATGCAGCATAAAAATGGGACTGCTAATCGACTAGGGTACCAACCGCCAGAGTCGCGACTGGAGGGGGGTTGGACACGATTGTGTGACTGCAAGACGATGCAAAGCATAGTGGCTCGAAGCGAGCATGCGTCACAACAGGCATAGCATGGAGCTATCCGGCAGCCCCAGGGGCGAACGCAAGATGGTGATTGATGCGTTCGAGGGTTCGAGGAGATACCTGGGGTTGGTGTTACCAGAAAGCATCAAGCGTCACTGCCAACGCATACATGCAGAAAGCACGGTCCTCGGAATATCGCTACTTGGAAATGCGCCTGCAGCTCAAATGGGAAAGGGTCAACGGCTGTTAGCTGTAAGTTAGCTGTAAGCCGTGTGCATGCAGGCATAAATTGGCTGTTGCGGAGACTGTCTGAGCGCGTTTGCAAACGTAGTGGAGTAGAGCTGGCCAGGCGATGATTGACGAGTGAAGGACTGCTGGAGGGGCCAGGCGTTCCTGCGCAAACGATCCCGGTCCATCGAGAGAGATGAAGAGTTCACAGACCTGGGAGTTCACAGACCTGGGACCCTGGTGGTAAGGCATCAAAGGCTCCACTTGCCCAATGTCAACACGTCGAACATGGCAGGCTGCCAAGCTCAACATGAACAGGTCTGGAGAATTTTTCGACGTTGACACAAAGAGGATCATGCATCGGGCGGCTGCAGAGTGTCCTCGACAATTGACCTGCCGAAGTGGATAGCATCAGGACAAAGGTTGAGGGTGCACAGAGCAAGTCGTCGTGGAGCGGACGCAAAATTCGGATGATTCGATAGGCTGGCGCGGTTCACGACAGGCAGCGGTGCATGGCTAGGTCCCAGGTCCCAGTAACGACCGCTTCTGTCTGGCGCCGATCCAAGATGGTGGTTGATACATGGAGCGGGACGATGGCGCTTGTGAATAGCGGCAACGAAGCGCAAGGAACCGCCACTGGCATAGTAGACAAAGAATAGTGTTTGAAGTCGGGCGAGCGCGTCCACGGCCATCAGAATCTGAGCGGAGATGTCGAACGAGCTTCAGAACTATGTTGCACGCGCGGGAGATCTGTGGATGACGCGAGCGCGCCAGCACGGCCACCCGCCCCAAGCTGCAAAACAGGCGGTGAAGAAGAAGCCAGCGCTGTCAACCATGCGCCCCTCTTTCTGCGCAGTAATCTTTGACACTACGCATTAGCAAGAATCGCATTTCTTTGACTTGTTCGACAGCGCGAGGGCGCCCATCTGGACCGCAGAGTCGTCGCTCCTGGAGGCGTCATGTCGTGGACATGTCGTCTTCGAATCGGCCTGATTCCATCCACGGGCTACTGAAGACCCACATGTTCGAGCCCTTTTCCAACCAAGAGCATACTCACCCTCCTGTTCAGCCTCGCGCGGTAAGACGTGGTGCTACAGCCGGGTGTGTGCAGGGTAATCTAGAGGGGCCGGGTTTCGACGTCCATTACCGATGCTCGATGGGACACGACGCTCCGTCCCGAACCTCCGAATCTGTTATTGCACCTCTCAGGGTCCATTCACATTACACAAATCGAGGTGCGGTGGCCAGTCTTTCACGCTCATGTGTGACGTCCAGCAGGAGATATTCACCGGCATCGGATAGCGGTCTACTCACGACGCAAGAACATGCCTAGTGACCGCTTCATCTCTGTAGTGACCGCTCGTCTCTGTAGTGACCGCTCAGTCTCTCCAGCCAGTGATATTCGAATTCATACTTCAAGCCTGGCTGCGTAGATGCAGCCCACCACGACTACTCGTCATACGCGGGGTCAACGGTCGTGCCCACACCATCTACTGAATACGGCATCTACAAAAAAGCAAATGTAATTAGAGCGTACACAGAAAGTGTACTACGACTCGATCCACCTACACTGTGCAAAGCGTAGGGGAACCGAGGTTGACGTTGACGTTTCATATGGCTCTCCGCCTACCGGAAGTCCGACAGTGAGCGGTAATATAACATCTTGAGCAGCTTCATATATAAGATAACCACTCGTCCAATTATCTCGACTATACAAACGTCTACTGAACTTACATTCAAGCCACAAAAACAATCTATCAAGATGCCTAAGATCGTCCGCCTCACCCTCTTCAAGATCCCCGACCAAGACCTGGTCAAGGAAGCCATCCAGATGTACAACACTCTGGCCCAGGACGCGAAAAAGGTACGTCAAAGCATGACTTGACCGCCCAAGTTCTCTTTCCTGTTCCAGAACTACGTACATACCCGCTGTTAGACGGTCATGGCCAGCACATGTAGAACGTGCCACTCGTGCATAGCGCCCCTGCACGTCGGACCATCTCGTCACCTCGGAACCCCAGATTATTCTAATCGCCCTCGGGCTATTTTCTGCCTCTCGATAAGACGAGGCGGACGATGGCGTCAACCCTCTTGAGCGCGCGGAGCAATGTCCCTGGCGGGTAACCGCTGGGAATATTGCCGCGGCTAGGAGAAATGGGGTGGGGGTGACGAGGCGGCTGCAGCTGCTCGTCGCGCGGAAACAACTCCGCCTCACGACGCACATATGGGACGCCTAGAATATCCCTCACCATGGAACAACGCTAGAGATATACCGACAGCATCCGCGCCGACACTCTCCCGAGGCTGTGCTGTTATCGCAAGAGAGCATGCTAACGTCATGTTTGTACAGGACGGCAAGAACTACATCCAGCTCGCACAGGCCAACGCCACCTACGACGACCAGCGCAGCCAGGGCTACACACTACTCGCCCGTTGCATATTCGAGTCCAAGGAGGACATGGACTTTTATGACAACCAGGATGAGGCACATGCTAAGATCAAGGCGCATTTCAAGCCAAAGGTCAACTCACCGCCGCTGGTCATCTACTCGGACATGTCGTGAGATCTGAGATTGGATATCGATTGATTAATTGATTGTGGCTTAACGCCCTAAGATTGGACATCGAGCACGTAGCGGAAGTCAATGAAAGAGTAATAATCTCAGTTTCATCAGAGTGATTCAGCGTGATGCTGCCGAAGCTTTACCAGGTGGCGCATACCTCATGCTTTCACAGCATATCACAATGGCGTCCAGGAATGACGAAAGAAACCATTGCACGATGCATGCACGTTTACAGAAGATGATTGTGCTGTTTCATTAGGATTATAGGATCTATCTACAGTTCAGTCACTCGATCGTCCTTTGTCTCAACTGACACCTTTTGTTCGGGAAATATGTTGGTTCACGACTTCCTGAACAGCATCGCCTTTGGAGTTGCAGTCTTTGAGGGAGTAATTACTATTGAGATTAGACGCCAGCTACGATTGAAACATTTGATGGACCTGTTCATTGACCAAGGACAGAGCCATGTCCACAAAGCTTAGAACAATGCCTTGGTCGAAAGAACTTCACTTCTTTATCCAGGCCAAAGAAACCAGATCCTACCATTGTTTGAAAACACATTTGTGTCAATCACGAACAACGCATCTCACTACAACTGTAAGTATAACCATCGACTGCCTGTCATCTAATAGCGCTTGGGATTCCATACTATATATTGTCTACTCCTTGACGGTTCCTGGTCAAACAACCACTCCAACCAAAGCTACAACTTCAATCATGGGTGGATGCAAAACTCTTGCTCCCCACATATTGGGAGGATATAGCGACTCGGAGGAGACAGTAGACACACAAGTACCAGAAGAACCAACAGAGCACACCCACGCTCCCGGAGTGATGCCAGAATGGTGGAATTCTACCTCTCCTCTATCATCCCCACCATCCTTACTCTGCTCCCCTACTCCATCCCCTCCACCCACTGCAGTTCGAACACGCGGCAGCCGATCACGCACGCCAGCACCAACACGCAACAGCAAGCCCCGGAAGTGTTTATATGTACCCAAGAAGAAAGACCACTTTGAACATCCCCCAGAAGACACAACGTCGTCTTTCTACTGGCCTGAGGATGCGGAAGGTGACACTGAAGCAGACACTGGAAACGACACTGAAGAAGATACGGAAGACGCGAAAGATGATTCAGAAGGGCTATCATCGCCCGCGCCATCAGCGTCATCAGAATTGGCTGATGAGAATCCGGAATCACCCCCTACATCTCCAATCGTCAAAACCCCGACACCTAAAAAGGACAAGAAAGGGAAAAAGGACAAGGCATCGCCGGTAAAGTCCAAGCCAGCACACAAAACCACGGTAGGCGGCAGGGTCAAGAAGAATAAGACACCGCTAGTAAAGTGCAAGGCAACATATAAGACCACAAGACAACTCAGGCGCGAGAAAGCAAACACTATAGAGAAAGTGCAGTGCAATGGTCGGACGAAGAAGAACGCCCAGTGCGGGCACCAGAAGACTGTGCCAAAGGGTGAGACGTGGAACTGCGGTCGCCACAAATAAGTAGTGAATCAGGTGTACGGTAACTTATTGTAGTGAATCAGGTCGTGTACGATAGCTAGTTGTAGTAAATCAGGTCGTAAGATAGCTTGTTGTAGTGAGTCAGGTCGAGGTAGCTTATTGTTTGAATCATGTCGTGTACCATAGCTTGTTGTTTCAATCATCGTTCTTTGCTCATTGTTCAATCATCGTTCTTTGCAGATTTGCATTCATACTTGAAGTACAACATATGTTCTTCTTCACCTGTCTGATGTCATGCCGAAGCATCGCCTTTTCCAAATTCCCATCCATCGCTAAACCCAAGAGACCAAAGCATCCCAACCCAGCCCAGACGCTTTTCGTTCGTAAATCACCCCATGCTAAAAAGTGGAGAGACGCCCGTGGAAACACCGCAAATCTATATGCTGGTGGTATGCAGAATATACAAGAAGATACACGTTATTAAAAGGTGTAGAGGATTGCGTCGACATCGTCCGATCGGGTATCTCGCGTTTACATGATGATCGAAGGAGCTGTATATGTTAGTGAATGTAGTCAGATACGTGTGAATGGTTGCTTACTATCAACGTTCTGCTTGATGGACTTGTGGGGCAGGACGGAACCACCGTTGACGTAGACCTCGTCGCCAATGGTAACGTCGTCACCGAGAACTGTTATGTTCTCGAGACGCGCCCACTTGCCGACGGTGCTGTTCCAGCCAACAATAGACGACTTGACCCAGGCGTGGTCCTTGACACGGCTGTTCTTGAGCAACACACAGCGTTGCAGACGGACACCGTCGCCAATGACAACATCTGGGCCAATGGTGACATTAGGACCGATGCGGCAGTTCTTGCCAATCTTCGCCGAGGGATCGATCAGGACGTTGCCGCCGTAGACGTATGGCTCAGAGGCTGGTGTGAGCAGCTTGGCGTTCCTGCGCGCCAGGGATGAGAGGTAGAGACAGGTGCCGGACAAGAAGTCCTTGGGCTGTCCAACGTCCATCCAGAAGCCCTCGAGATCGAACGAGTGCAGCAGGCCGTCCTTGACAATGGCGGGGAAAGTCTCCTGCTCGATCGAGGTAGGGCGGAGCTCAATGCGCTTGAGCACGCTGGTGTTCATGATGTAGATACCGGCGTTGATGCGGTTGCCGACGAACTCGACGGGCTTCTCGACGAAACGGTCAATCTTGGAGGCGTGGCCAGGCTTGTGGACTACGACACCGTACTTGGACGGCTCCTCGACCTTTGTGACGACAATAGTTCCCTCGTCGCCGTGCTGCTTGTGGAACTCGGCGAGCTGCTTGAAGGGGTAGTCGCATGTGACATCGGCGTTGAGGACGAAGAAGGGCGAGTCGTCCTTGCCGAGGACGTTCTCAGCGAGCTTGAGGGGACCGGCGGTGCCGAGGGGCTCGGTCTCGACGGAGAATGTGATGGTGACGCCGTATTGCTTCTCGTACTGCGCAGCGGGTTATTATGTGTTCTGGATCACAATTGAACGGGTATACTGACGGTCTTGAGCGCCTCGGCCATGATCTCCGGGCGGTAGTTGACCGCGAGGACAACATCTGTGACGCCAGCATCGGCAAGGGCCTCGATCTGGTGCTGGATCATGGGCTTGTTCGCGAACTCGACGAGCGGCTTGGGGTAGGTGAGGGTCTGCGAATGGCGTCAGTTCTGCAATTGCTTTTGGCACCGCGGGGCTCTCAGCGAGGGAGACATACAAGAGGCCTCAGACGGGTGCCGAACCCTCCGACGAGAATGATGGCTGCATTGGCTGTTAGCGGCGTGTCTTTGGAGCGCAATTGAGTGCGTACCTTTCATGTTGGCGTGTTGTGTGTGTTGTGTGTTGTGTGAGAAAGTAGAAGTGAGAGTTGTGTCTCGGGAAGGTGCAAGCGAGGGAAGATTATAGGTGCAGTATAAGAAGAAGCAACACCAGAAGTAGCAGTGTGAAAGCGCAGGGCAAAGTCAAGGAGCTCGGTGGTGAGGCCAGCTGTAGGTTATATGGGTTACTTCGCGTCCACAATTAGCGGAGCTAATGCTCCCTGGCTTCTAGCTCCCTGATTTCCCCTTTCTTCACCCACCGCATGCGCAACCCCTCGGCCGCTACCCTCGTTAAACTGTCCTAACGTCCTCAGCCCTTGCAGCCACTGTGGCCAGATGCCCCGTTCCTGATCGCTCAGCCTATCCGCTTCTAATTCTAGCATCGTGTTACTGTGCATCTAGCCAGACTAGCATCGTATAACATGCACTGGCTGCAACCTCATCACGAGGTGGATTGCAAGCACCAGCCCGTTTCATTTCTGGTCACTCTGCCTCAGTTTTATGACCCTCCACCACGTGCCTCCAACGTCGTGAAATTGGAGGCGTCGGACCTTCAGAATCTTTTGATCACGCCTCGGTCCCCACGGCGGTCGGAAGCTATCCGCGCCCCTGGAACCAGCGGGATGTGGCTAGCTGTGGCTGACCGCCGTCTTTCTGGGGACACGACCAAGCTTTATCCGCCTGTCACCGTCAATGCTGGTGCACATGATCATTTTAGATCTGTCCATATCCACGGTACTCCCATTCGGCCCCTCAAAGTCACTTCACGATGTTGTTGCTGCAAGTCAGTGGCTATGCGACGCGCGTCGTATTCCCGTGGCGAGATTGACACACGATCATGCGCCCATGACGCTTACGCAGCGGCGGATACGGTAGATAAAATAGAACACTACTTCTTTCAACCATTCAACATTACTCGCAAGCTATTGCTGTGATGCGTTTCCTTGTTTGAGGGCGACATTGGCTGCCAGCGGGACTCCCCTCGGCCATTACGACCATGAGCGTGGAATACCGAGTACCAGACTCTGTTCCCCCGCATCATCAGATTTCGGTTCCGAGTTGCCATCCGAAAGGTTTTTTTGTATTAACATCATTAATATACTTTGACTACATTTTATGCTAATATCCTATCATACAGTATCCAACAAAAAGCACTCTCAAACTCCCAAGACATCCAGTATATACAAAGAGCAATGCCTCTCATAGCTCAACTCCGCTTGCGGAAGCTCATCGACCTCAGGGCGTCGCCTACGCTACTGCCCCGCTTAAACATACCCGGTCTCTTGCCTGGCCCACCTGTAGGGCTCCGGTCCTCTGGAGAAAGAGACATGTGCGAGGTTCTGTTACCCCCCGTCGGCGACGTGTGCGCCTTGGTCGGTGTCTTGACAGAAGCA
>Ga0265797_10001014_pt1 | contig 50549 bp, 40 predicted proteins | sample P2T30metagenome_FD_192433 | JGI IMG/M metagenome (GOLD analysis project Ga0265797, IMG submission 192433) | Plant litter microbial communities from East Loma Ridge, Irvine, California - P2 T30 | ecosystem: Environmental > Terrestrial > Plant litter > Unclassified | place: USA: California...
CCGCACGCCGTGGTCGAGGAAAACGGCTTGCGGGTGCATATGTCGGCGCTGCGCAAGGCGCTTGGCGAATGTCCGGCCGACCAGTACATCGTCACCGTGCTGGGGCGGGGCTACCGCTTCGTCAAGCCGGTCAGCCCTGGCGCCGCGGTGCGCGCCGACGATTCCCGCGCCGGCTGGTCGGCGCTGCCGCCGCTGCCTCCCGCCAATCCGCGGGCCGCGCGCCTGCTCGGACGCGACGCGGTAGCGGCCGAACTGGCGGCCTGCCTGGCGCGTGGCGCGCTGGTCACGGTGGCCGGCGCCGGCGGCATCGGCAAGAGCGCGGTGGCGCTGGCCCATGCGGCCAGCCAGGTCCAGCATTATGGCGACGGCGTGCATATCGTGGATTTCGCGCGGGCGGGCGACGCCGTCATGGTGGCAGCCGCCATCGGTAGCGCGCTGGGCGTGTCGCTGCAGCAGGCCGACGCGGTGCACGCCATCAGCGGGGCGCTGGGCGGCCTGCACGCGTTGCTGGTGTTCGACAACTGCGAGCACGTGCTGCCTGACGTGGTCCGCTTTGCCGCCGCCATCATGGCCGCGGCGCCGCGCGTGGCCGTGCTGGCCACCAGCCGCGCGCCGCTCGGGCTGGCCGGCGAGCAGGTGGTGCGCCTGCCGCCGCTGGCATCGCCGGAGCTGTCGCAGCTGCCGGACTGCGACGACGCGCTGGCGTTTCCGGCGATCGCCCTGTTCGTCCAGCGCGCCCAGGCCAATGCCAGCGAATTCACCCTGAGCCCGGCCAACCTGGCGCAGGTGGCCAGACTATGCCAGCAGCTCGACGGCCTGCCGCTGGCGATCGAACTGGCGGCGGCGCGGGTCGAAGCGCTGGGCGTGGACGGCCTGGTCGCGCGCCTGGACGATATGTTTCGCCTGCTTACCCGCAGCCGGCGCCTGGCCAGTCCGCGCCACGCGGCGCTGGAGGCCATGCTCGACTGCAGCTACCGGCTGCTCGATGGCGTCGAGCGCACGCTGCTGCGCCGGCTATCGGTGTTCCACGACAGCTTTGCCATGGAGTCGGCGGTGCTGGTATGCGCCGTCGATGTGTTGACCCCCGACGCGGTGCGCGCGGCGCTGCCGGCGCTGGTGGCCAAGTCGCTGCTGGTCCAGGAGTCCGGCCCGGGCGAGCCACGCTACCGCTGCCTGAACATCACCAGGCGCTATGCGGCAGCGCACCTGGGCGCGAGCGGCGAGGCCAATACGGTGGCGCGGCGCCACGCGGTGCACCTGCGCGCGCTGCTGGCGCAGGCGCGCGCCGAACTCGATGGCCGCTCATTGCCGCAGTGGCGGCGCCGGCACGGCCGGCTCAGCGCCGACCTGATGGCCGCCCTCGACTGGGCCTTCGGCGCGCACGGCGAGGCGCAGCTTGGCCTGGTGCTGTGCGCCGCGGTGCCGCTGCCGCTGCTCGAACTGGGCATGCTCGACGGGTTCCGGCGCCGCATCGAGATGGCGCTCGTGGTCCTGGCGCGCGGCGACCTCGCGGGCCCGGCCCTGGAAGCCTGCCTGCTCGCGCTCTGGACACAGGCCACGGCCCATGTGGCGGTGCCCCCCAGCCAGCGCGCCGCCATGTATGCACGGCTGCTGCGCCAGGCCCCGGCGGCGCTCGAGCCGGATCAGCGCGCGCTGGTGTGCAGCGCCGTGTGCCTGGCCGCTTTCACGGCCGGCGACCTGGCCTGCATCGGCGCGGTGACGCGCGAGGCGGCGCGCCTGGCGCGGACCCGCGACTATGAAGGCCGCATGGCGGGCCAGGTGATGGCGCTGCTGGCCGAACGCTGGGATGCGCTGCGCCTGCACTTCCAGGGCCGCCACCTCGAGGCGCGCGAGCACGGCCTGCACACGCTCGAGTCGAGCGTGGCGGGCGCCGCTGCGCACGTGCTCGGTCCGATCCCGCAGCCGGTCGCGATCGGCGTGATCCTGGCGCGCAGCGACTGGCTCGAAGGCCGCGCCGACACCGCGCTGGCGCGCGCGCGCCAGGTGCTCGCCATCGCCGAGACCGAGCATCCGTTCGCACTGGCCCTGGCGCTGGGCATGGCGTTCGCGCCGGTGGCCCTGTGGCGCGGCGACGATGCGCTGGCGCTGCAGGCGCTCGAGCGCCTCGAAGCGCATGCGCGGCGCCATGCGCTCGGCTTCTGGTGCGAGTGGGCCCGGCACCTGCGCCGGGTGCTCGGCGCCGGCACGGACGATGACCACGACGAGGGCCCGGGCCAGATCGGCGCGCTGCCCCTGATGGTCGACCTGGTGCTCAGTGTGCGGCCAGGCAGCCTGACCTTGCCCGAGCTGGTTGCCGCCGGGCGCGACCAGGACAGCTGGTGCGCGCCCGAACTGCTGCGCATTTGCGCCGAACGGGCGCACGCCCACGGCGCCGCGCCGCTGGAGGTGGAGGCCGGCCTGGCGCGCGCCTGCGTGGCGGCGCAGGCCCAGGGCGCGCTGGCCTGGGAATTGCGCTGCGCCGTGAGCCTGGCGCGACTGTGGCGGGATGCGGGGCGGGCGCGTCAGGGACGCACGATGCTGGCCGGTGTGCTCGGCCGCTTCGAGGAGGGATTCGATACGGGCGACTTGCGCGCCGCGCGGGCGCTGCACGCCCAGCTGGCTGCGGAGCCGGACGCAGGCGGCTAGCCGAGGGCGCTGCGCGGACGTCCCGGCGGCGCCACCGGTAGCAGCGCCACGCCGGCGCCGACGGCCAGGGCGATCACGCCGTACATGGCGAACGGACCGCCGGATTCGAGCAGCGGCAGCAGCAGGAGCGGCGCGCAGGCGGCGCCCACACGGTTGACCGCCCACGAGCTGGCGACCGCGCGCGCCCGGCTAGCGGTGGGGAACAGTTCCGAGGCATACAGGTGCAGTACCGAGAGCGAGACCGTGGCGCACAGCATGAAGCCGAGACTGGAGGCGACCAGCAACGCCGGCTGCTGTGCGCTGACGAACACCAGGCCGCAGGCAGCGGCGGCCAGCGAGGTGGCGGCGTAGGCGCTGCGCCGGCCGAGGCGGTCGATGCCGAACGAGGCGGCCAGGGTGCCGATGACCGGGCCCAGCGCGGCCAGGGCGACGTACAGCAGGGTGTCGCGCAGGGCGAAACCCTTGTGCGCCAGGACCGCGCCGGACAGCAGGGGAAAGGCGACGGTGGACCAGGCGGTCAGGAAGAACAGGCTCGAGACCAGCAGCCAGCGGCGCCGCGCGCCAGCATCAAAGATGGGGGCGCCGGCCGCCGGCGGCACCGGCAGCGGCGCGAGCGGGGCCATGAGCGCGCGTGACCCGGCCAGGCGCGCGTATCCGGCGGCCGCCGCGGCGTGCCGGCCGCGCGCCTCGAGCCAGCGCGGCGACTCGGGCAGCCAGGCGAACAGCAGGCCGGCCGTAGCGCAGGCCAGGCCGCCGGCGACGAAGCCCCAGCGCCAGGCTTCCAGGCCGAGCGGCTGAAGCGGCACCAGGGCCCGCACCAGGAAGGTGCCAGCCACCGGGCCCAGGCTGGCGCTGGCGACCGTGATCAGCACGAACAGGCCGCGCCGGCGCGCCGGCAGCAGGTCGGCCAGGTAGGTGAACATCAGCGGCGGATAGCCGCCCAGCGCCAGGCCGGACAGCAGGCGCCAGGCGCCGAGCTGGCCGACATCGCTACTGAAGGCGGCGCCGAGCGAGGTCACGGCCAGGCACAGCAGTGCCGCCATCAGGATGCGCTGGCGGCCGACCCGGTCGCCGAGCCAGCCCAGCAGCGGGGCGCCGACGATGGCGCCCACGTAGACCGCGGCCAGCAGCAGCGACAGGCTGGTGGGATCGGTGGCGTGGGGCGGCGCCGAGAATACGGCCGACAGGGTGGTGCCGAGCGTGATCTCGAAGATGTCGACCGCGAACCCGAACGCGCACAGGGTGACCGCCAGGCAGTGCAGCAGCGTGACCGGCAGGTGGTCGAGCCGTGCGGCGACCGGGGCGGGGGCGGGTTCGGTGTGCATGGCAGATGCTCCTGTATGTTTCTTGCAGGGTAGCGCGGCAGCGGACTCCGCAGGGGGCCGAGGGGGGCGGTTCACAAGATTTAAGACGGCCAGGCAAGCGGCACGATTTCACACTTTTTTATTGGTACAGCTGCAATTTTTTGCGGACAATAGCCAATTCATGCCAAGTACCGGCACATAGTCATCGGCCGTCCCGCGACGGCGGCCAGCAGGGGGGAAGGTGGGGGCAAGGCAGGATTCGCAGGGCGATCAGCCCGTGTATGTATTCGGGGCCTTCCGTCTGATGCGGCAGGCGCGCCAGCTATGCCTGGGCGCGACCCCGGTACGCCTGGGCGGGCGCGCGCTCGAGCTGCTGTTCGTGCTGGTCGAGCGGGCCGGCGAGGTGGTCAGCCGGGCGGAACTCGAGCGTCTGATCTGGCCCAACAGCATCGTCGAGGACAGCTGCCTGCGGGTGCACATCGGCGCGCTGCGCAAGGCGCTCGGCGAAGGGGCCGGCGAGGCCCGCTATATCGCCAATGTGCCGGGGCGCGGCTACAGCTTCGTGGCCCCGGTCGCCGTCACGCGGGCGCAGGCCACCCTGGCGTCGCCGCCAAGCCTCGGCGCGCGCACGCTGCCGCTGCGCATGACCAGCGTGCTGGGACGCGACGAGGTGCTGCGGCTGCTGCGCGAACAGCTGCCGCGCTGCCGGCTGGCCACGGTCGTCGGCCACGGCGGTATCGGCAAGACCACGGTCGCGCTGTGCCTGGCCAGCGCGCTGCAGGGCGACTATCCGGACGGCGCCTGCTTCGTCGACCTGGCGCTGCTCTCGAACGGCATCCAGATCCCGGATGCCCTGGCCGCGAGCCTGGGCCTGGACTTGGCCGGCGAGGGCGGCCGCGCGGCGCTGGAGCGCTGGCTGGCGCCACGCCGGCTGCTGCTGGTGCTGGATAATTGCGAACACCTGATCGAGGACGCCACCGCCCTGGTCGAGCGGGTGCTGCGCATCGCGCCGGGGATCGACATCGTGGCCACCAGCCGCGAGCCGCTCGACGCGGAGGGCGAATGCGTGCACCGGCTGGCCCCGCTGGCCTGTCCGCCCGCCGATCCGGCGCTGAGCCTGGAGGCAGCGATGCGCTATCCGGCCCTGCAATTACTGGCCAGCCGGGCGCGCGCCAGCATGGAGGCGTTCCGACTCGGCCAGGCCGAGCTGCCGGCCGCGATCGCGCTGTGCCGGCGGGTGGACGGCGTGCCGCTGGCGATCGAGTTCGCCGCCGCCCGCGTGGGCCTGCTCGGCCTGCACGGCGTGCTGGAACAGCTCGACGACCGCCTGCGCCTGCTGGGCAGCGGACGCCGCACGGTGCTGCCGCGCCATCGCACCCTGCGCGCGCTGCTCGACTGGAGCCATGACCTGTTGAGCCCGGCCGAACAGCGCGTGCTGCGCTGCTGCGCGTTGTTCGCCGGCCCCTTTGCGCTCGAGTCGGCGGTAGCGGTGGTGGGCGACGCGGGCGTGGCGCGTAGCGTGCTGGCCCTGGTATCCAAGTCGCTGCTGACGGCCGACACGCGCGGGCCGGATGCGCGCTTCGTGCTGCTCGGGATCACCCGCGCCTACGCCATCGACAAGCTGGCCGAGGACCCGGAGCGGGCCGAGATCGCGCAGCGCCACGCGCGCCATACCGCGACGCTGGTGGAACAGTGCGAGCAGGCCTGGGACGCGCTGGACGGCGTGTCCTGGCTGGCCTGCGCCAGCGACCTGGTGGGCAACCTGCGCGCCGCGCTCGGGTGGGCGTTTGGCGCCGGAGGCGACGCGGCGCTGGGCGTGCGCCTGGCGGCCAGCCCGATCGTCCTGGCGTCGAGCCTGTTCGGCGAAGCGGAACTGGCGTTCCATGCCGGGGCCGCCCTGGCCGCGATCCGGGCCGGCGTCCCCGCCGATACGCTCGACGAGGCGCGCCTGCAGGCGGCGCTGGCCGGCGCCGCCAGGCCGGAGCCCGGCGTCCGTGCCGGCCTGGCGCCGGACTGGGCGCCGTTCGAGCGTGCGCTGGTCCATGCCCAGCAGGGCGACACGCCAACCGCGCTCGCCGAAGCGCTGTACCACACGGCGCGGCGCTGCAACGGCGCCGGCCTGTACCGTCTGGGCCACGGCCATGCGCAGCGCATGGCGCGGGTGGTTGAGGGGGCCGGCCTGGCGCGCGTGCTGCCGGTGGCGTGGCGGATGCAGGCGCACAGCCAGCATATGCTGGGCCTGCACGGCGCGGCGAGCAGCCTGGCGCGCCAGGTGCTGGAAGCGCGCGCCGGCAAGGCGCCGCTGCGCATGGCCGGGCCGGTCGGGCCGGCGGTGTCGATGCGCATGCTGCTGGCGCGCACCCGCTGGCTGCAGGGGCACGGCGACGACGCGCTGATGCTGGCGCGCGAGGCGCTGGCGGCCGGGCGCGACGGTTCGCCGGTGGCGCTGGCCTGGGCCCTGGCACTGGGCGCGCTGCCGGTGGCCCTGTGGCATGGCGCAGACGACTGGGCGGGCGCACTGGCCAGCCAGCTCGGCGCGCATGCCGAACGGCACGGCTTGACCTACTGGAGCGAATGGGCCCAGCTGTACCGCCAGGTGCTGGTCGCGCGCGCCAGCCAGGCCAACGACCTGTCGTGCGCGGCCTGGCATGCCGACGCCAGGCAGGGAGACCACCTCGCCACGTTCTGGAGCGCCCTGGCCGGCGAGTGCGCCAGACAGCGCTGCGACGAGGGCCAGGTCGGCTGGTGCACGGCCGAGGTATGGCGCGCCAGCGGCGAACAGCTGCTCGCATGCGACAGCGGCGCGGCCGAGGCAATGTTCATGCGTGGCCTGTCGGTGGCGCGCCAGCAGGGCGCGCGCGCCTGGGAACTGCGCTGCGCGACCAGCCTGGCGCGCCTGTGGCGTGGCGCGGACGAGGCCGGGCGCGGGGCCGCGCTGCTGGAACCCCTGGTGCGCAGCCTGGCCCACACGCACGATGGCGCCGACCTGCGCGCCGCGCGCGCGCTGATGGAACGGCCATGACGGCATTGGCCCAGGCGCGCTCCTGGCCCTCCAGCGCCGCGCCGCGCCCGCTGATCGGCCGTGAAGAGGCGCTCGACACGCTCGGGCAGATGCTGGCGCGCCACCGCCTGGTATCGATCGTCGGCCCCGGCGGGGTCGGCAAGACCAGCCTGGCGCGCGTGCTGGCGCAGCGTGGCGGCCGGGTGGTCGTGCTCGACCTGGCGGCGATGGCGCACGCGCGCCACCTGCTGCCCGCGCTGGCGCTGGCGCTGGGCCTGCCCGACGGCGCCAGCGGACGCGAACACGACCTGGCGCCGCGCTTCGGCGCGCTGCTGGCCGGGCGCGAGGTGCTGGTGGTGTTCGACGGCTGCGAACACATGATCGACGCGTGCGCCGACTGCGCCGAGCTGCTGCTTGGCGCGGCGCCCGGCGTGACCGTGCTGGCGACCAGCCGCGAAGCCCTGCGCGCCGCGGGCGAGCGCGTATACCGCCTCGCGCCGATGCTGCTGCCCGGCCCCGACACGCGCGACCCGGCCGGCGCGCAGGCCTCGCCGGCAGTGCGCCTGTTCACGCTGCATGCGTTTGGCGGCAGGCCGCTGGCGGCGGGAGAGGTGGGCGCGGTGGTGGCGCTGTGCCGCGCTCTGGACGGGCTGCCGCTGGCGCTGGAACTGGCGGCGGCCATGGCCCCGCGCCTGGGGCTGGAGGCGCTCGCGACCCGGATCGGGCAACGGCTGCTCCTGACCGGGCAACGCCGGCGGGGCCGCCGCCATGGCCGTCACCTCAGCCTGGGTGCGATGCTGGCCTGGAGCTACGACCTGCTGGCGCCGCACGAGCGGGCCGTGTTCCGGCGCCTGTCGGTGTTTCGCGGCGGCTTCACGCTGGACGCCGCCGCGGCGGTGGCCGGAGAAGCGGGCCTGGCGCCGGATGAGGTCAAGGAAATCGTGATCGGCCTGGTCGGCAAATCGCTGGTCGGTCCGGTCCACGAAAGCGGGGAGCGGCACCGCTTGCTCGACACCACGCGCGCCTATGCGACGCGCCTGCACCAGGCCGACCAGGATCGGCGCCAGGTGTGCGCCTGCCATGCCGGATGGCTGTGCGCCCTGCTCGACCAGGCCGACGGCGACTGGCTCGGGCTCGAACGCGACGCCTGGCTGGCGCGCTATCGGCCGTGGCTGGACGACCTGCGCGCGGCGCTCGACTGGGCATTCGGGCCGGGCGGGGATGCCGTGACCGGCGTGCGCTTGAGCGCGAGCGGCTTTCCGCTGGCCGACCAGGCCGGCGCCGGACTCGAATTCGGCGCCTGGGTCGGCCAGGCGCTGACGGCGCTGGACCGGATGGGCGAGGTGGATGAAACGCTGCCGTTGGCGCGCCTGCGCCTGGCGGGCTTTTCGTGGAACGCCGCCAGCGAAGGCGGCGGCCAGGTCAGCGCGGTGCTGCGCGCGCACGCGAATGCCCTGCGCGGCAGCGCCGCGACGCCCGCGCAGATGGAGAGTGGACCGCTGGTCGCGCGCTGGTGCTTCGCGTTCGGCAGCGCCGATTACCCGGGCGCGCTGGCGAGCGCGCGCGCCATGGACCATGCCGCGTGCCGGCAGGACGATCCGGTGCTTGCCCTGCTGGGCCGCAAGACGCTGGCGCAGTCGCTGCATTTCATGGGGCGCCACCAGGAAGCGATGGAGGTCGCGCGCGCCGCGCTCGCCGGCATGCGCCGGATCCCCCTCCGCTACGTGGCGTCGACCGTGCCGATCCCGGTCGCGATGCGCATCGTGCTGGCGCGCGCGCTGTGGCTGCGCGCCGACCCGCGCGCCGCCGCCGCCATGTGCCGCGAGGCGCTGCAGCACGCGCTGCAGGGCGTGCCATTCGGACTGTGCCACGTCATCGGCCTGGCCGCGCTGCCGATCGCTTTGTGGGAGCACGATCTGGAGGCCTGCGCAACGCTGCTGGCCCAGCTCGAAGACCATGCGCGCCGCTATTCGTTCGGGCTGTGGCAGCGCTGGAGCGCGCACTACCGGGCTCTGCTGGGCTGCCTGGACGGAGACGGCGGGGCGGCGCTGGCGTGCGCCGAGCGGATCGCGGCGCGCGATCCCAAGCAGTCGGATCACCTGGCGACCTTCGACCCGGCCTTGCTGGCGCCCGGCGCACTGGCGCGGGTCGAGGCAGGCCAGGTCGGATGGTGCGCGCCGGAGACGCTGCGGGCGCGCGCCTTGCAGCTGCTGGCGGCGGGGCGCGGCGGCGGGGCCGGCCCCGGGTCGCCGCGCGCGCTGCTGCTGCATTCCCTGGCGCTGGCCAGGGAACAGGGCGCCCTGGCCTGGGAACTGCGCAGCGCCTGCAGCCTGGCGCGCCTGGGCGACGACCCGGCCGCGCTGGGGACGCTGCGCGAGGTGCTGGCGCGCTGTCCGGAGGGCGACAACGCTGACCGGCGCGCTGCGCGCGCGCTGCTGGAAGCATAGCCGGCTTCACAGTTTTTCACAGCATGTGCTTGATCCAGCTCATATGATGACAATCATGTTCTTGACCTGGAGAGAAAGATGGGTTCGGCACCACCAACGCCTGCGCCGGACGAAGCGCTGTGCTTCGGGCCCTTCGCGCTGTCGCCGGCGCGGCGCGAGCTGCGCCACGGAACCGCCATCGTGCCGGTCGGCCAGCGCGCCCTGGACTTGCTCGTGCTGCTCGCCGCGCGCGCTGGCGACGTCGTCCCGCGCTGCGAGATCGACGCCAGCCTGTGGCCTGGGCAGGCCGGGCAGGACGGGCGGCTGCGGGCCCACGTCGCGGCGCTGCGGCGCGCCTTGCGCGAGGGCGAGGACGGCAGCCGCTATATCGTCAATGTGCCGAGGCGCGGCTATGTGTTCGTCGCCGCGGTGCGGCGCATCCATGCGGGCGGATTCGGGATCGCCAGCGCCGGGTTGCCGCCGCGCCGTCATCCGCTGCTGGGACGGGAACAGGTGACCGCCGCGCTGGCGGCGGCGACCTGCGCGCGGCGCCTGGTGTCGATCGTGGGCGCCGGAGGGCTGGGCAAGAGCGCGCTGGCCGTCGCCGTGGCCGGTCGCAGCGGCGCGCGTTTCGCCGATGGCGTGGCCTATCTCGACCTGGCGCAGGTGCGCGAGGACGGTTCGCTGGCCGACGCGCTGCCGTCCCTGTGCGCCAGTCTGGCCGGCCGCCGCCTGCTGCTGGTGCTCGATAACTGCTGCCACCTGGCCGACCAGGCGGCTCTGCTGGCCGAAGCGGTCCTGGCGGCGTGCGACGGCGTGCATCTCCTGGTGACCAGCCGCGAGGCCCTGGCGCTGCGCACCGAGTGGGTACATTGGCTGGCGCCGCTGGCGCAGCCGGACCAGGCACTGGACCTGTTCATGCGCCAGTTCACGGCGCACGGCGGCGCTGCGCTGGACGCCGCCGCCATGGCGCGCGCCGAGCGGCTGTGCCGCCAGCTGGAGGGCAATCCGCTGGCGCTGGGGCTGGCCGCCGTGCAGGCTGGTCGCATCGGCCTCGACGCGCTGGGGGCCGGCATCGAAGCGCTGCTGGCGCCCATGCCGGCTGCTCACGACGATGCCGGCGCGCGCCATCGTTCGCTGGACGCCATGCTCGACTGGAGCGAGCGGCGCCTGGCGCCGCGCGAGCGCAAGGTCTTGCGCCGGCTGGCGATCCTGCGCGGCGGCTTCACCCTGGACCTGGCGGCGCGGGTCTGCGCCGATGCGGCGCTGGACGCGGCGCAGGTGAAGGAGGCGATCCTGGTGCTGGGCGCGCGCTCGCTGCTCGAGGCCGAGGAGGGCCGGGACCCGCTGCGCTACCGCCTGTCGAACACCACCCGCGCCTATGCCAGGCGCCGGCTTGAACACGACGGCGAATTGCCCGCGCAGGCGCGGCGCCACCTGGAAGCCATGCTGGCGCTGTACCGCGGCGCCGATGCCGACCTGCAGCGTCTGGCGCCGCCGCAGTGGCGCAGTCGTTACGCCGAATCCGACCACGATTTCGCGGCCGCCGTCGAATGGGCGCTGGAGCAGGGCAATGACATCGAGCGCGGCATCGAACTGGTGGCGCTGTCCTGGTTCGTGGTGCTCGAGACTGGGCGACTCGACGTCCACCGCCGGCGGCTGGCGCTGGCCCTTGGCGCATTGACCCGCCTGGCGCGTCCGCGCCCGGACCTCGAACTCCAGCTGCTCGCCTCGATGAACATGCTGCACGCCCTGGTGGGCGGCGCGCCGGCCTGCGCGGCGCGCACGCGCGCGCGGCTCGACCTGCTGGCGCGCGGCGCGCACGATCCGCGCCAGGCGGTGCTGGCGTTGCATGCGCTGGTGGCCGAGCGGGCCGGCCAGGGCGACTATCCGGCCGTCCTGCGCCTGGCCGAGCGCATCCTGCCGCAGGCGGCGCGGATGGGCGAGCCGGTGGCGCTGGCGCTGGCCTACCGCTTCCGGGCCCAGGCCCTGCATCATCTCGGCCTGCACGGCGAGGCCTGCCGCACCGCGGCGGCGGTGATCGAGAGCGTCGCGCCGCAGCGCAACGTCCATTTCCTGGGGCCGGCGCCGCGCGCCCTGGCCATGCTGGGCGTGCAGGCCAGAAGTGCATGGATCGGCGGGCGTCCCGACAGCGCGCTGGAACTGGCCGAGCATGCGCTGGCGCTGGCCGACGGCCAGCACCCGTTTGCGCTGTGCCAGGCGCTGTGCATGGCGGCCTTGCCGGTCGCGCTGTGGCGCGGCGAAGCGGCGCGCGCCCGGGCGCTGTGCGCGCGCCTGGCCGGCGCCGTCGACGACGGCGCAACCGCCCATTGGCGGCCATGGCTCATGGCGTTGCACAGCTGGCTGGAGGGGCAATGCCCGCCCCTGCAGCAGCTGCCTGCGCCGCTGAGCGACCTGCTGGCCACGCTCGACGCGCGCCTGGCCGGGCGCGCCAGCGTGCGCCGGGTGCGCCAGGGGCTGGTCGGCTGGTCGGCGCCCGAAGTGCTGCGCGTGCGGGGAGAGCGCCTGCGCCGCGCCAGCGCGCCGCCGGCACAGGTCGAGGCGATGTGGCTGGCGGCGCGCAGGCTGGCCCGGCGCCAGCGCGCGCTCGGCTGGGAGCTGCGCATCGCCACCAGCCTGGCCGGCCTGTGGCGCAGCGGGGCGCGCGAACGGGAAGGGCTGGAGGAACTGGAACGCCTGTGCACCCTGTTCGTGGAAGGCGCCGATACGGCCGACCTGGCGCGGGCGCGCGCGTGCTTCACATCTTTTTACATGCTCGAGGCCTAGGCGCGGCTAGCATGTCCATTCCAGCGATTAAGGAATGGGACAATGGCGATTCCTCCAGACTGTCGATTGAAGTACGCGGCGCTAGGCGCGGGCGTGGCGCTGATGGCGCCGGCGGCGCCCGCGCAAGACGCCGCGCCGGCCGTGCCCGAAGTGGTCGTCAGCGCCGAACGGGTCAGCGCACTGGCGCGCAGCACGCCGCTCTCGCTGGGTGTGGTCGAGGCGCGCGAGATCGACGCCAAGGGCGTGCTCGACCTGCAGGACCTGGCCGGCGTGGTCGCCGGCGTCTCGGTGCCGAACGGCTTTTCGAACATGCCGCAGGCAGTCGCGATCCGCGGCGTCGGCGCGTCATTGCCCGCCATGAGCCAGGCGGTCGGCATCTATTTCGACGATGTACCGCTGGTGCGCGGCTACGCGACCGGGGTCTGGGACTTTCCCGATCTCGAGCGCATCGAGGTGCTGCGCGGCCCGCAGGGCACGCTGTACGGACAGAATTCCTCGGGCGGCGCGGTCCGGTTCATCACGCGCGCCCCCAGCCTGGAGCCCAGCGCCTGGGCCGCGGCTTCGACCGGCAACCGCGGCGCCCGCGAGGCGCGGGCCTACCTCACCGGCGCGCTCGGCGACCGGGGCCTGGCAGGCAGCATCGGCGTGTCGCGCCGCTTCAACGACGGCTTCGGCTACAACGCGGCGCTGGACGAACAGGTCAACCGGCTCGACGTGGCCCAGCTCCAGGCCAAGCTGCGCTGGACGGGCACGCCGGGCCTGGACGCGGTGCTGGCGGTGGATGGTTTGCGCGACCGCTCGGACAACAATACCGTCAACTATCCGCTGAACCATCCGCAGGCGGCGCCGCGCGTGACGTTCACGCCGGCCGGCAAGGATGCGTTTGCGCGCTACGCCGGCGGTGGCTCGCTGCATCTGATAAAGCAGATGGGCGGCGGCGTCGAGGCCCGTTCGATCACAGCCTACCGCCGCTATCGCGACGATCCGCTATTGGGCGACTTCGGCGGCCTGGAGATATCCCGCTTCAGCATCGACCAGACGGTGGAGCAGCAGACCTTGTCGCAAGAGCTGCAGCTGCAGGGCCGCGGCCCGGCCCTGGCGTGGACCGTCGGCGCCATGCTGGTGCGCGACGAATTCGATTTCCTGCGCCTGACCACCCTTTACCCGCTCGCGGCACCAGCGCCGTTGTACACCGATGCCGCGACACGCCAGGTGACGCGCGACGTTGGGCTGTACGGGCAAGGACGCTACGCCTTCGCCAATGGCGCCGGCCTGAGCCTGGGCCTGCGCGGCTATCACACGCGCCAGACCGGCAGCAACGCGTTCTACCGTGCCGACGCCGACGGCAACCGCCAGCAAGAGGTCTACCGGGCTGGCGGCCTGCATACGTCGAGCCGTGGCCTGCTGCCGCGCATCGCCCTCGACCTGCAATGGACGCCATCGACCTATCTGTACGCGAGCTATGCGCGCGGCGAGAAATTCGGCGGCTTCAACCGGGCCGCCGAGTCGCTCGCCTCGGCGCGCCAGGCCAGCGATCCGGAACGGGTGGGCACGCTCGAGACCGGGCTGAAAGGACGCTATGCCGGCGGGCGCGTGAGCGTCAGTGCCGCGTTGTTCTGGAACGATTACGACGACTACCTGGCCGGCATCAGCGGCGCCGTGATCGACGGCGTGCAAGTCAGCGACACGGTACTGGTCAATGCCGCCAGCGCGCGCAGCCATGGGCTGGACCTGGAACTGGCGCTGGCGCTGGCCGCGCGTACGCGCTGGAACGCCTCGCTCGAACTGCTCGATTCGCGCTTCGAGGATTTCGTCAATCCGCGCGGCACGGCGGCGGGCAACTTCGTCGGCAATGCGCTGCCCAACGCGCCGCGCCTGGCCGCGGTTACCGGATTGACGCACGTCCAGCCGTTCGCCAACGGCGCTGCGCTGACGCTCGACCTGTCGGCGCGGTATGTACGGAGTCATTACTCGGAAGTGTCGAATGCGGCGGCGCTGGCAATCCCGGCCCAGACCTATATCAACCTGGCCGCCGTGCTGCGCCTGCCCGGGCGCGACTGGAGCGTGGCGCTGCGTGTGAAAAACCTGCAGGACCGCGCCTATCCGACCCTGCGCACCCGGATCGCGCCGCTCGGCGTGGACTCGGCCTATTTCAACCCGCCGCGCACCGTGCTGCTGACGCTGCGGCGGGACTTCAGGTAGGGCTCAAGCAGCCGTGATTTCCGCGGTCGAGCGCATGGTGGCGTAGGCGAAGCCCAGCGCTGCCATGAAAGCGGCGTGGGCATGCGCGGCCGGCACCGTGACGCCACCGAATTCGAGGTCGCGCGAGGCGCAGGCATCGTGCACCACCGTCACCTTGAAGCCGAAATCGTTGGCGGCGCGGGTGCAGGCGTCGACGCACATATGGCTCATGGCGCCGCAGATGACGACCTCATCGGCGTTGCAGCTGCGCAGGAATGCCAGTAGCGGGGTATCGCGGAACGAATTGATGTAGTGCTTGAGCAGCACCGGCTCCCCATCGAGCGGCGCGGCCGAGGGGTGGATCGCCGCGCCGTCGGAGCCGGGCGCGAAGAAGGGCGCGCTGGCGGCGTCGACGAATTCGTGGCGGATATGCACGATCGGCGTCTCACGGGCGCGGTAGTGGCGCAGCAGCCGGCCCACATTGGCGGCGGCAGCCTCCATCTTCGCCAGTTCCCAGCGGCCGTTGGGGAAATAATCGTTCTGGACGTCGATGACGATCAGGGCTTGCTTGCTCATGATGGCTCCTTGGGGTTGTGTAGGGTTGAACGGGTTATTGGTTGACCTTGCCGGGCAGCGTCAGTTTCCCGGACGCGACCTTGAACACGTCGGCGACGCACAGCAGCGGGCTGTGGACGCTGGCATTGACCCGCAGCGCCGCCGTGACGCCGTCGAAGCTCGCCGCCTCGACCACGCCGATATCGTCGAACGGAACCTTGACCTCGAGCGCGTCGCCCTTGAACACCGGGCTCCAGCCGGGGCTGTCGAGCAGGATCGGAAACCCGGGCCAGGTCTTGGGCAGGCGCGGCTTGGCGCCGGGTGGGATGTCGACCACCTTGAGCGCATCCTTGCCGCAGGCGTCGTCTTGCGTGAGCACGACCCAGTGCGAGTGCCACAGATTGCCGTCGTTGCCCAGGTCGCCGTCGCCGTTCTCGTCGTACAGCGGGGTGTCGTCGAAGTCGGGATGCGAGGTGACGGCGAAGGCGAGGATGCCGGCCTCCCTCTCGAAACCCACCACATAGGGATCGATGGTGGTCGGCCAGACATACGAGAACACGCTGCTGCCGCCGAGCTTGCCGGTCTTGGTGGGATAGGTCTTGCCGGCCTTGCCCGACACGGCCACGTGGAAGGTGGCGATCCGGCCTTCGGTGGTGATTTTGGTATGGACCAGATCGTAGTCGGCCCTCACGCCCTTGGCGGGGGTCGACTGTATGCCGCCGGTGTGGCGCTCGTGGGCGCCGGCCGGACTGGCGAAGCAGGTGGCGATGACGAGGTGGGCGGTGAACATGGCGAGCTTGGTGCGGGGCTTGGTCATAAGGTCTCCCAGGTTGGCGATGGATGGGTAGTGCTGCCACCGAGCTTAGGCGCGGCGTAGGGCCTTGCCTGTGAAGACCTGTGATGAAGCGTGCCGCCAGCGCCTCCCTGCGTCCAAAGAGAGAGTTGTAGCCCTTGCGCTGGATCGAGTGGCACGCAGTTTCACAAGGATTTATACGGCGCCTGTCCTGTCTGATCTTAGGATCGAGGCGAGGCCGGGACTGATCCCGCCCCCCGTCACCGGAGGCACGCATGAAGGTCAAGGATTCCGTCGTACTCATTACCGGGGCCAATCGCGGGCTGGGCCGCATGTGGTCGCGCCTGCTGCTCGAAGCCGGCGCGCGCAAGGTGTATGCCGGCGCCCGCGATCCGCGCAGCATCGACCTGCCCGACGTCATCCCTCTCGAGCTCGATATTACCAATCCCGGGCAGGTGCTGCGCGCCGCCGGGGAATGCAGCGACCTGACACTGTTGATCAATAACGCCGGCATCGTGCGCGGCGGCGCGCTACTCGACGACGAGGCGCCGCACCGCCTGCGGCAAGAACTCGACACCAACCTGTTCGGCACCCTCGCCATGTGCCGCGCCTTCGCGCCCATCCTCGGCGCCAATGGCGGGGGCGCGATCGTCAACGTGTTGTCGGTGCTGAGCTGGATCAGCGTTCCGGGCGGCGCCACCTACAGCGCCTCGAAGGCGGCCACCTGGTCGATGACCAATGGTTTACGGATCGCGCTGAAGGAGCAGGGCACCCAGGTGATGGGCGTGCATGTCGCCTTCATGGACACCGATATGAGCGCCGGCATCGATGCGCCGAAGGTCGCGCCGCACGATGTGGTCTTGCAGGCAATCGCCGCGCTCGAGGCAGGCCAGCATGAAGTGCTGGCCGACGAACTCACCCGTCAGGTCAAGCGCGGGCTGTCGCTCGAACGCGGCGTGTATCTCGACGGACCGGCTTGACCCTATTACCCAAGAGAGAACCCATGCCCACAACACCCCGGTCCCCATCCCAACAGTCGCGGCGCCCTCAGCCAGCCACCGAGCAATCCGGCCAGCCGTCGCGCCAGGATACGCATGAAGAAAACGCGCTGGACGAAGCGCTGGATGAATCCTTTCCGGCAAGCGACCCGGTAGCGGTACAGATCAGCACGGCAGTCCCGGCGAAGGAGCCGCGGCGCAGACCTGCGTAACCGCAAACGTGCGCCGTCCTTGCACGGCTGACTCTACACTTGGTAAATCATATGAAATAACCAAGCGGCAGCGGTCCGGGGTCTGGCGGGCGGTGGCCGGCCCACCCGAGAAGGAGCCTTCCCGTGTCGACGTCCATCACCATCAATGGCAATCCCGTCCCGCTTCCCGACGACCCGCGCGTCTCGCTGCTCGACTTCCTGCGCGAGCACCTGGATCTGACCGGCACCAAGAAGGGGTGCGACCAGGGCGCCTGCGGCGCCTGCACCGTGCTGCTCGATGGCGAGCAGCGCATCCTGTCCTGCCTGGCATTGGCCGTGCAATACCAGGGCCGCGCCATCACTTCCATCGAGGGCCTGGCCGCGGACGGCGAGCTGCACCCGCTGCAGCAGGCCTTCATCGAGCACGACGGCTTCCAGTGCGGTTATTGCACCCCGGGCCAGCTATGCTCCGCACTGGGCATGGAAGCCGAGCTGCGGCGCGGTGTGCCGAGCTACGTTACCGAAGACCTGGCCGCCGAGTCGATCGGTTGCAGCGACGACGAAGTGCGCGAGCGCATGAGCGGCAACCTGTGCCGCTGCGGCGCCTATAACGGCATCGTGGCGGCGGTCAGGGAACACCATGTGCACCTGCACACGAGAGCGGCTGCCAGGGAGGCATCATGAACCCGTTCACCTTTGCCCGGGCCACGGACGCCCTCGATGCCGTGCAGCGCGGCGCGCTCGAAGGCAGCCGCTATCTGGGCGGCGGCACCAACCTGGTCGACCTGATGCGCGAGACCATCGAACGGCCGGTGCAGCTGGTCGATGTCAGCGAACTGTCGCAGACGATCGAAGAGCGCGCCGACGGCAGCCTGCTGGTCGGGGCCGCCACCAGGAACACGGCGCTGGCCGAGCACCGCGCCGTGCGCGAGCGCTTTCCGCTGCTGGCGCGAGCAATAGCGTCGGGCGCCTCGGGCCAGATCCGCAATATGGCGACCGTGGCCGGCAATATAGTGCAGCGCACCCGCTGCAGCTATTTCTATGACCACGCGGGCGCGCACTGCAACAAGCGCAATCCCGGTGAAGGCTGCGACGCCATCGAGGGCGTGCACCGCATGCACGCTGTGCTGGGCGCCTCCAGCGCCTGCATTGCCACCCATCCGTCCGATATGTGCGTGGCGCTGGCCGCGCTCGACGCGCTGGTCCACCTGCAAGGGCCGGATGGCCGGCGCCAGGTCGCATTCAACGACTTCCACCTGCTGCCCGGGGATTACCCCGAGCGCGAAACCGTGCTGCGGCCGGGCGAACTGATCACGGCGATCGAGCTCCCGGCGCTGGCCATGGCCGCCAACTCCACCTACCGCAAGGTGCGCGACCGCGCCAGCTACGCGTTCGCGCTGGTGTCGGTGGCCGCTGCCCTCGAGGTCGAAGATGGCGTGGTCAAGGATGTGCGCCTGGCGCTGGGCGGCGTCGCCCATAAGCCCTGGCGCGCGCGCAGCGCCGAACAGATGCTGCTGGGACAGCCGGCGACGGCGGTGTACGTCGAGGCTGCGGCGCGCGCCGAGATGGCTGACGCCAGGCCCCTGCGCGACAACGCCTTCAAGGTGCCGCTGGCCGAGCGCGCCATCGTGGCTGTACTGGGCCAGCTCGCCACCGTGCGCACTTAGGGAGAATGCCATGAAGATCGTGCAAAGTATCCAGAGGGCGGGCCAGGCGATCATGCAGAAGGCGGTCGAGCTGGCGCCGGACCGGTATGTCACCGGCGGCAAGCCCGACCCCGTCGCCTCCAGCGACAATCCGCTGATCGGCGCGCCCATGTCGCGCGTGGACGGCCCCCTGAAAGTCAGGGGCGAGGCGAGGTATGCGGCCGAGTTTCCGCTGGCCGGCATGGTGTACGCCGCCATCGTGCACAGCACGGTGACCAAAGGGCGCATCGCCGCCATCGACAGCGCCGAGGCGCAAGCCGCACCCGGCGTCGTGCTGGTGATGAGCCACCATAATGCGCCGCCGATGGCGCCGCCGGCCGTGATGATGCGCGAACCGCTGGGGGCGAGCGGCGACGCGCTCCCCGTATTCCAGGACGACCGGGTGCACTGGAATGGCCAGCCGGTGGCCGTGGTGCTGGCCGAAACCCGCGAGCAGGCCGACCACGCGGCGAGCCTGGTGCGCGTGCGCTATGAGGCCGAGGCTGCGGTCACCAGTATGGAAGCGGCGCGTGCGGCCGGCATCCGGGTCGCCGAATTCATGGGCGAGCCGCTGCAGGACATCATCGGCGACGCAAAAGGCGCGCTGGCAGCCGCCCCGCAGCAGTTCGACGCGGTCTACCGCACGCCACGCCACAGTCACAACCCGATCGAGCTGCATGCAGTGACGGTCGCCTGGCAAGGCGATACGCTGCGCATCCATGACGCCAGCCAGGGCGTCGGCAATACCGCCTGGACGTTGGCCGAGGTATTCGGCATGCCGCAGGAGCAAGTGCACGTGACCTCGCCTTTTGTGGGCGGCGGGTTTGGCTGCAAGCTGGTGTGGCAGCACCATTTGCTGGCTGCAGCCGCCGCCAAGCTGGCTGGGCGGCCGGTGCGCATGGTGCTGTCGCGCCAAGGCGTGTACCGCATGGTGGGCGGGCGCAGCAGCACCGAGCAGCGGGTCGCCATCGGCGCCGGCCGCGACGGGCGCTTTTCTGCCCTGATCCACACCGGCGTGGTCGTCAAGACCGAGAACAACGCGTTCCCCGAGCCGTTCATCCACAACGCACGCTGCCTGTACGCCGCCAGCGCCATCAAGCTTGAGGTGCAGGCGGTGAACATGGATATGGTCGCCAACACGGCAATGCGCGCGCCGGGCGAATCGGTGGGGGCCTTCGCCCTCGAATGCGCGATCGACGAGCTGGCCAAGCAGCTGGACCTCGATCCCATCGTGCTGCGCCGGCGCAACGAGCCGGTGCAGGACCCCACCAGGGGCACGCCGTTCTCGTCACGCCACCTGATCGAGGCCTACCGCGCCGGCGCCCAGGCATTCGGTTGGCAGGAACGGCACGCCAAGGCCGGCATGCGCCAGGAAGGCGAGTGGCTGGTCGGCCTGGGCTGTGCCAGCGCCGTGTTTCCCTACTACCGGATGGACGGCGGCGCGGCCCGTATCGTGCTGACCCGCGACGGCGCGGCGCGGGTGACAGTCGCGGCGCACGAGATGGGCATGGGCACGGCCACCGCGCAGGCCCAGTTGTGCGCGGTACGCCTGGGTCTGCCGTTCGACAAGGTGCAGGTCGGCTACGGCGATTCAACGATGCCAGGGACCATCATGGCCGGTGGCTCCCAGCAGACCGCCGTGATCGCCGCCTCGGTCAAGGCCGCCCACGAGGCGCTGTGCGCCGAGCTGCTGGCGCTGGCCGGACGCGATTCGCCGCTGGCGGGTTTGAGCCCGGAACAAGTGCGTTCGCGCGACGCCGGCCTGTGCCAGGTCGACGACGCCGCGCGCTGGGAAAGCTACGCCGCCATCCTGGCGCGGGCCGGACGCGACGAGATCGACGTGACGGCCGAGGCGCCGCCGGCGCAGGAGAGCCAGCACTGGTCGATGCACTCGTATGGCGCCATCTTTTGCGAGGCGCGGGTCAATGTGGTCACCGGCGAGCCACGCGTGACGCGCCTGCTGGGCTCCTTCGATTGCGGCCGCATCCTCAATGCCAAGACCGCCGCCAGCCAGTTGCGCGGCGGGATGATCATGGGCCTGGGAGCGGCGCTGATGGAAGAGACGCATTTTGAAGAACGCAATGGCCGGATCGCGAACGCCAGCCTGTCCGACTACCACGTCCCGGCCCATCTGGACGTACCGCAGGTCGAGGTGATGTGGCTGGACATTCCCGACCCGCATGCGCCGGCTGGCATGCGCGGCATCGGCGAAATCGGCATCACCGGCACCATGGCGGCAATCGCCAATGCCATCTACAACGCCTGCGGCAAGCGGGTGAGGGAATTGCCGATTACGCTCGACAAGCTGCTGTGAGCGTGGTCCAGGTGTGCAAGCCGGGCCGGCGCGGGCGCCGGCCCATTGCGGGCGCTTATTTGGTGATGCGCAGGATCGCCGAGGCCAGGCGCGAGAAGCAGGGCGTCAGGTCGGACTCGGTCGCGGCATAGCAGTACAGGCCGATCGGCTGGTTGGGATTCTGACAGCGCTTGGGTGCGTCGGTCGTGTTCGCCATGCACTTGAGGATCATCTCGCCGGTGTTGACCGTGTCATAGGCATTGGTGGTCTTGAGCGACGCACCCATGCCCAGCGTGAATACGACAATATTCTGGTCACGCGCAGCCGAAGCCATGCCTTCGACCAGGTTGCGCGAGGCCCGATCCACGTTCTGGCGGTAGGCATTCACCGTGCTGATGTCGGCCGTAACGGCGCGTGGCGTCGTGGTCACGATCGGCAGTTCCCGCTTCGTCACATCGTTCGGGTTGAGCGAGGAGTTGTGGGCGTTGTACCAGTCCGGCAGTTTTTTTGCCATATAGGCATTATTGCGCAGAATGCGGCAGCTCTCGGGGGTGACATTCAGGTCACTGTCGTCGAGCTTGCTCAAGCCGTAGGTCGCGCCGGCCGAATCCATGGTCCCTGGAATCTGGCGGCCCAGTGCGTCCCTGCAGTCGGTGCTGCTGGTGAAATCGAGGTAAGAACCGAACGAGCTCGGCGCGCCGTCCGAGAAGAACACAATCACGCGCATCGTTGAACGGCTGGCTTGCGGCACCAGGTTCAACTGGTTGCGGGCGTTCCACATGCCTTCGACCGAGGCCGTGCCGCCCACAAACTGAAACGAACTGATCTTGGTATTCATGGCCGTGCGGGTAAAGCCGCGGGCGGTGGTGAACGGGGTGTCGACTTCGGCGCCGGAGGCAAAGTGGATCAGCGCCACCCTGTCCTGGGTTACATTGAACTTGCTCAGGAAGGTCTTGGCCGATGAGCGTACCGTTGCGGCCTGGTCGCTGAGCGAGCCCGAAGTGTCGATCACCAGCGCCATGTCCAGGTCGTTCCGGATCGTCTGCGCATAGGCGACCGGCGTGAGCGACGAGAAACCCATGATTTGCATGATCGAGACCGGCATCGGCGCCTCGGCCGTCACGTCGATGATGGCCTGGCCGCCGTTGAAGGTGACCTTGGTCTCCGTGATCTTGGGCGACGACAGCAGGTAATTGCTCGGAATATTGGCCGCGAAGAAATCCGCTGCAGCGGCTTTCGCGCTGGCGATCTGCTGGTCGCGTGTGTCGCCGGTAGGAACTGCACGGGCGCCGGCCAGGGCCGCCGAGTCGACGGCCGCGTTCAGGCGCGCCTTGACCAGGTAGGCCAGGCCGCCATCGATGGCCAGGCCAACCACGGCCAGCAGGACCAGCATGGAGACAGCGACCATGATGGCAATGGCGCCGCGTTGCCGTTTGAGAATCGGGGTCATATCAGAAGACAGTCATCGAATACAGGTCCGGCCCGAATGTGGGTAGGGTGTTCTTGTTGAGCGTGAAGCCGGCGACCAGCATGTCGAATTTATAAAAGGTCTCGACCACGAACACGACTTCGCCATCGTCGAGCTTGCCGACCAGCACCGGCGCCGCCGGACGCTTGGTGCTGCTGACGCTGGTGCACTTGGCGGCGGCGCTCCACGCGCTGCAGTCATAGATCCGGCTGGTAGGCCGGTAAGCACTCTTGCGGAAACCCTGGCCGGTCGCGGCATCGTCCCAGCGGTACTGGTCCAGCACCACGCTGGTCGAGACGCCATTGACCATCACGCCCATCACCCGCGTGATATACATCATTCCCAGGCGGTTCACGTCCAGCGGCGGCGCAGTGGCCATCACGGCATTGATCACATCCTGGCTTCCGTCTTCCAGGTCGACGCCGCCGCGCGAGACCAGGTTGGCGCCCTCGCGCCCGATATTGGTCATGATGATATTGGCCTGCAAGGCACGCGCGCCATCGATCGCGCACAGCAGCAGCACCACCAGCATCGGCAGCAGCAGGGCGAGCTCCACGGCAGCAACGCCGCGCTCGCGCCGGGCGCCACGGAGTAGAGTACGGTCGGCGAAGCGGATCATCAGAAGAACTCGTTGCGCATGGTTGTTGCTACTTGGAACTTGTACGCGCCATCAGTGAAAAAGCTCGACAGCAGTGGCGTGCTGACCTTCCAGCTGCAGTCCAGCCGCAGAATGACCACGTCACCGCCGACGCCGAACATGCTGTTGCTGTAGGTCTTCTCGGTGAAGGTGGTGCCGTTGACCGAAATGGTGGTCCCGACACGGTCGTACATGCCGAGCGAGTTTTCCTTGATCTTGGCGATGACGGTGGCGTAGCGCTGGCCGCTGCCCGATTCGTTGGCGCGGCCGGTGATGGCGAAGCGGGCGCCTTCACGCACCGCGTACTGCATGGTCAGCGTGGTAAAGAACATGAGGCTGAGCTCGACGATTGCAACCAGCACCAGGATGAACAGCGGTGCGATAATCGCCATTTCCACGAGTGTGGTGCCAGACTGACGGCGGGGAAAGGAAAACATCGTAATTCAGGCAACTTTGAGGGGGAAAAGACAGGCCATGCGGTAAGCTTGATCGGATTCTACAGGGCAATACCGCGTTCCCGTGCGGCTTTTAAAAATGATTCAATGCCTTTGTCGGCACTGCACAACATGAATTGGTTGCATAGCATTCTTCCACAGGTTTTTCGTTCCACCAGCCGCGAGCATTCCAGCAACGCCGCGCACGGCGCCCCCAGCGCATCGGCCGACGCCGAAGTGTGGATGGTGTTCGGCATGCGCGTGCTGCTGGCGGTCTCGGCGCTGCTGACGCTGTACATCGGCCCGGGCGGCGTCAAGCTGGCCGGCAGCTGGACCTGGCTCATCTTCGCCGCCTATGTGGTGCACAGCCTGACCCTGCTCGTGATCGCCTGCTATCGTGCCGGCTTCTGGCACGGTCCGCGCGTCTACTGGATCGACATCGGCTGGTGTGGCCTGATGGTGTGGGCCAGCGGCGGTTCGGCCAGTCCGTTCTTCACCTTCTTCTTCTTTGCCATCCTGGCCGCCTCGTTCCGCCACGGCTTCGATGCCGGCGCGGAGCTGACGCTGGGCGCAGTGTGCATGGCCGCGCTGTCGGTGATCGCCGCGCAGGGCCTGGCCTCGCTGCACATCCTGCTGCTGCGCGCCACCTTCGTGCTGGCGCTGGGTTATATGGTCGCGTTCTGGGGCGGGCTCGCCGTCGACCAGCGCCGCCGCCTGGCCCTGCTGCGCGATGTCAGCCGGCTATCGAATCCGCGCTTCGGCGTGCAGCACACGGTCGACTCGCTGATGGAGAAGATCCTGCGCTTCTACGGCGGCGGCACCTGCGTGCTGCTGATGCAGGACAGCCATGAGCGTTGGGTGCTGAGCACCGCCCACCATCCCAGGACCGGGCGTGTGATCAGCCGCAGTCGCCCGGATGGGGCGGATATCGCGCCGCTGCTATTGCTTGAGCCGGGCGCCACCCTGTACCGCGCGCCGGACCGCCATTTCGGCCTGTTCGAACTGGGCGGCGCCGCCGCAGTGCGCCTGGTGACCGGGTCGAAGCAGTGGCGCAACACCGATCTCGATGCCTGCAGCCATGTGGCCGACCTGCTCGATGCCAGCGCTTTTATTTCGGCATCCTTGCCGCTACGTAAGGGCGAGGGCCGGATTTTCGTGAGCGGCGCGCGCCTGAAGCGCGGCGATGCGAGTTTCCTGAAACACATCGTGCAGCAGGCGTTCCCGGTGATCGAAACCATCGACCTGCTCGACCGGCTGGCATCCGAAGCCGCGTTCCGCGAACGCCAGACCATCGCCCGCGACCTGCACGACAGTACGATTCAACCGTATATCGGCCTGCGCCACGCGGTGGCGGCGATCCGCAACCAGGCCGGCGAGGACAGCCCGGTGGCGCCGGAACTCGACCGCCTGATGGAAATGTGTTCTGGCGTGATCGGCGACATGCGCGACTTTGCCCAGCGTTTCCGCAGTGGGCGCCAGGAAGAACCCGAACTCCTGATCGCTTTGCGGCGCCAGTTGCGCCAGGTCGAGAGCTTCTATGGCCTGGATGTGCTGCTGGAGGTGCATGCCGACAGCGTGATCAACGACCGCATGGCGGCCGAGGTGTTTCAGATCGTCACCGAGGGGATCAGCAATATATGCAAGCACACCCGCGCCCGCACTGCCGGCGTGGTGGTGGAAGACGAGGGCGGCGTACTGGCCATCGATATCTTCAACCCGGCGGCAGTGGGCGGGCAGGCGCCGGCACCATTCACGCCGCGCTCGATCCTGGAGCGCGTGCAGGGCCTGGGCGGCCAGCTCGAGGTGGTGGCCGACGGCCGCCAGACCCTGCTGCGCATCCGTATTCCGATCTGATAACAACAAGTTGCTAGGAGATGTATGACGATTCGCATCCTGCTGGTGGATGACCACAAGACCATGCTGTGGGGTCTCGAGCGCCTGATCCAGGCCGAAGGCCCCGCTTTCACCCTGGTGGGCAGCGCCAGCGACGGCATCGAGGCGCGCGCCCTGTGCGACGACCTCAAGCCCGACATCGTGCTGCTCGATCTTGACCTGAGAGGGAGCAGTTCGATCGATTTCCTGCCGGCCCTGGTCGAGAATGGCGTGTCGAAAGTGGTGATCCTGAGCGCCAACCGCGACCAGACGACGTTGTTAGCGGCCGTGAAGGCTGGCGCGCGCGGCGTGGTCAGCAAGGAAGCGCCGACCGACGACGTGCTGGCGGCAGTGCGTAAAGTGCACGGCGGCGAACTCTGGCTCGACCAGTCGCTGATGCAGGCGCTGCTGGGCCAGCTGGTGGCGCCGGCGCCGAAAGCCGACCCGGAAAGCGCGCGCATCGCCTCGCTGACGGCGCGCGAGCGCGAGGTGATCGGCATGATTGTGCAGGGCAAGGGCGCACTGAACAAGGACCTGGCCGAACGCGCCTTCATTTCGGAGCGCACGCTGCGCAACCACCTCACCACCATCTATCAGAAGCTGGACGTGGCCAACCGGCTGGAGCTGTACGTCTACGCGACCAAGCACGGGCTTTGATGTCCTTCTTCACCCGGCGAGAGCGCGCCGGGTGAGCTCTGCAAGACGCCACCTACAAGCCGTCTAGTACATATGTCCTAGATGCCGATGGCAGGATGTACCCTCCAAAAAGGTAGTTTTGACGGATGGCAACGAATTGGTCGGTGCGTAAGATTCAACTCATGCGCTGCGTATCGCTTCACACGGTACGGCGGCAAGAGGACAGGAGCGAACGTGTACGACAAGGAAGACAACCCGGAGCAGCAGTATGAACGAAGCGGCAGCCCGGCAATGTCGTACCTGGTCCTGAGCGTCCTGCTCGCAGTCGTCTGTTTCATCGCGGCAATGGCCGTGTGGACGAGCGCATAAAGCCCAACTAATTCACTATCTAAAGGAACTACCATGAACTTCATCAAAAACCTGATCAAAGAAGAAGACGGCGTCACCGCAATCGAATACGCACTGATCGCTGCACTGATCGCCGGCGTCATCATCGCCGCAGTGAGCGCACTGGGCGGCAGCATCAGCGGCCTGTTCACGAACCTGTCGGACCGCGTCAAGGCCAAGACCCCAACCGCTGCCTGATTTCTGGCATGGTCGCCGCCTCCGGCGGCGCCAATCCGGCACGTTTCACGCGTGCCGGATTTTTTGCGCTGCGATCGGCCGCATGCAGCCGATGCGACAGCCGCACGGTCTTGGCAATCAATAGCCGAGTCACAGCCAAAAGCCGGGGTCACATCTGACATTCGGACACAGCCTCAGCAATTGACCAAGCCGACCCGGGCAAGTGCATGGACGGCTACCTGCAGACGGCCGAGATCGTGTCCGAATGTCAGATGTGACCCCGGCTGTTGAGTTGGGAAATTGTCGACAGCCCCGTCCGGCGGGCAATCTAGGACATAGGTACTAGATGCTTGCGGCGCGATGTACCGCTCAAAAAGGTAGTTTTGACGGATGGCAATGAATTGGTTGCTGCGTAAGATTCAACTCATGCGCTGCGTATCGCTCCACACGGTGCGGCGGCAAGAGGACAGGAGCGAACGTGTACGACAAGGAAGGCAACCCGGAGCAGCAGTATGAACGAAGCGGCAACCCGGCCATGTCGTACCTGGTCCTGATCGTCCTGCTCGCAGTTGTCTGCTTCATCGCGGCAATGGCCGTTTGGACGAGCGCATAAAGCCCAACTAATTCACTACTTAAGGAACCATCATGAACTTCATCAAAAACCTGATCAAAGAAGAAGACGGCGTCACCGCAATCGAGTACGCGCTGATCGCAGCGCTGATCGCCGGCGTCATCATCGCCGCAGTGAGCGCACTGGGCGGCAGCATCAGCGGCCTGTTCACGAACCTGTCGGACCGCGTCAAAGCCAAGACCCCGACCGCCGCCTAATTATTGGCATCGCCGCCATCCCAGGCGGCCTCAGTCCGGCACGCAGTATTCGTGCCGGATTTTTTTATCGGAGCCAAACTTGCCAATGCTGCCACTCCTGTTGCTGTTTGCCCTGCTCGGCGCTGCCGTCTGGCACGACGTGCGTGCGCGTCGCATCCCGAATGCCGTGGTGTTTCCCGGCATGCTGGCCGCGTTCGCGCTGCACGCCTTGCTGCCGGCAGGGCAGGGGCTGTTTGGCCCGCAGGTGGGCGGCCTTGGCCTGCTGCAGTCGCTGGGCGGTTTCGGCCTCGGCCTGGCGCTGCTGCTGCCGATGTACGCGCTGCGCCTGATGGGCGCGGGCGATGTCAAGTTGCTGGCGATGGTAGGCGCGTTTGTCGGCGCCGGCCAGATCCTGACTGTCGGCCTGATCACGCTGGTGGCCGGCGGGGTGCTGGCGCTGGTGTTCGCTGCCTGGCAGCGCAGCCTGCGCCGCCTGGTGGGAAATGCCTATCACATGGCGATGCATACCGCGTTTTCGGCGCTCGCCGGCCAGATCGCTGCGCCGGTGACCCCGCCGGAAGCCGCCAGCGGCCGCCTGCCATACGCGATCGCCATTGCGACCGCCACCGTCGGCTGCGTGCTGTGGCTACGCGTGCATGGGGAGCTGCCGCTGTGACCCTGGCTGCTGCTAGTTCGATCCTCGCGCCGGCCAATGCCCGCGCACCGCGCACCACTGAAGAGACCGGCCTGCCGTTCCTGTTCCTGGCCGAACTGCTCTCGAAGGTGCTGTACCAGCGCGGCCAGATGCGCCTGCCGGAACTGGCGGCGCACCTGAAACTCAATGTCAGCGTGATCGATCCGCTGATCGTGTTCCTGCGCGCCGAAAAGCTGTGCGAAGTGGCCCGCGTGGGCAATAGCGGCACCGATGCCGACCTGTCGTACATCCTGACCGACGCCGGCCGCGCGCGCGCCGCCGCCGCCATGGCGCGCAACGCCTATGCCGGTCCGGCGCCAGTGACCCTGGCGGCCTACACCGCCCAGGTCAAGGCGCAGAGCGTGGCCAGCATGCAGGTCACCAAGAGCGCCATGAACGCCGCGTTCGATGGCGTCGTGGTCAACCAGCACGTGCTGGGCCAGCTCGGTGCGGCGATGAATTCGGGTCGCGCAATCTTCTTGCACGGGCTGGCCGGCAGCGGCAAGACCTACCTGGCCGAGCGCCTGCGCGACCTGTTGGTCGGCAGCATCGCGGTGCCGCACGCCCTGATGGTCGACGGCGAAGTGATTCCCTTTTTTGACGCCGTCCAGCACGTGGTGGTCGGCGAGTGCGCCTCCAGCAATGGCTTCGACCGTGGCAGCGCGCCCGACATGCGCTGGGTACGCTGCGTGCGCCGTCCGGCCGCGCTGGCTGGCGGCGAGCTCACGCTCGATACGCTCGACCTGCGCTTCGATCCGCACACCCGCCTGTACCAGGCGCCGCCGCACCTGAAATCGAATAACGGCATTTTCATCATCGACGACCTGGGCCGTCAGCGCTGCACCCCGGAAGCGCTGATGAACCGCTGGATCGTGCCGATGGACCGCGGCGTCGACTACCTGACCCTGCACACCGGCCACAGCTTCCAGATCCCGTTCGACGTGATCGTCGTGTTCTCGTCGAATTTCGTGCCGCAGCGCCTGTCGGATGGCGCCTTCCTGCGCCGCCTGGGCTACAAGATCGAGGTGCCGGCCGCAACGACCGCCGAGTACGCAACGCTGTTCCGCCAGGCCTGCGACCAGGTCGGGGTGGCCTTTGACGGCGCCGTGTTCGATTACCTGGTGGCCTGCCACGCCGAGCGCAACGTCCCGCTGCTGGCCTGCTACCCGCGCGACCTGCTGCGTCAGCTGCGCGACCTGGCCCGCTATGAAGACCGCGCTCCGCAACTCACCCGCGCCAACCTGGACTGGGCCTGGGATAACTATTTTGCTGCGGGCGCCGCTGGCCGCCCTTCAGAGACTGAACGCCGCGACCGCGGCATCATGGAGTACAACAATGCGTAATTCGAAAGCAATCCTGATCATCGGCGTGGCCCTGCTGCTGGCGCTCGGCGCGGTGGTGATGGCCGCCAAATGGATGGGCGAGCAGGGCCCGGGCGGCACCCGCGTGGTGGTGGCCCTGGCCGATATCGGCCAGGGCGCGCGCATAGCGCCGACCAGCCTGCAGCTGATCGACTGGCCGAGCGGCTCGTTGCCGCCGGGCGCGATCACCGACCTGAAGCTGCTCGAAGGCCGCGTGGCCCGCGCCGAAATCCTGCGCGGCGAGCCGGTCATCGACTCGAAGCTGGCCCCGAAGGGCACGCTGGGCGGCCTGTCGGCGGTGGTCACGGCCGGCAAGCGCGCCATGACCGTGCGCGTGAACGACGTGGTCGGCGTGGCCGGCTTTGCACTGCCGGGCAACTATGTCGACATCCTGGTCAATCTGCGCGCCACCGGTAGCGACCTGGAGCACTCGGGCTCGATCTCGAAAATCGTCCTGGAACGCATCCTGGTGCTGGCCGTGGCCCAGGAATCGACCGTCGACGACAGCAAGCCGCGCGTGGTCAATGCCGTGACGCTGGAACTGGCGCCGGACCAGGTCGAAAAGCTCGACCTGGCGCGCTCGATCGGCGAACTGTCGCTGGTGCTGCGCAACCAGGTCGATCCGCAGCCGGCCAATACCGAAGGCGCCACCCGCGAGTCGGTACTGGGCCTGCCTCCCGCCAAGGCGGCTGTCGTGCAAGCGCCGGCCCCGGCCTATGCGCCGGCAGCAGCGCCAGGCGCCGCTCGTCCAGTGCGCGCCACCCCGGCGCGCCAGGAAGAGGGCGTGATGGTTATCCGCGGCCTGGGCGCCGCTTCGCAATGATCCGAATGAAGAACGCCATGACTCCAATCACCAACAAGACCCTGCTGGCCTGCGCGCTGGCCCTGGCCATGGATGCCGGCTGCGCCGCTAATGCCAAGCCTGCTGCCGCCCCGGTCGCTCCAGTCAGCGCGGGCGACTGCATCGACCTGTCCGGCGCTACGGCGCAGCGCATTACCCTGGTGCGCGGCAAGTCGCAGGTCAAGCGCTTCTGCACCCCGGCCTCGCGCGTCACCGTCGGCGCCCCGGAAGTGGCCGATGTGGTGGTCCCGAACGCAAATGAAGTGGTGATCGTGCCGCGCAGCGTCGGCAGCACCAATTTGATCGTCTCGGGCCGCGGGTCTGGCAACAACCAGCGCTCCGCCGTGATCGATATCGATGTCGGCATCGACACCGCGGTGCTGCGCGCCGAGTTCGACACCCTGTTCCCGAACGAAAAGAATATCCGCATCAGCAATAGCGGCAACGCCCTGATCCTGTCGGGCATGGTCAGCGACGGCGCCACCGCGGCCCAGCTGATCGAATTGGCCACTGCCTTCCACGAAGGCGCCGGCCTGGTCTCGGGTGGCAGCGAAGCGGGCTCGGTGGCGGCGCCGAACGCCGTCACCGGCGCCGCCACCGCGCCGGCCAAGGCCAGCACTTCGAATGTCGGCCAGCCGAGCCGCAAGGTGTTGAACATGCTGAGCATCGCTGCGCCGCAGCAGGTCATGCTGGAAGTGAAGATCGCTGAAGTGTCGAAGTCGCTGGTGGACCAGCTGGGCGCCAAATTAAGCACGACCAAGACCAATGGCAGCTGGACCTACGGCCTGCTGTCGAACCTGCTCAGCGGCGGCGCCAATTCGATCGGCGGCGTCGGCCCGGCCGGCAAGGCCCTCACCATCGACGGCGAGAAGCGCGACGGCCTGGTCAAGATCCTGGCCGAGCCGAACGTGATGGCGACCAGCGGCCAGGAAGCCAGCTTCCTGGCGGGCGGCCGGATTTTCATTCCGGTCGCGCAGGCGGGCGTTGCAGGCGCGAGCACCATCACGCTGGAAGAAAAGGAATACGGCGTGGCGGTGAAATTCACCCCGACCGTGCTGAGCGGCGGACGCATCAATCTGCGCGTCGCGCCGGAAGTGTCGGAACTGAACCGCGAGGGCATCGGCATCAGCGCTACCGGCGCCACCAGCGCCACCGCGATCCTGCCGGCTTTCACCACCCGCCGCGCCGCGACCACCGTCCAGCTGCAGGATGGCCAGAGCTTCGCCATCGGCGGGTTGATCCGTAATAACGTGACCAGCAATATCAGCCGCTACCCGTTCCTGGGCGATGTGCCGGTGCTGGGCACGCTGTTCCGCAGCAGCGACTTCCAGAACGATCGCACCGAGCTGGTGTTCATCGTCACGCCGCACCTGGTCAAGCCGATGGAAGCCGTGCCGGCGCTGCCGACCGACACCTACGTGCAACCGACCCGCACCGAGTTCCTGATCGAAGGTAAACATGAAGGCGCCACCGCCACCGCCGGCGCTGCATTGAAGGACAAGCCATGAACCAGTTCCGTTTCGCTCTTGCCCTGATTATCGCTGCGGCGCTGACAGGTTGCGCCACCGACGGTCCGGCCACCAACGGCGCGAGCCTGCGCGCAGCGATGGCCAGCCAGGTGATCGCACCGCAGCCGCGCCAGGCCGCCGGCATGGATGGCGCCGCCGCCGTCGAAATCTATAGAAACTATGTCGATTCCTTCGATTCGCCGCGTCCGCAGGTCGACGACTCGGCATTCCGCAAATAAGAGGCTACCGTGAAGATCGCAGTCCTTTCGCGCGACGAGCGCCACCTGATCGACCTGGCGCGCCAGTTGCGCGCCCGTCCGGGCCTTGATGAAGTCGACATGATCGCCGGCAGCGCCACGCGCCTGGCGACGATGTCCGACGATGCCGTCCCCGACCTGCTGGTGCTCGACCAGCCACGCGCCGACGAAGGCGAGCTGGACCAGATCGAACGCCTCGGCCACCTGTTCCCGCGCATGGCCTTCATCGTGCTGTCGAATGACCTGTCGCAGGACTTTTTGCTGCGCGCGATGCGCGCCGGCGTGCGTGAAGTGCTGGCCGCCAATCCGGCACCGGGCGAACTGGTCAAGGCGGTCGACCATGTCGCCGAAAAATTCGGCAGCCAGGGTGCAGCCCAGGGCCAGGTGCTGGCTTTTATTTCTTGCAAGGGCGGCAGCGGCTCGACCTTTCTGGCAACGAACCTGGCCTACGCGCTGAGTGTGGGTGGCGCCAAGCGGGTCGCCCTGATCGACGTGAACCTGCAATTCGGCGACGCCTCGCTGTTCGTGTCGGACAACAAGCCATTGGCCACGCTGTCGGATGTCGCCACCCAGATCCACCGGCTCGACCCATCGTTCCTGTCGTCGAGCATGGTCGCCGTCACGCCGAACTTCAGCGTGCTGGCGGCGCCGTCCGATCCGGCCCACGCCAGCGACGTCAAGCCCGAGCATATCGACGCCATCATGAAGCTGGCCCGCCGCCAGTACGATTTCATCGTGCTCGACGTTGGCCGCAACCTCGATCCAGTCAGCATCCGTGCGCTGGATCATGCCGATACGATCTATCCTGTACTCCAAACGACGCTGCCTTACATCCGTGACGGCAAGCGCCTGCTGACCGTGTTCCGCAACCTCGAATACGGCAACGACAAGGTCGAGCTGATCGTGAATCGCCACGATAACAATAGCGATATCAAGCTCAAGGACCTGGAGGAAGCATTCGACACCACGCAGATGCGCACGATGCCGAACCACTATGACGCGGCGGCCAAGTCGGTCAACCAGGGCGTGCCGATTACCCGCCTCGCGCCGGACAGCCAGCTTAGCCAGGCTCTTATGGGCATGGCGCGCAGCCTGACCGGCGAGCGCGCTGTCGAGCAGAGCGCCGGCCTGATGTCGCGACTGTTCAAGCGTCGCAAGACCGACGTCTAAGCCAGGGCGTCGACCGTGAACGAACAAGGATCGAACGAGATGAATATGCTGCCTCCTTCCTCGCTGCGCGAGCGCCTCGCCAGCGGCACCGGCGCACCGCGCCCAGTGGCCCAGCGCGCCGGCCCGATCGACAACCGCGGCTACCACCAGCTCAAGGCCCGCATCCACGAGCAGCTGCTCGACCGGGTCGACCTGGAAAGCATGCAACGCCTGAGCCAGGACCAGATTCGCCAGGAATTGCGCCTGCTGGTCGAACGCCTGCTCGAAGAAGAGATGGTCGTCATCAACGACCTGGAACGCAAGACGCTGACGCGCGACATCCAGAACGAGATGCTCGGCTTCGGTCCACTCGAGCCGCTGCTGGAAGACCCGACCGTCTCGGACATCCTGGTCAATACCCATAAGCAGGTGTATGTCGAACGGCGCGGCAAGCTCGAGCTCACCGATGTCACGTTCAACGACGAAGCCCACCTGATGAAGATCATCGACAAGATCGTCTCGCGCGTGGGCCGCCGCATCGATGAATCGAGCCCGATGGTCGACGCGCGCCTGCCGGACGGTTCGCGCGTGAACGCGATCATCCCGCCGCTGGCCATCGATGGCGCGGTGATGTCGATCCGCCGCTTCTCGGCCGATCCGCTGCGCCTGGCCGACCTGGTCTCGTATGGCAGCATGACGGCCGACATGGCCGAAGTGCTGCAGGGCCTGGGCAAGGCCAAGGTCAATATCGTGATCTCGGGCGGCACCGGCTCCGGTAAAACCACCATGCTCAATGTGATCTCGGGCTTCATCAACCATTCCGAGCGCGTCGTCACCGTCGAAGACGCGGCCGAGCTGCAACTGCAGCAACCACACGTGGTGCGCCTGGAAACCCGTCCGGCGAATATCGAGGGCAAGGGCGAAGTGAGCCAGCGCGCGCTGGTCAAGAACGCGCTGCGCATGCGCCCCGACCGCATCATCCTGGGCGAGGTGCGCGGCGAAGAGGCGATGGACATGCTCGGCGCGATGAACACCGGCCACGAAGGCTCGATGGCGACCATTCACGCGAATACCCCGCGCGACGCCCTGACGCGCCTGGAAAACATGATCAGCATGGCGGCGCCGAACCTGCCGCCGAAAGCCATGCGCCAGCAGATTGCCTCCGCGGTCGGCGTCGTGGTGCAGGTGTCGCGCCTGACCGACGGCAAACGCAAGGTGCTGTCGATCTCTGAGGTGACCGGCATGGAAGGCGACGTGATCACGATGCAAGAGATCTTCACGTTCCGCCAGACCGGCGTGGCCGATGACGGCACCGTGCTGGGCCAGTCGACCGCCACCGGCGTGCGTCCGCTGTTCGCCGAGCGCCTGCGCACCTTTGGCGTGAACCTGGCGCCGCACATTTTCGAGCCGCGCGGTTAAGGGACTGCACGCAGCATGGATACTACTTTCATCCTGTTCGTCGCGCTGCTGTTCGTGGCTGTCCTGTTGCTGGTCTGGGGCGTCTACACGGCGTGGCTGGCGCACCGCGACCCGGAGGCCGAGCGCGTGGCGCGGCGCCTGCGCAGTGTGATCGGCGGCGAGACGCGCGCCCAGGAAGTCACCATCACCAAGGACCGGCGCCTGGCCGAGAATCCCGATCTGGAGCCGATGCTGCGCCGCATTCCCGGCGTGCGCCACCTCGACCGCATGCTGATGCAGGCCGGCAGCGCCCAGCTGGTGGCTTCGCTGCTGGTGTTGTGCATTGCGTTCTTTCTGGTGGCGCTGGTGCTGGCCCTGGTAACTGGCCTGCATCCATTGGCGGTGCTGGGCGGCGCGCTGCTGGCAGGCTACCTGCCGCTGCTGCGCCTGGCCCGCGCCCGCGACAGCCGCATGGCGCGCTTCGAGCGCCAGCTGCCCGAGGCGCTCGACATGATGAGCCGCGCGATGCGCGCCGGCCACGCCTTCCCGACCGCCCTCAAGCTGGTGGCCGACGAAGTGGCCGCGCCGCTGGGCGAAGAATTCAAGATCGCCTTCGACGAAGTCAACTTCGGCGTCTCGATGAACGACGCGCTGAACAACCTCGCGCAGCGCGTGCCGAGCATGGACTTGCAGTATTTCGTGGTCGCCGTGCTGATCCAGCGCGAAAGCGGCGGCAACCTGACCGAGCTGTTGACCTCGATCGCCGGCATCGTGCGCGACCGCCACAAGCTGGCCGGCCAGGTGCGGGTGTTGTCGGCAGAAGGGCGGATCTCGGCCTGGGTGCTGGGGCTGCTGCCATTCGCGGCGGGCAGCTTCATGTACATGCTCAATCCCGAGACCATGGGCGTGCTGGTGCACGACCCGGTCGGGCGCCAGATCAGCATGGCGGCGCTGGCGATGATGGCGTTCGGGGTGCTGGCGATCCGCAAGATCGTGCGCATCCGGATGTAAGAGGAATTCAAGATAATGACAATGCCAAAGATCCTGCTGCTGGCGGCGATGTTCCTGCTGGTGTTCGGCGGCGCCGTGGCTGCGATGCTGCTGCTCACGCGCGATCCGGTCAAGGCGCGGCTGGCCGCGCTCGACGAGCGCGACGCATCCTCCGCCGTCCGTTCGCACGGCTGGCGCGAACGCCTGGCGCGCCTGGCCGAACCGCTGGCCAAGCTGTCGGTGCCGACCGAAGGCTGGGAAACCTCGCCGGCGCGCCTGCGCTTCATCAACGCCGGCTGGCGCGCGCCGTCGGTGCCGGGCCTGTTCTACGCCGGCAAGACGGCCCTGACCGTGGGCCTGCCGCTGGTCGTCTATATCGCGCTGCCGCACGATAACAACCGCGCCATGTCGGTGACCTTCCTGTACCTGATCGGCTCGGCTGCGATCGGCTACTATCTGCCAGACCTGATCCTCAAGCGCCGTATCGCCAACCGCCAGCGCGAGATTTTCGAGAGCTTCCCGGATGCGCTCGACCTGATGGTGGTCTGCGTCGAAGCCGGCCTGGCGATGGACGCGGCGCTGGCGCGGGTCGGCAACGAGATCGGCCTGAAAAGCCCGGTGCTGGCCGATGAGCTGCAACTGGTGACGCTGGAACTGCGCGCCGGCAGCGCCAAAGAGAAGGCGCTGCGCAACCTGGCGCTGCGCACCGGCGTCGAGGACGTCGATGCGCTGGCCAAGATGCTGATCCAGGCCGAGCGCTTCGGCACCAGCATCGGCACCGCGCTGCGCGTGCAGTCAGATCAGCTGCGTACCCGCCGGCGCCAGATGATCGAAGAGCAGGCCGCCAAGATCGCCACCAAGCTGCTGTTTCCACTGATCTTCTGTATCTTCCCGGCGCTGCTGGTCGTGCTGCTGGGACCGGCGATGTTGCAAATCATGCGCTCGGTGATGACAGTCAATATGGCACCGTAGCGATCATGTCGGATAGGCAATCGGAAAGAGGCGGCCAATGTGGCCGCCTTTGTCATGGGCGGATAAGTGACATACACGCGCGTGATGACCGCATCGTGACAAGATAGATGATCTATGAATGACGATCATCATGACTATCAATTTGATTTCTATCTTGGTGGGCGCATACTGGAGTCATACCAGTTCACACACGAGAAAGCACATCATGTCCACCCTGTCGATCCGCCCGTCCTTCGCTGTCCAGCTGTCTGCCGTGGCTGCGACCATCACCAACTTCCTGCGCGCCAAGGCCGCACCGGTCATCGCAACACGCGGCGCCGATGCGGGCGACGTCTGGGCCCTGTATCGCATGACCCGCGGCGCCGACGCCGTGACCCCGGCCGTGGCCCGCCGCCTGGCAGCGCACGCACAGCCGAAGTAAGCTTCTCTCCGCCGCCTTGCGGCAGAGTTCGACGCCCTGCCTCGCGCAGGGCGTGTGCGTTAACGCGACCGAACAGGGCCGGCACCGGCGATACGATGCGAACCTGGCTGATGATGGGTGTCCAGCGCCGCATGTCTGCCCGATCAGGCATCTTCCTGGAACTCGTCGGCGCGCGAGAACAGGTCCCAGGCCGCGATGAACAACGCCGCGATCACCGGCCCGATCACGAAGCCGTTGAGGCCGAACAGCGCCATGCCGCCCAGCGTCGAGAGCAGGATCACATAGTCGGGCAGCTTGGTGTCCTTGCCGACCAGGATCGGGCGCAGGATATTGTCGACCAGGCCGATCACCAGCACGCCATAGGCCGCCAGCACCACGCCCTGCCAGATGTCGCCGGTGGCCAGGAAGTAGATGGCCACCGGGCCCCATACCAGCGCCGCGCCGACCGCCGGCAGCAGCGACAGGAAGGCCATCACCACGCCCCACAGCAGCGCGCCGTTGACATCCAGCGCCCAAAAGATCAGGCCGCCAAGTGCACCCTGGGCCATGGCGACCAGCACATTGCCCTTGACGGTGGCGCGGATCACGGTGGTGAAGTTCTGGAACAGGCGGCTCTTGTATTTGGGGCTCAGCGGCACGGTGCGCTGAATGCGCGCGGCCAGGATGCGGCCGTCGCGCAGCAAAAAGAACAGCAGGTACAGCATGATCGTCATGCTCACCACGAAATCGAGCGTGTTGCGTCCGATGTTCAGGGCGTAGTGGGCGGTGGCCTGGCTGATCTGGGCCGCAAATTCGGCGATCTTCTCTTGCAGCGAGGCCAGGTTGGTCAGTTCGAAGCGTTCCAGCAGCGACAGCGCCCAGCCCGGCATGGCCTGGATGACCATATTGAAGTAATACGTGAAGTCGACCTGGCCGGCACTGACGCGAGCATAGATGGCCGTCACCTCGTTGACCAGCGAGGCCGTGATCATGGCCAGCGGCAACAGCACCATCAGCACAATGACCAGTAGCGAGAGCAGGGCGGCGACGGTCGGGCGGCCCTTGGTGGCGCGCAGCAGGCGCGACTGCAGCGGAGCGAAGATGATCGCGAATACCACCCCCCAGAACACGGCGCCGGAATACGGCAGCAGGATCCAGATGAAGGCGATGCTGACGACCGCCAACAAGAGGAGGAAGAATTTCTGCTGCAGAGTGTCGTGCGTCATCGTGGGGGCAAAGTGGTTAATGTTTCCGGATCATAAACCATGCCGGATTCGATTCAACGACGATTGTCACATCCTCGTGTGTTGCTTAATGACCACAGAGTCAGTTCAATCGTGCGCATTGTTTAAATGACATCTTGCGATAATTAATTGTTGCCGCGTCAAGACATGGTCTGGCGGGCATTGATTAACATATTTTTTATCGGAGATACCATGTCCCGTCCAGCTTTCAATCCTCTCGTCACCGCGCTCAACGGCGCCATCCTGCTGGGCGCCGCTGCGGCCGGCATGGCCCACGCCCAGCAGTCGCCTGCGCTCGACCGTATCAGCATCTCGGCCGGCGCCTTCCGTGCCGAGCCGAAGATCCATGTCGGCGGCGACACCCGCTACGGCCGCGTCGACACCCCGGACGAGAAGATCGATGACGTCACCCTGCCGCGCGCGAAGGCCGAAGTGCTGATCGGCGACAGCCATGGCATCTCGTTCGATTACTTCCGCTTCGACGAAGACTGGGCCGGCAACGCCAACGGCGACACTGTCTACGAAGGCCGTCCGGTCAGCGGCACCATCAGCGCCGACGCCAACCTGCGCCTGGAACTGGCGCGCCTGTCCTATAAGTGGTGGCTGGGCAAGGAAAAGAATGCCTTCGGTATCGGCCTCGGCGCCGCCTACCTGCGCGCCAAGATCTCCGGCTCGGTCGACGCCAATCTGAGCGCGTCGAACCCGACCGAAAACTACAGCTATACCGGTTCGGCCTCGGCCGGCGACAGCGTGTGGGCGCCAACCGTCGAACTGGCATGGCGCCATTCGATCAACGACCAGTGGCGCGTGTACGCCGAAGCGGCCGGCATCAAGAAGAACGGCGGCTCGGTCGAAGGCCACATCTATAACGGCGCGGTCGGCGTCGAATGGTTCCCGCACAAGAACGTCGGCCTGGTGCTCGACTACGGCATCCAGAAGATCGATCTGCACCGCAACGGCGACCGCACCGCCGACCTGGACCTGAAGCTGACCGGTCCATCGGCGTTCGTGAAAGTGCGCTTCTGATCGGCACCCGCGATTCGCTTGAAAGGCACGCTCAGTTGCTTCCGGTCATAATACATAGTGCAAATGCACTGTATTAAGGGGGGCGGGTGAAATCGGAGCAACTGATCGCGTGTCATGACTGCGGCTGCCTGTACCACAAGCAGCCGCTGGATGCGTGCGAGCGCGCCAGCTGCACGCGCTGCAAGCACGAGCTGTACCGCTGGCATGCCGGCGGTCCGGTGCGCCGCGCGGAGATCTTGGCCGCGCTGACCCTCGGCGCGCTGCTGGTGTATCTGCTGGCCCAGTTCTTCCCGATCGTCACACTGAATATGGGTGGCATCCGCTCCAGCGCCACGCTGTTCGAGTCGGTGCTGGTCTTGTGGGACGAACAGATGCAGGTGGTGGCGGTGATGGTGCTGCTGTGCGCCATCGTGTTTCCCGCCCTCGAACTCGCTTCACTGTTCTATGTCGCCACCGGGCTGGCGCTGCGCCGCCGCGTGCGCGGCTTCAACCTGCTGCTGCGCCTGGTGCAGGGCGCGCGCTACTGGGCCATGACCGAAGTGCTGATGATCGGCATCCTGATTACCGTCATCAAGATGACCAGCCTGGCGCGCGTGGAACCGCACCCGGGCCTGTTCGCGTTCGGCGCGCTGACCGTGCTGTGCGCGCTGGTCATGCGCTTCGAGCCGAAGGCCTTGTGGGAGCTGGGCGACCGGGTCGCGCCGGTGCCGCGCCATGGCACGATTCCCAATGATGCTGTCGCCCACCATCCCGATTCCCTGATGGATTGCCGCGCCTGCGGCCTGGTCAACGGCCATCCCTTGCACCGCACCAAAGATGGCGCGGCCCATTGCCGGCGCTGCGGCTCGGCGCTGTATCACCGCATCCCCAACAGCATCGGCTGGACCTGGGTGATGCTGGCCGCGGCCACGCTGCTGTACATTCCCGCCAACCTGCTGCCCGTGATGTACACGCGCTCGATCGGCGGCGGCGCTGAGGGCGACACCATCATGAGCGGCGTGGTCCTGTTCTGGAACACGGGCTCGCCCGGCCTGGCCATTATCATCTTCATCGCCAGTATCGCGGTGCCGGTCTCGAAACTGGTGGCGCTGGGCTGGCTGAACACGACCGCGCAACTGCGTTCGCGCAGCGCGCCGCTGGCGCGCACGCGCGCCTACCGCGTGGTGGAATTCATCGGCCGCTGGTCGATGCTCGATATCTTCGTGGTCGCGCTGACCGTCTCGCTGGTGCGCTTCGATGCGTTGGCCACCATCACCGCCGGGCCCGGGGCGATTGCCTTCGGCTGCGTGGTGATCGTGACCATGGTCGCCTCGCACCAGTTCGACCCGCGCCTGATCTGGGACCCCATTGAATCTACTGGAGAACACCATGTCTGAACAGGACGGCTCCCCGCCGCCCACGCTGGCGGCCCCCAAGCCGGCGGTCGACCGCCCCAGCCGCTGGCTGCCTTCGCTGATCTGGCTGATCCCGTTACTGGCGGCGGTCATCGGCGCCTGGCAGGTGGTGCACTGGATGACGAATAAAGGCTCCACCGTGTATGTGTACTTCGCCACCGGCGAAGGGCTCGAAGCCGGCCAGACCCGGGTCAAGTACAAGGACGTCGAGATCGGCCGCGTGGTCTCGGTCACGCTGGCCGAGGACGGCAACCGGGTGGTGGCCAAGATCGAACTGGCCAAGGAAGCCGGCCGCTTCACCGCCGAGGATTCGCGTTTCTGGGTGGTGCGCCCGCAGATCGGCGCCACCGGTGTGTCGGGCCTGGGCACGCTGCTGTCCGGCCCATATATCGGCGCCGCGCCCGGCGCGTCGGAAGAAACGGGCAATGCCTTTACCGGCCTGGAGATGGCGCCGCCGATCCCGATCGGCCTGAAAGGACGCGAATACCTGCTGCACGCCGACAGCCTCGGCTCGGTGGCGCCCGGTTCGCCCGTGTACTTCCGGCGCGTACGGGTGGGCCAGGTGGCCAAGGTCGACCTCGACAAGGCCGGCCAGGGCATCAATATGTCGGTATTCGTCGAGGAGCCGTATATCGGCTTCGTCGGACCGGACACGCGCTGGTACCACGCCAGCGGCGTCGACCTGCGGCTCGATGCCAGCGGCCTGAAACTCAATACCCAGTCGCTGGCGGCCCTGGCCACCGGCGGCATCGCGTTCGAATCGGTCGACGGCAAGCGGCCCGCCAGCGCGGCGCCGGCCGGCAGCCGGTTCATGCTGCTCGAAGACCGCGCCGCGGCGCTGCGCCCGCCTGACGGGCCGGCCACGACGGTCGTGCTGTACTTCGACCAGTCGCTGCGTGGCCTTGCGCCTGGTGCACCGGTCGACTTCCGCGGCGTGGCGCTGGGCGAGGTGCGCTCGGTCGGCATCGAGTTCGACCGCGACCGCAAGCGCTTCAATATGCCGGTCACGGTCGACCTGTACCCGGGCCGCCTGGGCCAGGACTTCATGGCCGCCCTGAACCAGGGCCGCGCCGGCGAAGACATGCTCGACATGCTGGTGGGCCGTGGCTTGCGCGCGCAGCTGAAGAACGGGAATATCCTCACTGGCCAGCTGTACGTGGCGCTCGACTTCTTCCCGAATGCGGGCAAGGCGGCCCTGGCCAGGAATGGCGAAGTGGTGCGCTTGCCCACGGTGCCCGGCCAGCTCGACGAGCTGCAGAGCCAGGTGGCGCGCATCGCGGCCAAGCTCGATAAAGTCCCGTTCGACGAGATCGGCGCTAACCTGAACCGTACGCTGGCGCAGGCGAATGCCACGCTGGCGCGCCTCGAAGGCCAGGTGCTCCCCGAGATGCAGGGCACGCTCGCCGCTGCGCGCTCGACCTTCACCAGTGCCGAGAACCTGCTGCAGCAGGATTCGCCGCTGCAGTCCGACCTGCGCCGCGCGCTGCAGGAAGTCTCGGACACGATGGAAAAGCTCAACGCGCTGGCAGACTACCTCGAACGCAATCCGCAGTCGCTCATCCGCGGCAAACCACAGGAGAAGAAATGATGCCGCTATTCCGCCCGCGCCGCGTTGTCGGCGGCGCCGCACTGGCCCTGTCGCTCATGCTCACCGGCTGCGCCAGCGCGCCGAACGACCAGTTCTATACGCTCAGTGGCGGCCCCACCACCGCGGCGCCGGCCGCGACAACGGGCGCGCCGCTGTACTTCGAGATGCGCCCCATCACCGTGCCGGCCCAGGTGCGCCGGCCGCAGCTCGTTACCAGTAATGCCGATGGCCGGGTCGACCTGGAAGAACATCACCGCTGGGCCGGCCCGCTGGCCGATGAAATCGGCACCGGGCTGTCGCTCGGCATCGCCGCCGAACTCGGTGCGATCGATGTCTACCGCAGCCCGGCGCCCAACGGCAGTACGCTGTACCGGGTCGGCGCGAACATCCAGCGCTTCGAGTCGGTGCCGGGCCGTTACGCCCTGATCGACGCGGTCTGGAATGTGCGCAAGCTCGACGACAGCGAAGTGCAGACCTGCCGCAGCGTGTTCCGCGAGCCGGTGGGGGCGGGGTATGACGCACTGGTGGCAGGGCACCGCGCCGCGCTGGCCAAGCTGGCGGCGGCGATCGCCGCCGGGGTGCGCGGCCAGGCCGAGGGGCGTGCCCCGGGTTGCTGATCCGCAGCACACGCTCATGCGCGTTGCATGATGTGGACAGGTTTGACCTATTCACATGGACAGAGGAGGTCAGGGAACCGTAGACTTTCGATACTTTCCACTGGGAAAGATAAACCGATTGCTACCTGGACCGCCCATGCACCTTGCTCTCAAGTTCCTCTCCATCGCTGCCTTGCTCGCTCTCGGCGGCTGCGCATCGTCCACCGCTACCCGCGTGGGCGACGCCGCCACGACGCCATTGAGCGATCTGGGGCTGACAAAAGCCGACATTCCTGCGGTGCTCGTCACGGCCAAGGAAAATCCTTATCTGAAGCCGGCGGCGCAGAACTGCGTCGCGCTGGCGCTGGAGATCCACGCGCTCGACGAGGCGCTCGGGCCCGACCTCGATACGGGCGTGATCGACGACGATCCCTCGCTGATGGAGCGCGCTTCCGGCGCCGCCAAGGACCATGCAGTCGGCGCCGTGCGCCGCACCGCGGAAGGCCTGGTGCCGTTCCGCGGCTGGGTGCGCAAACTCAGCGGCGCCGAGAAGCACTCGAAGCACGTGACCGAATGCGTGATGGCCGGTTCGGTGCGGCGCGCCTACCTGAAAGGCATCGCGACGGCGCAGAGCTGCTCCTGGCGCGACGCCGCGAAGGTGGTGGCCGAGCGCTAGACCGTCAAGGGATCAGGCGTTCGGCGCGCAGGCGCGCGAACAGGTCGTAAAAAGACTCGTCCGTGGCCTGGTAGGCGGTGAAGCCCAGCCGGCGGCTGTTGGCCATATCGGTCATGACTTCCAGCGGCCGGCCCAGGTCCAGGTCGGTATGCCAGGCCGAGGCCAGACGGTCCAGGTCCGCTTCCACCAGGCCGTGACGGCCGGCGATCTCGCGCCAGATATCCCGGTCGTTCGCCATCGCCGCTTCCAGTGGCTGGATAGTCCCATTGAAGCCGGCCGCTTCGACGCCAAAGTAGGCGGCCAGCTTCGGCCACAGCCAGCTCCAGCGGAATACGTCGCCGTTGACGATGTTGAAGGCCTCATTGCGCGCGGCGTCGGTATCGGCTGCCCATACCAGCTGTCTGGCCAGCATGCGCGCATCGGTCACGTCCGACAGCCCGTTCCACTGCGCGCTTGAACCGGGGAACTGGAATGGCCGGCCGGTCTCCTTGCAGATCGTCGCATACACGGCCAGCGTGGTGCCCAGGTTCATCGCATTGCCGACCGCCTGGCCGATCACGGTGTGCGGGCGGTGCACGGTCCAGGTGAAGCGGTCGCGTGCGGCCGCTGCATAGACTTCGTCTTCTTGCGCGTAGTAGAAATTCTCCAGCGGCAGGCGTGGCTGGCTTTCGCGCAGCGGCGTGTCGGGCAAGGTGCCCGAGCTGGCATAGGCTTCGAACGGGCCGAGATAGTGTTTCAGGCCGGTGACCAGGGCCACGTGGCGCACGCTTTTCTGCGACGACAGGGCATCGAGCAGATTGCGCACCAGCGCGGCGTTGACGCGGATGTTCTCGGCCTCGGTGTCCTGGCGCATCCAGGTGGTGATGAAGACGTGGGTCGGCGCGACGCCCGCCAGCGCGGTGGCCAGTGCGGCCGGGTCGAGCAGGTCGGCCGCGATGTGGCGCACCGCGGGCAGGTCTTGCGGTGCGCGGCGCGACAGGCCGATCACTTCCCATCCCTGGGCCAGCAGTTCACGCGCGGTGTGGTTGCCGCCGATGCCGGTGACGCCGACGACCAGTGCTGTTCGTTTCATGTGTTGACTCCCGATGTGACAATTGACGCCCATTCTACTGTGGGGGCCAAAAGCGCGTCGTCGGGGTGCCAATGCAAAGGGCGCTGCATCGCTGCAGCGCCCCTTGTCTACCTACACGTCAACTCATCAGAAGCGGTAACGCAGCGTCAGCGAGGTATTGCGTGGCGCGCCGTAGGTGAGCTGGTTGTAGGCGGAGAACATCGCGAACGTTGTCTTGTCGGTCGCGTTGTTGACGTTCAGCTGGGCCGACAACTGCTTGGTGAACTCGTAGCGCGCCATCAGGTTGACGATCGCATACGAATCCTGCTCCATGCGGCCGTCGATGCCAGGGGCCACGGTCAGGTCGGTCGTGTAGGTGCTGCCTTCCCAGTTGACGCCGCCACCGACGGTCAGCTTGTTCCAGTCGCCCGGCAGGCGGTAGCTGGCAAAAGCGCGCAGGGTCTTGCGAGGGTAGATCGAGTTGAAGTCGGTGCCCGTTTCATCCTTGGCGCGGAAGATCGCGTAGCCGATGCTGGCGTTCAGGCCCGGGATGATCTCGCCCGAGACATCCATCTCGATACCCTTGCTGGTCGCGCCATCGACCCCGATGTAGTAGGATTCCGGCAGCAGCGGACCGGTCGGGCCGTCGCGGTCGATCATGCCGGCGGCCTGGGCCAGGCCATCCTGCTTGAGGTGGAACACCGACAGCGAGGCATTCACGCGGCGGTCGAAGAACTCGCCCTTGATACCGGCTTCGCTGGCCTTGCCCTCGATCGGATCGAGCAGGTTGTTATTGAAGTCGCGGTTGTTCTGCGGCTGGAAGATGCTGGTGTAGCTGGCGTACAGCGAGTAGGTCTGGTTCAGGTCGAACACCAGGCCGGCGTACGGGGTGACTTCGTTCGAGTACTTGATCGCATACGGATCCTGCCACTGGCCGCCGCCTTCTTTTTCCCACTTGGTCACGCGCGCGCCGACGATGGCCTTGAGCTGGTCGGTGAGCGAGAAGCGCGCCATACCGTACAGGCCTTGCTGGGTGGTTTCGCTGGTTTCGTAGCGTGCTTGCGGGCCCCACACCGGGGTCGGGTAGCTGGCCGGATCCCAGTTATTGAAGTCGGCGACCGGCGGCGCGAAGCCACCAGGCGCGGTCGGGAAATTAGCCAGGCGGTTGTTCGAGTAGAAGTCGGTATTGGCGTGCAGGTAGCCGACGGCTGCCTGGTGTTCGCGGCCGAACAGCGAGAACGGACCGCTGGCGTGCACGCCGAAGTCTTTCTGCTTGGTCTGGATCACGTAGGAGCCGGCGAAGGCGCCCAGGCCGGCGCCGGTCACGCGGTCAGGCACGCCCGACAGGTACAGCAGGCGCGAATCGCCGTCGCGGGTGGCGTCGGTATAGGTGAAGCGCAGGTTCCAGCCGTTGGCGAAGCGGTGTTCGTAGTCGGCGAAGAAGTTGTCGTACTGGTTGTCGTAGCCGGCCCATGGGGTGGCGGTGGTCTTCGAGCGGTCGACGTTGATGATCGAGCCGTCGGTGTAGCGGTATGGCAGGCCGCCCCACATCGGGCCGCGCGGGCTCATTTTCTGGCGGCTGAAGCCGGCCGCGAAGGTGCCGTCGCGACCGATGTCGGCTTCGATGGTGGCGTAATAGGCGCGGTCGTTGTTTTCCAGGTAGTCGACCCAGCTGTCGCCTTCGCCGTACTCGGCGACCGCACGGCCGCGGATGCTGCCCGTTTCGTTCAGTGGGGTCGAGACATCGGCCACGATGCGGCGCTTGTCCCAGCGGCCGATGGTCGCTTCGACCGAGCCGGCCAGTTTCTTGCTGAAGGCGCGCTTGCGCACCAGGTTCAGGGCGGCCGACGGGGTGCCGGCGCCGGTCATCAGGCCGGTCGCGCCACGCACCACTTCGACGCGGTCGTACAGGGCCAGGCTGCCCAGCACTTCACCGGCGCTCCAGGCGGCGTCCCAGGTGGTCGGAATATTGTCGATCTGCAGATTGGTCACTTCGAAACCACGGGCGGTGAAGCTGCCGCGGTGGGTTTCGTACTGGTTGACCGAGACGCCGGTGACGTTGTTGGCCACATCGGTGATGGTCATCAGGTTCTGGTCTTCGATGCGCTGCTGGGTGATGACCGAGACCGATTGCGGAGTGTCGCGCAGCGACATGTCGAGCGGGGTGGCGGTGCGGGTACGGCCGATGGTGTACGAGCCGACGTCATCGGCCAGCTTCTGGGCCTGCACCTGCACTTGCGGCATCGAGGTCGTGCCGGCGGCGGTATTGCTCGTCTCGGTAGACTGGGCTTGAGCGAGGAATGGCAGGGCCAGGCCTACACAAACCGTCAGGGTCTTCATATTGAAACGCGCGTTAGCGCCGACCAGCTTTTCCATCTTTTTTCCTGTTATTAATGATGATGAGTGGCGGACCCAGCGTGCGAAATGCCGACGTCTGCCTGTAATGAGAATGATTCAGCTTTTAATGATAACTATTCTCATCTAATTATGTCAATGTGTGTCGATGACTGCTCGGCCGTTTCGTTGGGATTGTGCACATGCATGGATAGTAATGACAGCGAACGAGGCTGTTCCGAATCGGTCGACATGGCTAAGCTGGCGTACTCATCAACGCTACCAGGAAGGCATTGCAATGGATAAACCAACATTCTTCGTGACCCCAGGCTATGGCGAAAAATTGCACGCCATGCTGGGCTACTCGCAGGCCGTCAAGATCGGCAACCGGGTCGAGATTTCAGGGCAGGGCGGCTGGAACGACGACATCGAGTTCCCCGCGTCGCTGGTGGACGAAATCGAACTCGCCTTCAAGAACGTCGAACGCGTGCTGGCTGCGGCCGGCGCGACCTGGGAGCATGTGATCAGTGTCGACTCTTACCACGTGGGTGGATTTCCGCCTGAAGTGAACGAGACGTTTGCGCGGCTGTACGGGCATTACATGCCGAATCATGGCCCCATCTGGACCGAACTGGGCGTCGCCGAACTGGGCGCCCCGGGCATGCGTGTCGAAATCAAGGTGACGGCCATCATCGCCTGAGCATTCCGGCCGGTCGGCTCAATCCCGGAAGACGTCGATCAGCCAGTCGACAAACACTTTCAGCCGCGCGTTCTGGTGGCGGTTGGGCGGGTACAGAATGTGGAACGGCATCAGCGGGCGCTCCCACTCCTGCAGGAGGGGAATCAAGGCCCCGGCATCGACCTGCGGCTGGACCATGCGCGTGAAATGCTGGCCGATCCCCATATCCGCCAGCATCATCGCCAGCAGGCCGTTACCGTCATTGGTCGCGAGCGCGCTGGCCTCGATCACGTGACGCTCTTCGGCCCGTTCGAAGATCAGCGGGTTTGGTTTCGTCGTCGCGGCGAAGAAGTAACCCAGGCAGACGTGGCGATCGAGCTCCTCGGGCGAAATGGGTGTCCCGGCGCTTGCCAGGTAGGCGGGTGAAGCGAAGGTCCCGTAGCGCAGATCGATCAGCTTGCGGCCGACCATCGACAGTTCATTGATGTCGCCAGCCCGGATCACGCAGTCGACGCCTTCGCCGACGATGTTTGCAGGACGGTCGCTGATGCCCAGCGCAAGCGTGATGTCCGGGTACTCGCGCTGGAAATGCGGCAACGCCGGCACCAGCAGCGAGGTGGCAAACGCGGCCGGCGCGTCGATCCGCAAGTGGCCCCGGGGCTTGCGCTTCTGCCCGCGCATCGCGTGGTCCATCTCGTCGAGTTCGGTCAGCAGGCGCGCGGCATGCTGGTAATACTCGAGGCCATCGGCGGTCGGCGCCACCGAGCGCGTGGTGCGCAGCATCAGCTGGTTGCCGAGGTGGGCCTCCAGGTCGCCGATCAGTTTGCTGACCGTGGAGCGCGGCATGCCGAGCTGGTCCGAGGCGCGGCTGAACGAGCCGGTGTCAACGACGCGCACGAAGGCGCGCATGGCGAGGAGCTGGTTCATGGCGGGTTGCCGGTGCGTGGATCGGTCATGCTCCGGGATTATCCACGAAACCGCTCACCGACAGCAAAATGGCCCTGGCCGTGCACCGGTCGGGGCCATCTTCCTGAAGAGGTTTGCCTGTTACCAATCAGGCAGCTTCGCGTTTGTTGGCCTCGGTGATGGTCCAGTAATAAATCGTGCGGCCATCGACCTCGACGGTTTTCTCGGCCGGCCATTCCGAGCCCATGTCGAAGGCGTGCGACACCACGCGGGTGCCGACCTTGAGCTGTTTCCACAGTTGCGGACGCAGTTTGGCGTTGATGGTCGGCAACAGGTACAGGGTCACGACCGTGGCGCTCGAGAAGTCGGTCTTGAACAGGTCGCCCACGCGGAATTGCGCGCGGTCGGTCACGCCGGCCTTCTTGGCGTTTTCCTTGGCTTCGGCGATGCGGGTCGGGTCGATATCGATGCCGGTGCCTTTGGCGCCGCGCACCTTGGCGGCGGTGACGACGATGCGGCCATCGCCGCAACCCAGGTCGAACAGGGTGTCATTCTTGCCGACCTTGGCCAGGTCGAGCATCTTGTCGACCACTTCCTGCGGGGTCGGCACATAGGGCACGTCCAGGCGCGGCGTGGCGGCGGTGGCCTGGGCCAGCGCGCGGCCGATCGGGAACATCATCATGCCGGTGGCGGCAGCGGCGGACAGCAGCAGGGTACGGCGGCGAGCTTGCGGGTTCATCAGCACATCTCCTCGGTCAGGTATGGACATGGTTGGGGGAAAGATCATTCATCAGTTCTGGCGCGCAGCAGGAACAGCAGGACGACGCCAACTGCCAGCACCGCGACGCCGATCCAGGCGGCGTTCAGGCCGCCGAGCTGCTGGCTGTAGACATACGATAGGCTCGACCACAGCATATAGGCGCAGCTGGCGCAGAACAGCAGTGGCAGCACCGGATACAGCGGCACCTTGAACGGCCGCGGCGTGCCGGGCTCGCGGCGGCGCAGCACGAACAGCGAGATCCCGGTCAGCAGGAAGAACAGCCAGAACACGGGCGCCGTGAATTCGACCATGGCCTTGAAGCCGCTGCCGAGCGCCGCGCCGGTCAATACCAGCGCCAGCGCCGCCACGCACTGCACCGTCATGGCAACCGTCGGCGTGCCGCGCTCGGCGTCCCATTCGGCCAGGCGGCCGAGCTGTTTCCAGTCCTTGCCGATCGCGTAGCTGGTGCGGGCGCCGACGATCATTGTCGCGTTGATCGAGGTGAGCGCCGAAATCGCCACCAGCACCGAGATGACCTTCTCGCCGACGGGACCGAGTGCGGTCTTCATCACGTCGGCCGCCACCGCTTCGGAGGCAGCCATGCCTTCCATGCCGAGCACCTTCCAGTAGGCCCAGGTTACCAGCAGGTACAGCACCGTGATGATCACGATGCCCAGTGTCAGGGCGAAAACCATATTGCGCGGACCGCCGCGCATCTCGGCGCTGATGTAGGCGGCTTCGTTCCAGCCGCCATAGGTGAGCAGCACGAAGACCATCGCCATGCCGAGCGCCGCAATGGCGGGGCCGGAGCTCGGCGCGGCTTGCGCGGCGGCACTGGCAGCCTCCGGTGCAGGCGCCGGATCGGCGAACAGCGCGGCGGCGCCGACGATCAGCAGCAGGCCGAGGATCTCGGCGACCGTCAGCAGGGTCTGGGCGCCGGTGCCGGTGCGGATGCCGCGCAGGTTCAGCGCGGACAGGCCGACGATCACGGCGATCGCATAGAAGGTGCTGCCCCAGCCGGCTGGCAGGAAGGTCAGGGGAACCGCTTGCTGCATGTAGTCGCCGAACACGAAGCCGAGCAACGCGATCGAGCCGGTGGTGATCACGGAAAAACGCGCCCAGCCGAACAGGAAGGCAACCGAGCGGCCGAAGGCGCGGTGCAGGTAGTGGTAGTCGCCGCCGGCGTGCGGATAGGATGTGGTCAGTTCGGCGTAGCACAGCGCGCCGATGAGGGAAATGAGACCCCCCAAGGCCCACAGGGTGAACATCGACGTGGCGTCGCCGCTGAAGCTGGCGACCAGGGAGGGGGCCTTGAAGATACCGGCGCCGATGACGACGCCGACGATGACCGCGACCGCTTCGCGCAGGCCGATGGTCGGCCGCGGGCGGGTGTCGGCATGGGTGGAGACAGATCGTTCCGCTTCGATAGCATCCATGTCGGGCAAGT
>Ga0265797_10001015_pt1 | contig 50540 bp, 48 predicted proteins | sample P2T30metagenome_FD_192433 | JGI IMG/M metagenome (GOLD analysis project Ga0265797, IMG submission 192433) | Plant litter microbial communities from East Loma Ridge, Irvine, California - P2 T30 | ecosystem: Environmental > Terrestrial > Plant litter > Unclassified | place: USA: California...
CTAGAGTGAGGCGGATGGCGAACATTCGTATATAGATTCTTTACTAAAGTCACCGGTCACACCGCATAACGGCTCATTGATGGTTATGTAGGTAGATACGTCAAGAGACGACTCTAGCTTTGATCATCTAATGACAGGCACTGCGGATGCATCGATCGAGCAGAGCCGTTGTCAGTTGATACCTACTCCCTTACCGAATAGGTACTGTATGGCCTAGTATCAGTTCGTTAAGAAGTGAGTTTGACGGGAGAAGACTTGGGTTTTTGGTCGGATTAATGGGAGGTGTTGGGTGCAAGTAGATGTCTTCGTCTGGTATAGTTGAGAGACAGGTTACGTGTGCGATCGAACATAACGAGGAGGAAAAATCGTCGGAACTAAACCTTGGATATTATGGTTGATAATCGATCGAAACTGCCTTCGACCAATTAAGGTGCCTCTTAACTACCGGATCATCTTGAAAGCGTCACTAAGAGCTTGACTGACTACATGTTAGTCAAGATAGTTAATCGTGTTCTTGTGGGCTTTAGGTACTCTTGCGTGATATTGTTGTTGTCTTGGAGTCCTTAACCCAACTCTAACTATGATAGAGCAGCACCAGTCCAGCGATATCATGTACTCATAACATCAACTCACTCAACCAGTTCCTTTTTTATTAGTCGGCAAGCCTAAAATCCCAGTTGACTATGAGTTGAATGTGATTTTGCGTCGAGTGCAGCAACAATGTGGCTCTATAACAAATCCTTGAGCGATGCGGTGCCTAGATGAGCACCATGAAACACCCGCTAGGTTATGAATAAGTATGTCAGACAGCACACGAGAGAGGCGATCGTCAGATCGGCCAATCACATCGACTCACCTCTCACGGGAAGAATATCTCAATATGCAAACAGATAGTTGATACAGAAAAGGGCAGGTAACTGTAAAAAGCAGACTGCGCCTGCGAAAAAAAAAAAGATCGATGGCGATTGATCCCTTTTTTTTTCTCTCATCGCAACAGAACATCAACATCGACTTACTCCTTGAAACACCCGCGATTTTCTATTCCCTCTTTGATTGATGTCTCTTTCTCTCCCACAATCCATCCCACAAAATCCATACAATTAAATCTCATGCCTCATGAAGCCCTCACTGTCATCAGCCAAAGGCTCGATCTCGCCCTCGCCCCTCTCAACACCCATCTTCTCCGTCGCGGGCACCTCGATCTTCAAGCCGGCCATTTTGGACTCGGCCTCGTGCACGCGACGGCGGAAAGCCAGGCGGTCGAGAAACAGCCGTTGACGCATGCGTTCGACCTCGCGGCGCTCGGCCTGCAGCAGAGCCTCCATTTCGGAGAACTGCTGCATCTTCAGCTCGAGCTTCTGCAGCTGCAGGTTGACGGCGGCCGAGACTTGATTTGTGAGTTGGCGCTCGGTGTGGCTCGCGAGAGCGGCCGAGCGGGCGGCTGTGAGGGAGAGGGCGGTTGTGGGGAGGTCGTTGGAGGTCGTTGGGGGTTCGCGGGTGGCGAGCGAGGTGGTGTCGTCGACGTCCATGTTCTCGTCGCGTTCGCCCTTAACGGCCGCGTCGGCACCGGATGTGTCCTTCTCCTTGGAAGCTTCCTTTTCGGCACCTGGGGTTGCTTCACGTTCAATACGAGATTTGAGAGTGCGGCGCATTTCCTCAACGCTGCGACCGGCTGCTTTGGCGGTCGTGGCAGGGTCCGCAAGACCGGCGAGGAAGCCCATGACAGACATGACGGGGTTGTCGGACTGGCTGAAGGGAATGCGGCCGCCACTCAGGTAGCCAAGGTCAGAGGCACCAACACCACCAGCGGAGCCGTTAGCTGCAGGGGTGTCTTCGAGGTACTTGTCTTCAATCTCGAGCTGGAGGAATTTAAGCACACATTCTTCGCGGGTGCGCGAGCTGACGTGCTCAGCCACTGACTCCCAGTTGTCGTCGAACATTTCAAGACCTTCAAGCAGAAGGAGGAGCTCGCCATCTGACCACGGCTTCTCTTTGTCGCCTAAGCTACGGTAGCTCTCGTTTTCAATCTTAACGTAATCCGCGGCTGTGGTCGAGCTTGGGAAACGGGCCTCCTGATAGCAAAGACTGCACAGGTCGTACCTCTGGTCTTTGCTAGGTTTGGGCGTGGCAGCGCTAGATGCAGGGTTCTTTGAGTTGTGGTATCGCACTCTGGTGCAATCTTTGCCGCATGAGTGGCAAAAGTACTGTTTACCTTCCTTCTTGAGCCCCTCCTCGAGTTCAGAGCCTTCTGCAGCTTCGCCTTCAGCTTTCCTTGGCGTGACATCCTTGCCCTTGTCATCGTAGATGTTCCTTCGGACTTCGAGGTTGAGATCGGCCTGGCCAGCTGTCGATGTGATACGCTCCGATGCAGGGTAAGGTTTTCCAGGTGTGATGGTGCTGTTAGGCGCGGGCTGGTGTGGCTGCAGGCCGCGAGGTGTGTCGGCTGTGATACGGAAGTGGCCAGTGAAAGGTGGGCCGATGTTCGATGGGCGGGTTTCCGGATCGATCTGACCTGTTAGTCTCGGTCTGTAAACCTGTTTGAGTAAAACAATCACGTACCTGGTAATTGATCAAACCCCACTGCTCCAAGAACTGGTGGACACGCATGATGGCGCAGACATCTCCTGCCAAATTTCTCCGACACGCGGTCACCGTGAGGTATTCTGCAGGGTTCAATCTGTAAGTGTTCACCATGAAGTCGCGGTAGTCTTTGTAAACCGCAGGCGTCTTGCTCCGGTTGCGGTTGTTGAAGAACTCGGGTAGGGCCTTCTTTTCGATATTGTGAAGTTGGTGCATGTCAAACCACGCGCTGTACGATGGTAGAATGATCGCGTGGTTCTGGTCGATCAAATGCGCGCGCGCAGATTGCTCAATGACAGCCTTGTTGATGACAGCAGGCGTCGCGGCGGTCGCGTCTTGCACAGCAGGCGTGCCATCCTTGGTGCCTGTCATCTCTTCATCCTCGGGCTGTGTCGTCTCCTCGGTGATCTCTGGCTGAGGCGCACTAGGCGCATCGAGTGGGTTGTCGGATACTGGAGCGGGCTGCGCAGTAGACTCATCCTGAATGGGCTGCTTGTCGTCTGATTGTGCCGTGGTTGTGGGTTCGGTGTCCTCGGCCATGGAAGTGTCGCCCTCTTGCGCCTGAGGCTGCGCCTGCTCTTGCTCCTGCGCGTTTTGAGCCTCGACACGCGCATTTTCTTGCGCAATCAGGTCATCAGAAGCCTGGGCCGGCGCTTGGGGGTCCTCGTTGGCAAAGTTGCCCTCCATGGCGTATATCAGGCGTGATTGAAATGTCCAATGCGGTTCGCCAAACTCCTTGTCGCAAAGCAGATAGACGGGGCTAGGCGCGTCGTGGCGGGCACGTAAATGATCGGAAGCGTGTCACTGATCCCGACGAAGCCAAACAGCAGGTTGGAGTGTGCAATCGTAAGGTATGCGAAGTGGTTGGTGGGTGGGTCGGTGCTGCAATGGACCGGGCGTATTGCTTTCGTTCGACCGCGTTGCGCGATGCCTTGGGCGTTCAAGTTGCAGGCATATTGGCCTCAGGCAGCCATCCCCGAACAATTCGCCGTGGCCGCAAGTCGATCGCGAACGACATGGGCGCTCGCATGTGAGCCGTGGAGGGATCACGAGTGCGATTACGACCACGCCTCATCTGAGCAATGCCTCGCAAATACCACGCACTGAAGGTGCCTGTATGTTGGCCTTGATAGGAAAATTTATCACAGACATTCTCCATACTAACCGCATCCGCGCACAGAAAGCACGACAGGATTGGTCAAAGTACAATCTCTACAACCTCCAGCGCCTCCGAACCCCTCAAGCGACACACAAGACTTTCTTCCAGCAGAAATGGGCCGCCAAAGCGCTCGCCCGTGGCTATCACAACCCCTACGTCCGTGAAGGACAATGGACGCGCATGTTTGATCGCCGGCTACCGTCCGTGGTACCCATGGACTTCAAGTATCTGGCTCGCAACGATGGCAGCGAGCAAGCGACGGGCAGAGGATTGGGATTGCAGGAGCCTGAAGAGGAGCAGGTGCACACAAAGGGCCCGCAGCAAGGTCGAGCTTTTGAGGGTCGCAGGAAAAGGGCGACCACACCCTATATGCACATGGCTTTCCACCCACTAGAGCGGAGATTGGACACGGCCATTTTCAGAGCACTGTTCGCCAGCTCAAGTAAGCAGGCGAGGCAATTCGTCGTGCACGGATCGGTGAAGGTCAATGGCAAGAAGGTGGGACTTTGCTCGAATATAGCAGTAAAAGGGACTCGGCTGACTTGGCGCAGATGACATATCCTGGATACTTGCTGAACCCTGGCGACATGTTTTCAGTAGACCCCGAGCGAGTATTGTTTGCCACCGGCCAGAAGAAGCCTGATAAGCAGGTCAGCAAGCCCAAGAAGGCAGCTGAGGGCGAGGATGGCGAGGAGGCATCAGAGGCACAAGAAGAAGCCACCGAGGAGTCGGAAGCCAAGCAGAGTGAGGCTGAAGTCGCAGAGGCCGACTCAGCAACGAAAGAGTTGGACGCTGCGGCAACACCTGAGGAGGCAAAGAGGGCCCTGCGGGTACTGATGAATCGCGCAAAGCGGATAACAACAGCCGCAAAGGGCGACCTTTCAGGCCGCCGCCTGAAAGACCTTCGCAAGCTGTCGCACGACGTCCGCAAGACCATGGCCAAATTCGGCAGCCGCGACAGCAAGACGGTCCCCTCCGTCGAGACGATCGAGGAGCTCACCAACGTCCTCAGCGAGATCACCTCGAAGATCCCCGCCGAAAGCCTCCCCGCTTCCGAAGCACCCAAGAGGCCTTCAGAAGGCGAAGACGCCACCGCATCCTCCAACCCACAAGCCCAGGACCCTGCAAAGGAGGACAAATACCGCATAACAAAAGACGCCGAGCTCCTGCAGCAAGCCCTGCAGCGCGCGCGCGAGAACCCAGTCGACCCTTCCAAGCCCTATGCCACTCCCTGGCGGCCTAGAGACTACATGAGCGCTTTCGCTTTCATCCCGCGCTACCTTGAGGTCAACCAGAACATCTGCTCCGCCGTCTACCTGCGACACCCCGTGGCGCGCCCTGGTCTTGCAGAGGTCCCTACACCTCTGAGCGCCGAGACAATGGGCCTTGCGTTCAACTGGTACCTGAGGAGGAGATAGAGAGTTCAGCGAGCGAAGGGAGGTGTTTAAGGAGCTTTATCTTGTCTTGGGCGGTTTCGCTCGCGTGGGATAGCATATTTGCTGCGGGAACGGGAAAAAGTGTGTGTATGGCTGTCCAGAATCTGGCCAAACTGCCGTGTACCTGTACAATGTTGTTGAAATGTAAGAGTAGAAAAACAAAGACGCTTTTCAAGTTCAGCGTAACGAATACCTGGCGTGAAACGTGTATTGGGTTGGATCTGTAATAGAGCATATTCCCAGCCTTACTTGGAAAATCAATGTGCGATAGAGACACTGCTGTGGTATGTATTTTAACTACACGGACGTCTACTTGCTATAGTTAATCATCCAGGTCATCCGAGTCCATCAGTAACCAAGACGAGATGAAACGCACACAGTCAATTCTTTGACACCTTCTATCCTTACCGGATTCAAAGCAAACAACTCCCAAATTCTCCCTGGAAACGCCATCGCTTGCCCCAAAGTAAATGTATGTCGATCGAAAAAAAAAGAAAGAAAAAGAAACCCCCTATCGAGCAACAGTTACCTCAAAAGAAGACAACCTCAACTCCAAGAATTGCCACATCTGCCACATCGTCGGGAGGCGGAAATACCACATCTTCGCTGAGACCGAGTCCGTCCGTCCTCTCGGACTACAACCAGCGAAGCCTACAAATTCGCTCACCACCTTCCACCGGCCATGCCCTCTTCGGCAACCTTGCCGCTGACATAGCGCCTTCGACTGCCAGCATTGCCGTGCTCGGCAACAAACAGAGACTCGTCCGTGATGTCCGCCCCAGAGCGGCTGATCACTCTCCCTGCTCCGCCGCCTCCTCCATACGGCGAGTGGTGCTTCGGCGGCGAAGGCGGCAGATCTCTCTGTTGCTGTTGGCCGTGCGCGTGCGCGTGACCGTGGCCGTGACCGTAGGCGTTTGGCGACAACTGCGGAGCAGCCTCGTGCTGGCGGATGCCGCGGGTGGCGGACGCCAGGTCACCGTACTGTTTGCCCCGGGGCGTTCCGACGGAGGTGACGTGCAGGTTCTCGTGGAAGTTGGGGACGGATTGCTGGTGCAGGTAGTTTGCGGTGCGCAGGCTGGGGGCGGACTCGGAGTAGACGCTTGAGCCGGCGAAGTTGCTCGATTGGGTTGAGGCGTTGGTGTGCGAGCGGTTGACTGCGATGTCGTTGAGGGGTTGGCGGTCTTGGTGGTGGGCTTGGGCGTTGCCGTTGATGGTGGAGGTGTCGTCGTCGTCGTGTTGGTCCATTTCGTGGTTGGGGTACTTTTCGCGTGCCTGCTGGATGGGTTGTTCTTGGAAACTGTCGTGGCGCGAGTCGCGTTGCAGGCTGGGGTGGAGGGGGCTATCTTCGTTCGTCGGCGTGGGCGGGTTCATTCTCAAGGGCTCGGGCATGAATCGAGCGGCAGTCTCTGGGGAAAGCATTGGAGATGGAGTGAATCGAGCCGCGCGCTCTGGTTCTGGAGACCCAACAGGTGATGGGCGAGAGAAGTTAGGAGTGCGGCGCCGGGTCGGTGAGGGAGGTGCTGGTGCTCCAAGATCGCCATCCCTGGCCAAGTCAGGGTCGTCGTAAGTGAACCAGTTGTCTTGAAGAAGAGACTCTTTCTGCTGCGATTGCATGTGGGCGTGAGTTGGTGCGTACTGCGCCTGTTCAGCCGTGGAGTCCCGTACAGAAACGGACGATCCGGGACGAGGAGAGTGGGCGCGGTCCAGACTTGTGTGTGGAGGAGGCACTGGAGCAGTGGCCAGAGATCCGACGAACGAGAAGGAATCGCAATCACGCTTTTCCGGGATTGGAGGATGCGAGCCTGGGGCTTGGGCGTATGAGTGGCGAGATCCTGGACGGCTTTGAACCAGGTTGTGGCATAATTCTTGCTCTTGTGCTTGGCGGGACAGACGGGCAGACTGAGGGTTGTGAGGTGAGTAGTCCATGTCCGAGTTCATCCTGCTATTGCGGAACTCCACAGTACGATCGGCCGCTCCCTTGGAAAAGCGTTGATCGTGGACACTAAGAGTACTCCCACTCATGTAACCCGGCTTCTGCATCATGGAGACGGCGGACGCATCTGAGTTCTTGTACTGGTGTTTGCGGCTGGTAAGATTGGCCTCGAGTGGGTTCATGTCTGGTGGCATTTTTGCAATCTTTCGGAAGAGGATGGTCAAGTAGAGGCCGAGCCCAAGACTGATCAGATGGAGACCGCCTACAACTGTTGGAACGAGGAAGGTGGCCAAAAGTAATGGATCGGTGCTCGTAGCATCTTGGTTGAAGATGTTCGTCCATCTGGATTCGTTGTCGGGCGATGCAGTCCAGTTCTGGTGGGCAAACCAAGCAGTGTAGATGTAGAATGGGATCAGTCCGCTGTCCATCATCATGCCGAAGATGTGATAGCTAGCACTCGAGGCGGGCGTGCGTGCTTTTGCAGGGCGAGCCAAATGGTAAACACCATACGACGTGATGCAAATATCCCAAGCCGGAGGTATTCTCATGATCCAGCCTTGTGCCTTTTCGGTGTTCCGCACGAAGATGACACAGAGCAGACATCCAATGGCACCGAGCAGCTGCGCCAGTCGGAAGCCAAACTGAACCCATCGAACGGCCACGACCTTTGTCTTTGTGTTTGGCGGCATGGGCTCTCTGACTACCTGCGGTGGGACAATCATATAGCTGTCCGGGTGGCGATTGAAGTCAACGAGCGGTCCTTCCTGCTTGGGTTTCGACACGGTGCTCTCGGCCGCAGAGATCCATGATGCTCGCGTCACGGCCTTTGGGTCGAAGTCGGAGTAGGGATAGGCGATTTGGCGGCGTGACGGTGGATCGTAGAGGTATGGAGCGTCGCCGGCGCCCATTGTGATCGAGGCGATGTAGCGATGGACTCTTGATGTTGGGCAGCGAACGACAGGGTGCAGAAGAGATGGATGGAATGTTCAGTGTAGGATCGATTGACTGACTGGCCGGCCAGCGCTACCTAGGAGTTGGACGGCAAACAACATTAAATGTTGTCTCAGACTTGACCGTTGCTACGGTAAACACAACATGGTCCCCGCATTGGGAACTGGGAACTGTTGGAGACGGAAACTTGGAGGGCGGAATCCACTAGGTACTGTGCTTGAACGCGCTATTGATTGGATTCCCTGGATTTAGTTAGACTCTTTCATCCCGAGGGCGGCCGTTCGGAGACTACCTAGCTATGACATGACCATCTGATAACTGAGGACTCGCGCTTGAATTGTTGCCATCTTCATTACATGTATTAATTTCGTCTTCACAACGCCACCACCACCACGGTATGCTACCCATCCGCCCATACTTCCACAACACCTGCCGCCACATTCGACTACGGCAAGGCGGTCTTCACCATGGCCTCTCACGCTACAGCACCGCCTCCTCCCGAGGTCCAATGCGCCTGGCAGTCATAGGCTCAGGCCCCGCAGGCTACTACTCAGCCTACCGCATCATGAAGAAGATGCCAGAAGCCCGCGTGGACATGTACGAATCGCTGCCTGTACCTTACGGACTTGTGCGATTCGGCGTGGCGCCAGACCATCCCGAAGTCAAGGTAAGGCCAGCCAAAACCACCTGCGACACATTCGAGCAGGACTGATCGCTCATAGCTCGTCTAGAAAAGCTCCGAGAACCTCGACGATGTCGCCAAATGGCCCAACTTCAACTTTGTCGGAAACGTGTCGATCGGAGACGCCCCGGGCCACTTGCCTCTACGGACGATCGCGGAGAATTACGATGGAGTACTGTTCGCGTACGGAGCTTCGAGGGATAAGAAGTTGGGAATACCCGGCGAGGACTTTAACGGCGTTGTGTCTGCGAGGGCTTTTGTCGGCTGGTACAACGGACTGCCGGAATACGAGAACCTCAACCCGGACCTCCAGTCCGGAGACACCGCCGTGATCATTGGGCAAGGAAATGTGGCATTGGATGTCGCGCGAGTTCTGCTCGCTCCGCTGGATCTGCTTCGCCAGACGGACATCTCAGAACAGGCAATCGAGGCTCTGAGCAAGAGCCGCGTGACAGACGTCAAAGTGATTGGCCGTCGAGGACCGCTGCAGGCGCCTTACACAATCAAGGAACTAAGAGAACTACTTCACATGCCCGGCGTTGGCTTCGCTTCTCCTCCCGAAGGATGGGACGATCTAATCCGAATCAATCGCAAGCAGCTCCCGCGACAGCTGAAACGCATTGCCGAGCTTCTGGAGAAAGGCCCCAAGACGCCCATGGAGCAAGCACAAAAAGCATGGCAGCTTGGCTACTTGCGTTCGCCTGCTGAGTTCTTGTCTACCGACGGCAAGAACCTCAGCGCCGTAGGCTTCGAGCGGACAGAGTACGTTGCAGAACCGGAGTCCGTCATTCCCAAAGACGATGGTCCAGCATTATCGGGCCCGCCCGCGGCCATGAACGCCATCCGAAACCTCAAAGTCCGCGGCACCGGCTCGAAATCGAAGATAGACGCTTCTCTAGCGTTCCGCTCTGTGGGCTATCAGAGCGAGCCCCTGGTTGGTTTCGAGGAACTGGGCATTCCCTTCGATCAAAAACTCGGCATCATCCCTAACGACATGCATGGCCGGGTTATTGATCCCGAACGAGGCCCAGTAGCGGGTCTTTCAGCAGCCCATGTGCCAGGCATGTACTGTGCCGGCTGGGTGAAGAGAGGCCCAACCGGTGTTATCGCAAGCACGATGGACGACGCTTTCCACTCCGCCGACATCATCATGCAAGACTGGCAGGACGAAGTCAAGTTCAATGAGCTTAGCGATGGCGAGACGAGAGGTGGCTGGGAGGCGGTGAAGCGCGAAATCGAGAAGCGAGGCATTCGAAGCGTCAGTTGGGCTGACTGGGAGAAGATTGATGCCGTGGAGCGCAGCAGAGGCAAGGAAAATGGCAAGGTGAGGGAGAAAGTCAGGAGCGTGGATGAGATGTTGAAGATTCTGGACGCTTGATCTTGATCTTGACCTTGATGGGAGCATGAAAATGTATCATCACTCATATACGCATACACATGTACGGATTATAAGTTGTTGGTCGGATACATTTGCCTTGACCATTTCACCAAAGTACTTACCCCACCTGAGTAGACCCATCAATCATCATCTCAATGTGAGCAGACCAATCTGCCAAGCCCAAGCCCAATTCCACAGCAGGTCTTCAGCTGAGTCAGCAATCCCGCCCACCTTTCCTCATCCTCGGACCAATAACGAACCTCTGATGCAGCGACAACCAACACACTCGTCGCTACTCGCTACACCATTCACGCCGTTTGGTCGAGATTATGCCTTCAGGCGTCCTGGCATCCGTACCTTGCTACATCCGGACTAGACGGGTTTGATTGACGTGGATCCTTCGCCAAGACCCTACCTGGGTATATCTAAACAGCTCGTACGATGCACAAGATGAGAACAGCTCGTACGACGTACAACGTGATGAACGACTTTTCCGCGAAGGCTTTGTGAGAAATTTGAGTCGTCGCCCACTTTAGAAGAGACTTCCACTTTCGACGACTCCTCACTGTGTCCTTCTTCGCAGCCATGCTGTCTCTCCTTGCCATCCTGGGATTCCTGGGCGGCATTCTGGCGCTGTACCTGATCAAGTTTCCGTACCAGCTCATTCGGAACTACATCAAAGCACGAAAGACGGGCTTGCCAATTATCATTGTACCCATCGATCAGAATCACTTAGTTTGGATGTTAACCGGTGTCTCTCTTCGACCGACGTTCAAGGTTAGTCTTACCCGCCCCGTCGTATGGGATCTACATGTTGTACCTACAGTACCTTCAATGCTAACTCGAATACCAGAAGTATCTACCGAAATGGATATACGAAAGACTCGACATCACGATCTACGGATGGGAGTTCCGCAACGGACTCAAGCCTTTCCAACAACACGGCAAGCCCGGCAACGATACGACTTACTTCCTGGTCACCTGTGGCAAGGCAGAGATCGTCACGCGCGATCCAGAACTGGCTTGGGAAATCGCCAGGCGGCCGCGCGACTTCCAACAGCCGTACACGACAGCGTTGATCATGGGCGTGTTCGGGCGTAACGTCATCACGGACAACGGCGAGCAGTGGGCCAAGCAGCGCAAGGTCGTCGCCGCTGTCATCAACGAGCGCATTTCGAAGACCGTTTTCAATGAGAGCATCAAACAGACCGAAGGATTGCTCGGAGAGGTCTACGAGAGTGCCGATAGCGGGACTTCCGACACTAGCCGTCTCTTCGATATGATGAAGAAAATCACCATCCATGTGCTTTCGGGAGCGGGCATGGGAGCCAGGGTGGCATGGGACGGCAACGACGCCGAGAAGCCGCGCGAAGGCTACAAGATGACTTACATCGAGGCTTGCAAGACAGTGATCAACGCTGTTGCCGGCCCAATCATCCTACCCGTCTGGCTGATGGAGAATTGGCCCAGGTTCCTTCCTGGACATGAGTTCCTGGAGAAGCTCGCACCCGCCATGGTCGAATACCCCATCCACACAAAGAATCTGCTTGAGAAAGAAAGACAGCGGACGAAATCCCACGGCGGCCAGACCCAGAGCAACATCATGAGCCAGCTGCTGCAAGCCTCGGAGCAAGAAGAGAAGAGCAAAGCATTGACCGAAGAGGAAATGCTCGGGAACCTCTTCATCTTCACAGCCGCCGGCTTCGACACAACTGCCAACACACTTTCCTACGGACTCGTCCTGATGTGCCGCTACCCGGAATGGCAAGACTGGATCCTGGAAGAAGTCGACAGCCTGCTGCCCAACTCTTCCACCGAGCCAGTAGACTACGCCGCCATCTTCCCCAAAGTCGTCCGCATCATGGCCGTCATGCTCGAGACCCTCCGCATCTACGTCCCCGTCATCCACCTCTCGAGAGAGACCGTGGCACCGCAAGCAATCCAGACGTCCGGCAGGACCTACCAAATCCCGGGCAACTGCCACGTCTACGTCGACAGCGTCGCACTGCACTTGGACAAGACTCTCTGGCGGGACCTGAACAATCCGGATAAAACGTCCAAAACATCCTCCGGAAAATCCACCGCGAACGACAACAATACCGCCAAACCAGACGACGAAACCCTCTTCCGCCCAACCCGCTGGATTAACCCTCCCCAATCCCCAAGCCCCCTCTTCCAACCCCCCAGGGGCACCTACCTCCCCTGGTCCGCGGGTCCGCGCGTGTGTCCGGGGCAAAAGATGGCACAAGTGGAATTCACAGCAATATTCCTGACTTTGTTCCGGCGGCACCGCATTGAAGTCGTTCCCTTGAAGGTTGATGATGATGATGATGATTCTGGTGGTGATGGTAGTAGTAGTACCAGTACAGGAGGCGGACCGCGACAGCGACGACAACGAGAAGAGACGCGCGCTGAGGTGGATGCTAGGCTGGATGCGTTGATGCGGGATTCGATCAGTGTGTTGACGTTGCAGATGGTGGGGGTTTATGATGTCGAGGAGGGGAAGGGGCGTGGGGGTGATGGCGAGAAAAAGAAGAAGGGAGTGCCGATTAGGTTCAGTAGGAGGAGGTGAAGGAGTGTATTTTCTTCTCGTAGCTGGAATGATGGCGATTCGAGGGAGAGGAAGGAAAAAAGGAAGGAAGGGAAAAACTGTGGTGTTGTGATTTTGAAGTCGGCTGTTTCTCTTTGCCACAAGAGCAGGAAACTGCACCTTTTGACGAGCATTAAAAAGCAAAAGGACATCCAGCACAACTCATGAATACCCTTCCTTCCCCGCCACCTTGATCCTTCCCGTAAACTCCGGATTGACCAGTGGATTATGCAGCTCTGCCACAGTGCTCATACACGCCGCCGCCGGATCGCCAGACCCATCCAGACTGCCCAACCAGTACTCATTCCCAGGGAAAGCATTCCCATCCCAGGCGTAACTCAGAACCAAGAGCTCACCGCTCCGTAACTTATCCGCCGGATCGCGCTGGCTGAAAACAACCCGGATACCCTTGCGAGCCGCAAGATCACTCACCTTCTCCTGCACCTGCGCAGAAAGACCGCTGATATAAGCAAACTCCACCGTCCCTACATGCGGCAGGTCCAGAGCGTCCAGTGCTTCGCCCCACGCCGAGACGTACCACTCTCGCTGCTCGTAAGTGTATTGCCACACTCCTAAACCTAGCCCCACGACGTACGCCCACGCCTTTTTGCCTGCTTCCGCGGCACGTGCGTTGGCTTCGAGGAGGAACATCTCGGCTGTTACGCGGCAGCGGGCTTTGTACATCAAGACGTCGAAGTCTAGGGTCTGGTTACGTGGCGCGCCGAGGAAAGTTTGGATCATGGCGCTGATGGCTGGATCTTGGAGTCCTGGCGTCTTTTCCTCTACTTGCAGAGGTAAGATATGTACGGAGTCCATGCGGTTTTCTCGCTCGAAGCGAGCGCCCACGAGCCCCACGATGATGCCGCGGGGTTCGTAGGAGCCTTGCGGGGCTGTGCGAGCGCGGTTGCGCCGGCTACCGTTGTTGATGAAGTAGGATGGGCCGCTGACGCCGAGGAGTGAGGAGAGCATGATTTCGTCGTAGCTTAGGTAGTTTTCCAGAGTGAGGTGCGAGTTCAGGTGTTGCGACGCGGTGCCGTTGCGGTCCCATTCTTGGTTGGCGTTGAGGCTCAGTGTCGTACCGTCGCGGAGGAGGGTGAAGTCGCTCGAGTTCATGAAAATGTATGGCCGTGCATTGATGAAGCGTGCCACGAGATGCTGCCAGGAAAGGTCGGCATAGAGGCTGCGTTCGTGGATGGAACCACTGGCGCGTTTGTGGGCCAGGAAGGCTGTTAATAAGGTTGGATAGCGGGAATGGATGAGTATGTGTGTCGATTTTGCGTCGGCTGCGATGGTCGAGGCTGGGAAGTTAGTGATGCTGTTCGTGGTCGTTGGAGGTTTGACGACTCGATTGTCTAGGTGTAGAAAGGAAGGGAGGTCTTCGTGAGTAGACATGGCGTGGAACTAGGCTGGGTTGATGGTTGAATGAGGAAGTATTCTGTCTGACGGTGAGATGTGATGTCCCCTTTATTGAGTCAGTGTGCTATGTTGCCTAGATTTCAGCCTCACGTGCTGCTGCCTGCCTGCCTGCCTATCCATGGATGTAGGTCAATAGAGATGCCGCAAGCTTCGAGTGGCATCTCGTTGGCGTGCTGTATGTAGCTAGATAACTTTCAAAATTCAGTGTATGGTCTCTGCTCGTCGATCCGTTCGAAATGGATGGTATTCACAACATCAATTTCAACAGGAAGGTGAAGTGGAGTGACCTTGCAAGCTCGAGGAAACGCGCACGTGACGCGCCTTCTCCAGATTTTGGGACCAATGACTCCAGAATTTAGAGTTTGGCTTAGTGACGAAGGACCCACTGTCGTGCGAGCAGCCGAAGCGTCGTCCATCAGTTTTTCATCCACCACCCAACTTCTGCCAGCCAACGCCAGACCCCGCGAGTGTAACAAAATCTTCCATAGTCGCCCTCGACAATCCCTAATGATCTATTCACACCATCCAATACCCCTCGCCCTCAATTGCCGTCCCTAAACATGGTCTCCCTCGCCGCCGCCGCTCCGCCAGGCGCCATGGGTCCGCCGCCTACGCCCAAATCCATGCCACCGAGACCCACCATGGGCCTCAAACGCGACAGCTCATATCTCGACACCGATGATGAGGCCGGTCTGTCTCACACGACCAAGAGACTCAAGGTCGCGTTCAGTCCCAACGTTGACATCAAAATCCTGGACGAGAGCTGGAACGAGAAGAGCTTCGAGCTCGTCAAAGAGGAGGTTCGCGTCGGCATCGAGAGGCACGCCGATTTGAAGCATGATGTGCAGTACACCAAGCTTGTAGCACTGCTCAGTCAAGACGCTTTCGACAGCGACGCTTCAAGTGGCAAGCTATTGAGGAAGTATCTTCTGGCGCTCGAAGCTCGCGTCAGCTCTCTCGGCGAGTGCGGTAAACTCGTCATTGCTGCCCTGGACATGGCCTGGCTCGGCCGCGACGAAGTTTTTGTCGGCCTGTATGTGCGCTTCTTGGTCTCTCTTGCTAGTGCTCAGAGCAAATATATCCCCGCCATCCTGGAAAGACTGGTGTCGCAGTTCGCCAAGTTACCCGCCTCATTAGGCCGACTGTCAGGCGAGGAAGGTGTTCCACGACCGCAGATGTTTGTCCGTCTACACCTGGCTGTCAAGACTCTGCTCAGACAGGTCCCATCGGCGAGCGGTATTCTGGCCAAGACACTGAAAGTGGACTTCCCGAACGACCTCGCTACTACCAGGTCATACATCCAATACCAAAAGCAAATAATCAGGCTGGCCGAATACGCAAAAGAGCTGAAGTCGGAGGTCCTTGCACTGATCATGCAAAGGCTTGTCGGCGTCGATGTTCAGATCCAGCAGGACTTGGAAGATCTGGCGGAGGAGTCGGAAGAGCGTCTGCTGCAGCGACCTAGCTCGAGGGACGGCGACCATGATGTCGAAGACTCTGACGACAGCGACTCCGATTCGTCCTCGGAAGAGACATCCACCGAAGACGAGCAGCGCTTGAAAGAGCTACGCTTAAAGGTCGCGAAAATGGACGGCACCCTGGACCTGTTGTTCGAATATTACGCCCCGCTTGTCCAGGACGGCTCTGATCCGGAGTACAACGAGGCTTATCAGCAGATGCTGTCACACTTTACTACTTTCATTTTACCCAACCGAACAAGGCACGCTCAGTTCCTGCTGTTCCACTTTGCTCAAACGTCCGAGGAGCACACCACCTTGTTCACACGCCGATGCGGCGAGCTAGCATTTGTCAATGGGATGCCCGCACAGCGCATCACCGCCATCGCATACCTGGCAAGCTTCATCGCTCGAGCATCACACATTTCCAGTCATTCAGTGCGTGACGTCGTCTCCGCGCTCAGCGAATACCTTGACGCCATTCGCAAACGCGCCGAGCCCGACTGTCGTGGTCCAGACAGGCGATCATACGCCATCTACTATGCCGTCGCTCAAGCTCTTCTTTACATCTTCTGCTTCAGATGGCGTGATCTTGTCATTGGCTCCGCTAACCCCGAGCTCGACGGCGGCGACTACAACGCAGACGACATTCTCGCGGAGCACCGCGATCTCGCTTGGCTTCCCAGTCTCAAAGAGACACTATCTCGCAATATCTTCTGTCGCCTCAACCCGCTCAAAGTCTGCTCGCCTGCCATCGTTGCCGAGTTTGCAAACATTGCCCGTCACGTCCGTCTTGTCGAGGTTCTATCATTACTTGAAAGCAACAAGCGTCTCCGCTTGGGACAGACTTCCGGTTACTACGGCACTGGTGGCCGCCATGCCATTGATATCGGACGCCGAGAAACAGCATGGGACCGCAAGACTGGTGAGGCACACCATCAACTCGAGGCTTACTTCCCCTTCGACCCTTACCACCTGCCAAGGAGTAAGAGATGGGTCGAAGGCGACTACAACGAGTGGCAACTGCCCAGAGGTATGAGAGACGACGATGACGAAGAAGAAGCATACAGCGACGATGACAGCGAAGATGACAGCGACAGCGACGACGACAGCGACGCTTCTGTTCTGGAGCACATCGAGGCGAACGCCGCCTTTGTTGACAGTGCTTCGACGAGCAGCTAGGTGCGCTCCTCGTTGGTAAAGTCTTGCGAGTTTTTCCGTCACTGGTCCTGGCTTCGTTTCAGCGCCACTTTCTTTTTGTTATGCGCATGACTTGTTAGAGCGCAGGGTGTTCACTTTTCTGTCTTTACTTTTGGAGTTGTCGTATCATTAGCGAGGCGCTTTTTCGGTTGGGCGAAGGGAGAGAAAAAGTCTATATGGGTATGGCGTTTTGATGACAGCAGCGCATGAGCGATTCTTTGTTTAGTTGGCGACGATTGCTGTATTATACCCGCAGGCAGCGAGCTGGCTGGCTGGAAATAGTTGAAAAGTATTCAATGTGTTGCTTGTAATGATATCGATTGCGTTGACGATGCTTCTGCGGTGTGCTTTTTCACTGACACCGTTGAGACTCGTTGATATCTCCATGTGTTGATGCATATTTGTACTCTTGCTCAGTCAAAGTTCCTACGATCACATCTCGTAATGCGGTGTAAATACTGTGATAATTTTTGAAGACCGTTGAGCGTGTGTGCAGTCGGTCACTTGTCATGAGTAACGGAAATGCTGTTATTGTTTGGCTGATGGGATAGAATGTGCAATGTACAACACTTGCTGATCGAAAAGTTCCCAACGCCACATCATCAAAGACCGCACTTCGCCGCACGACATCGACGTCAACCCATACGAACTGATTTCAATCTCCAACACCGAACAGAACAACCATGTCTTCTCTTCTACGCACATCGTTTGACGCTCCACCACCGCCACCACGTCCCCGACTCTCAGACTCGGACGAAAGCTCATCGGACTCGAGCGCGGCGAGCGTCGACACCGTGAGGCCAAACGAACACGAACAAGTCGCCGGTGCAGACCACTGGACAAATTACTTCGACCAAGAATTGAAGCTCGAGAAGAAACTCGACGATGATACAACCGCCCGCTACCACGCCTACATCACACCGCCCTCGAACCCGGCCAAAGACCCTCTCTTTGTCTGTCACCACGGCGCTGGCGCTTCTGCCTTGACCTTCGCCCTCTTCGCCCGCCAGATCCGCTCCCATCTACCCACCGCAGGGATCCTCTCCCTCTCCGCCCGCGGCCATGGATCCTCCATCATCCAAACCTCCACCGGCCAAGAAGCACCCGCAGACTACTCCCTCGCAACCCTAACGAACGACGCCCTCGCCACCCTGCTCGCCACCCAATCGCACTTCTCCTGGCCCAAGCTCCCACCTCTCCTCCTAATCGGCCATTCCCTCGGCGGCGCCATAGTCACAAACCTCGCAACATCCCACGGTTCCCTCCTCGCCCCGACCCTAATCGGCTACGCCGTCCTCGACGTCGTCGAGGGCTCCGCACTCGAAGCCCTCGCTCACATGAAGACATACCTCGCCCAGCGGCCTTCCCTCTTCGACTCCCCCGCGTCCGCCATAGACTGGCACATCCGCACTCGCACGCTGCGAAACACCGCCAGCGCCCGCGTCTCGGTGCCCAGTCTGCTCTTACCCGCGCCCGCGCCTTCAAGCCGCTATACCTGGCGCACGAACCTGGGAGCCACAGCGCCCTGGTGGGAATCCTGGTTCTCAGGCATGAGCGCTCGTTTCCTAGGCGGCAGAGGGGCGAAACTGCTCGTATTAGCGGGCGCGGACCGCCTGGATAGGGAGTTGATGATTGGGCAGATGCAGGGCAAGTTCCAACTTGAAGTCATCCCCGAAGCGGGACATTTCCTGCAAGAGGATGTTCCGGAGCGGTTGGCGGGGATCGCGGTCGAGTTTTATAAGAGGAACGATCGCAGCTCGTTGGTGTTGCCTATGAAGGTCAGTGATATGCTTGCAAAAGGGATGAAGGTTTGAGATGTCATGGTTCGGTCTCGTTGTTGAAAGCATGGCTTTTCATATCCGTAATAGGGGTTTCATTGCTTTGTATTCGCGTAAAGTGGGTGGGGGATGTTCGTTTTCTCTGGCAAAAGGCCCATGACGGACGAGCGACTGGGAGCAAAGAGGGTGCCGCTAAAGGACTCGCACAGGTGGGTAGAGCTCTACAATCAACGAGACTGTGTCACACGGCGATGGAAATAAGAGAAAAATTACTTTTGAGAAAGGAGAAACAAATTAGAGTTTCCAAAACCATTCGTGATGTTCGTACACAACATAATCTGTCGTAAAAGGGAAAAAAAAAATCCAATTGCCCATTCCAGCCTCCAACTCTCCAGCAATCTTCTTCCATCAATAATCACATCAATCACCCTATTTCTAGGTCTGGACTCAAGGAGACCTACCTAAAATCAACGTTAAAATCAAGGCCACATCCCCCTCGGAATCCTCCACTCGTGCCACTCGTCCCTCCCGACAACCCGACTGGCGCCATCATCCCAACAAATATCCACCTCCCTATGCCGCACCCCCATAGGATCCATAACCACCCGCCCCTCGTCCTCCAGCCTCTGTGCCCTAGCCATCACAACCCCAAAACTGAACGAGCTCTTGACAAAACCGGCGAAAACGCTAGAGCGTTGCAAGACTTCGTAGTCGACGAGGGCTTGCTGGTCCCAAGTCAAAGCGAGCAACTCGTCGAGAGCGGATTGGGGAAGGAGGGAGGATTTGGAGACTACGGTCAGCGGGGGCATGTGCGCCGCGGCTTTGGCGGCGAAGCGGGCGAGCTCGCTTGCGTTTCCCGACGCGACGTACATGAGGCGGAGGTTGTGGGCTAGGGCGTGGGCGATGTAGGCGTCTGTTTGCGAGGAGTAGTTGGCGTTGGGGGGGTCGGCGCTGTTCCAGCCGGCTGCGAGGGCGTCGGCTTCGGTTCGCAGGTGGGAGCCGTGGAAGGCTTTTCGCGGGATCGGGTCGCGGGGATCTAATGTTAGGGTCGGGTTTGCTAGGGCGAGGTTCTGCACTGTGAGGGCTGCGAGGCGACGGATGGAGGGGTTCGTTCGCAGGAGTTGGGAGAAGGAGCGGCGGAACGAGGGTGGGAGGGAGCGCGTGTCGATATCCCAGAGGGTGCGCTCGAGGTTGACGAGGGTGAGCGAGGCGTCTTCAGGGGTGTTGTAGGAGGATTTCTTCTTGGTGAGCCACTCGTCAAGGTGGGCGAGGTAGGCTTTGCGGGTATTTTTCGAGCTGGCGTCGAGGCGGCGGCTGGGTGGGTGGTAGTTGCCTGGTAATGCATCGTCAAGAGGTTGGTCTGGTTGAGGCTTGTAGATTGTCATTTGCGGGCAGGCCTGGGACATAGCAGAGAGGAAACATGCTTCGTCGAAGAAGTGATCGAAGGGCGCGCGGCTGTCCCACACGTTGGTGATGTCTGTCTGGCTGCGGCTGGCCATGCCGGGCAGCATGATAGAAGCGCCGGCTTCGATGGCGAAGAACAGGAAGTCGAGGATATTGCCGGCGACATTTCCTACGCCCCCATTGGCGTTGTCGAGATTGAAGACCAAATTAGGCCGCCACTCGGTCGTGTTGCAGTACGATTCGATAGCGGACGGGTTGAAACCTTCGACAACGTGCACGTCAAGCCAGTCGGCAAGGAAATCGGTGGAGGGTGGACGTGTAGCACGACTGCGCGGCGCGTGTGCGGTGTGGTATTGCCATGATACGTAGTAAAGCGGTATTAAGACGGCGAGGAAGACCACTCCATATACCGACGGGTGTTGCTTCCCGATCGCTGTGGGAAAATGCATAATGCCGACATCTTCATGGTATTCAACGGTCTCTGCTCGATGTCGCAAATTGTGGAAGTCGCTCGAATTCAAGCTGCATCCCTTACTTCTCCCATCCCTGGCATTCCAACAAATGCGACACCTGGCTAGATACACTTGGACAGATGTGGGGGGCCGGCAGTAGCATGGTCCAAGGGTCTGAAATATATTTTCCCTCGAAAAACACTCAATCCGGCCCTTGATGTCCCAGCGGGCTCCTCTTCACTGGCCGAGCATTCGAAGCACCCTGCGTGATACTAACGGAGCTGGGCGGTGGTGGAATCGAAGGTTCCCCAGCCAAGCTCGAAGCGTTATCAACACTCATCGACAGCCGTTTCTCATCATTATTCCCGGGCAATTGATCAGTCCCGTACTTCTTCTGCATGTTCTCGTTCGTCAACGAATGACTCATCTCATCGGCACCGTCCTTATCGATTGCAACAGAACTTTCGACACGACCCAGGTGGTGTCTTGGGTTGTCGGCTGACTGTATGAGCATGTCATCGCGGAGAGACATGGCTTTCTCTTCCGCATTTTGCTTGCGCATGGCGACAACGTCGGCCGTTTCGGACGAACGCTCCAGAGCGTTGCGCTGGGTGTATTCCAGACGATCCAGCTCACTGATCAAGTGATCTTGCGGAGACTCGACGGAGCTCACGTTGGTTTCAAAGCTGGAAGGCGCGCGGGAGGCACTTGGTCGAAGCAGTCTGCTGCTGTCCTTCATAAGCTCCTCTCGCATCCGTCGTCCCTCGATGGCCCACTTGACGATCATCCTTTCCAGGTTGGGCTTCTTCACGGGCTTGCTAAGATAGTCCGACATTCCAGCCGTCTGACACTTCTCGCGGTCGCCTTGAATGGCCGAAGCTGTCATGGCCACGATCGGCGTGCCTTGAATTCTGGGGTTACTCGCGAATTCTTTCGCGTTACGAATGGTGTATGTTGCCCTGTATCCGAATCAGCTCGATATTGACAAGTTAGCAATCTATGTATTGTACACACCTGTATCCATCAAGGACCGGCATCTGTAATAATGTCAGTTTTCAATTCTTTCGGTATGGCAAACGAAAATGAGAGGGGTGAGGTTTCGAAGGACACATAGACTGGGACATATTCGGGCGACATTGACAATACCCTGTCCCAAGTCGTAATCCCCTGAGAGGTGGGGATAGGGTGCTTCGGGAGATCAGAAGAGCAAGACATACTGCGAGATTATTAGCAATCTTCTCCAAATTCCATCCAACTCTCACAACAGCGAAGGAACAACTTACCCTGCACATCCATGAGAATGACATCCGGCGGTGGTTGATCATGAGAAGGACTCCTCAAGTAGTCAATCGCCTCTTGGCCGTTCCAAACCGCCTTGACGGGGAATCCCAATTTCTTGATGGTCTTGAGGGCAATTTGCTGGTTGATAGGGTTGTCCTCAACCACCAACACGTTGACACTTTTCCGCTCAGCATCACTCAAGTCACTGGGGGCGCTTTCCGCCGAGAGGGGCTTGCCCGAAGGACCGATGATCGATGGGTCGCCGTTAGGCAACACTTTTCGAGCATGTGTAGGCGTCGGAGGGCCGCTTTCTGACGAGGTTCTGGAGACAGACAAGTCGGATGCTAGCCTTTCAGGGATGGCGTCTAATCCGACGAGTGGCGGGCCGCCACTCTGGTATGGGGCTTTGTTGAAGGGTATCGTGAAGGATGCTTTGGTACCGACGCCGAGGGTCGACTCCAGAGAGATTCTGCCATGCATCAATTCGACCAGATTCTTGCTGATGGTTAGCCCTAGCCCAGTACCTCCGAAGCGTCGGGCGGTCGAGCTATCAGCCTGTGAGAAAGGTTTGAACAGCCTGCGGCGCACTTCCTCTTCAATGCCAATGCCTGTGTCCTTGACGGTGAAAGTGACCTCCAAGAGCTCGTTGGTTTCTTTTTCCACTCTCATGCTGATGGTAACACTTCCTTCGGAGGTGAACTTGATGGAGTTCGTGAGAAGATTGGTGATGACCTGTCTCAGACGCCCAGGATCACCCATCACCTTCCAGTTCTTGATTTCGGGTATCTCATCGACATAGGTGAGACCCTTCCTCTCTGCGGCGAAAGAGAGCATTCGATTGACGTCGTTGATGACCACTGACAGATCGAACTGGACCTCCTCGATATCCAAGCGCCCGCTCTCCACTTTCGAGAAATCGAGAATATCGTTGATCACGGTCAGAAGACCATTTGCGCTTCTCTGAATGTTCTCCGCACATTCTCGTTGATCCTTTGTGAGTGTTCCGATGTCATCGTCCAAGAGGAGGTCGCTCATGCCTGTTGAGATGCGGTCAGTGAGTTGAGGTGTATTATGCTACAGCATAGGTCGAACATACCGATGACACCGGCTATGGGCGTCCGAATCTCGTGGCTCATATTCGCCAGGAATTGTGATTTCATCTTATTAGCGCTGGACGCGGCCACACTTTGTGCCAGCAGGTGGGCGTTCTCCTTGTTGCGCCGCTGCAGATCGACTTCAGTCTGCTTTTCCTTCGTCACGTTCATCGAGACTCCAACGACGCCGTCAAGGAACTCTCTCCCTTCGACTCCACCGGCGCGGTCTTGTCGTATCAGCGGCACCAAACGTGTTCTGAACCACTGACCCGTCGAAGAGACCTCCACCTCGATTGTCTCGTCTTTGGATTTGCCCGTAAGAATCGCCTCCAAAGGTCTCCTATACTTGTGCAATTCGTTGTCTCGGCCTTGTTCTCTGAATATGTCCCAGATGCTGACTCCGATGAAGTCCTGTTTCGCTCGTTGAATCTGCTGCGGATTGGGTTCGTACATGGGTTGCCCTTCGAATAGGCTCAATTGGCGGTCCATATCCACGGCCCACAGTGTAATGCGGGCGTGCTCGATTACCCGTTCAAGCTGCGCGCGGGTTTGTTTTGCCTCTTCGCGTGTGAGGACTAATTCGTGGATATCCGTGCACGTGCCAAACCATTTCAAGATATTGCCACGTGCATCGCGCATAGGCACGGCACGTCCCAGCATCCAGCGCCAATCGCCTGCAGCGCTGCGAGCGCGGTATTCGGTGAGGTATGTGTCTCCAGTGGCAAGACAGTGAGCCCATATGGGTGCAGCGACCTTGATATCATCAGGATGGAAGGCATTGATCCAGCCCTCGCCAATACTCTCCTCTACACTAAGACCAGTGTAATCGTACCATCGTTGGGAATAGTAGTCATGCTCGCCAGTTGGTGTCGTTCGCCAAATCATTTGCGGAATCATGTTCGTGATGTCCTCGAACTGCCTCTCATTGCGCTCCTTTTGCTCGTTGATTGTTGCTTGGAATTCGGTGACATCGTGGAAGACGACGAGACCTCCGATGAACACGCCCTTGTCATCGAGCATAGGCTCTCCCGCGACGTCGTAAAGGAGTCGGGAGCCGTCTTTGGCAGAGTACATGCCAACCCTGTAGCCGTCAAATCGCTTTTGCTCCCGCATCAGACGCATGATGGGGATGTCGTTCAAGGGGATTTGGTCGCCGAAGTCTTCACGATACAGCACGTAGCGTGACAAAAATTCAGAGGCCGATTCGTTGGTATCCAGGACCGAGTTTGTATCCAGGACTGACGGGTACAAGAGTTGAACTGCTGCGCGGTTCGGTACGCCGAAGGACTGATCCTTCCACATGGCTGCGTTCTTGTTAGCATACAATGTGGTTGTTGTGACGCGAAAAGTCCGGCAATGTTTTTTTTGCAAAACTCCGGCTCAGTAAGGCAAGGAGCACGGGACATTGGGACTAGCACTGGATGAGAAGAGCCTGCTTGTGCAAAACTTACCATATGCTGGGAAACTCATACTGTTCAGAATCGCGTCCTTGAGGCGATTGCTCTTCGTGAAAATCGAGGGTGCAGCCGCCGCCGTAGACCTGTCCGGTGGACCTCGAGGAGGGAATGTGATAGGCGAAGGCATATTCGGTGTACCAGCCGGAGAGAATCTGCTGCGATGCCCTCTGCCGTGTGGATCTGACGCGCTCGAACTGTTTGAACTAACAGTCGACGGGTGTCCCGAGTTCAACGGCGCATTACGGCGTGATACGATTCGACTCGTCGTCTTGGAGAGCTCTGTCGTGCTTCCTGAGTGGCTCGCGCTGCCAGAGAAGGAGCTACCTTTGCTCACCTCAACTTCGGCCGCGGCAGTGAAAGTAAGAGTGAAGAATTGTTCGTCTTCGGTCGCCCATACAGATATGATCATCTTCGATTGCATGTGGGCGTCTGCATGTGCCCGCTGTTCGGAGACCAACTCCGAAGGCGGTTTGGGAAGGCCAGTGAGAGGATCGCGAATGGTTGAAAAGACAATGTCTACAGCGGCGTCGTGCACTTCCGTGGTCTTCTTGGGTATTCCAGATTGACTGAGCTTCGACGAAGCGACCGAGGTAGACCTCTTGCGTGTGTCGATGCCCGAGGCTTCATCTTCCTTTTCCTGTGCGACGTCTCCGCAGTGTTTCCTGTATGCTTTCTGTGCCTTTGTTGCGTCGTCTACTACATTCTGTAGCACGTCTTCCCATGAGACGAAAACGGCGTTGCCTCCTTGCAGCAGATCTATTCCAAGTTCTCCTAGCGTCTTTCCCTGCAGTATCTCCGCGGTACTATCAACGTCTGGTTCCTCTGGCTGCTCTTGCTGTGGCTCTGCTTCGTCCTCGGGGTCTGCCTCGTCCAGATCTATGCCCAGAAGTCTGCCGATAGCTTCATTGGCGAGGACAATGTGCTTGGTCGAGGAGAGTACCATGACTGGCATGGGCAAGTACTGCAGTGCAGTGAAAGCCAAGCCAACCTGAGACTGCGGCGGCGGCATGCGGATAGAAAGTGAGGCCCGCCGCCTTCGTTGTGTGCCATCTGATCCTTCTTCCATGGAACCGTCTACACTCCCGTCGGAAGTGAAGTAGTCGATGCCTTCGCCAGCGGAGCGACGGTCGCCAGTAGGCGTGTTATTGCTGAGGTGAGTCTCATATCGTTCACCTTGAGTCTCGAAGGAGACGTGCGGTTTAGACATGGGCTGTTGTGGTGTAGGGTCGCGCGCGCCCTCTCAATGGCACGGATCGGCCTCGTGAATTATGGTGCAGACAGCATGCGTATTGCGAGTCGCTGCGGAGCGTGCGGTGCAAGGATGCGAGTGATACGGTCCAAGTTCACGGGATAGAGCGGTCTGCCGGGTGTGGTATGTTGGGCGCGAACAGGCGCGAAAAGTGACGGATGTACCTGTCTAGCAAATAAGGCCGGTTTGTTTTGCGTATGCTGCAGTGCAGAGCGGGAATTGTTGAAAACAGAGAGACTACTGCGGGCACTGTAGCAGTCCGTAGTCAGTAACAGAGCCGACGGGCCAGGCCATCCGACCTCTCTATTAAGCTTCCATGCTAGAAACGCCTCGGGCATAGTCAACAAGAATTGCAATGACGTCGTTTTGTGGGTTCTGTAAGTGAATATTGCCATGTGCACGAAGGTGATGATTTAGAAGTCATGTAGGCGTGCTCTTGAGGGTTGCTCCATAACCTTTCTCTCCCATGGTTCCCTATACACAGAAAGCCCTATCCCATACATCCATGTCCCATGTCGTTCGCGTTACTCGCGTAGCGATTATTGAGCGTCGATCATCGTCCCTCTCCACAGACGGGGCCGTCCGCCTTCTAGAATCTCCGCAGGAGCCGGAAATCGGCACTAGGCCTGTCGAGACCGCGAGAAATGTTGTGACTTGAGTGTTGGGTGAGACGAACAACTCTTCAAGACATCAAGACACAACCATGGCTCCCTTCCGCGTGGAAGCCCTTGCTTATCCAGGCGTTGTCTCCCTCGTCTCCTTCTTGGCATTCACTTCACAATGGCTATTCCACCACATCCAACCCGGCCCGCTGCGCAAAGGAGAAACTTACCTGTTCAACATACTGGTGGCAGCACTCCTCATCTGCTACACCCGCACCTGCTTCACAGACCCCGGAAAGATTCCTCACGACTGGCATGAACACATCCAGACCAAAGATGAGTGTGCACGTCTGGCAGCAGAGACTTCCTCGAGACAGCGGTATTGTAGGAAATGTGAAATGCCCAAACCACCACGTGCTCACCACTGCAAGACTTGCAAACGGTAGGTCTGAAATCGACCGGGTATTACCGCCAGCACATGCATATCTGACATGAGTTCAGCTGTGTCATGAAGATGGACCATCATTGCGTCTGGACAGGTAGGTCCTCACTGGCATGGTACACATAAACTTTGCAAGAACGGTAGGTAACACCTTTCAGCAAATTGTATCTCTCAAATCACCCTGCCACATTTCCTGCGTTTCCTCTCATACGCCGTCGCCGCCATGCTCTACCTCGAGTACTTCTTGTTCGTGCGATGCGCTATTCTCTGGCAAAACCGCAATCTACCAAGTGTGAGCGAGCCCATTCAATAACCGACGTGTGCAATCTACTCACTACATCTTAGTACCTGGGCCCGAGTGCTCTGCAGCTCTCCCACTTATTCGTACTCGTTGTTGTCAACTCTCTAGTCCTGTTCGGGTTGATCTTGCTACTTGGGAGGTCGGTCTGGGGCCTTGCCCTCAACATGACCACAATCGAAAGCTGGGAAGTCGAACGTCACCACGCTCTACTTCGACGTGCACGCGTTCTCGGTGGCCAGCTAGACGGTCCGGATGGCACCAAAGTCCGCATTGAACACCAAGAATTTCCTTGGGATATTGGCATTTGGTCCAACTTCAGTCAAGCAATGGGAACTTGGAATGTGCTCGCTTGGGGCTGGCCGCTCGCTAGTAGTCCGTCCAGAGACAGTGGTCTGGTGTATGAACACAACGAGATTGATGGTCGGTTGTTCTGACGCGTCTAACAATTGTCGTACTAATACCCTCTATAGACCCTTCGAAGCCATGGCCTCCGCCCGACCCGGACAGGGTGTACAGAGCTCCACGCGCACCTCCATCAGGAGATGGCTTTACCCAGTCAATGAACGTCGACGACTTCCGCAAGCGACAGGAAGCTGATCTCCAACGCCACCAGCATAATGAACAAGTCGTACGCAGGAGGCCTTTCCACGAGCGTTACGCCCATCTCGCCCAAGCCAACCAGGCAGATAATCACAACGACTTCGACGAAGATAGCGATGCATTAACATCGGGGAGCGAGGCAGACGAAGAGATACAATCTCCAGGAGCTGCAGGCCAGCAAATGACCTCAGACGAAGGCGAAGAAGCGTGAGTCTCATTGGAAAGTACTGGTCAGAACCATTCATCTAATCAGTCGTTCAGATGGCGAAATAAAGAAGGCGAACGTCTTGCAGACTTTGGCCTTGATGAGGATGCCGAATTTTACGATGAGGACAACCTGCCTTTGTCGGAGATTATGCGCCGTCGTCAGGCACAGTAATGTTGTTGAGGTGGACTTTCAGGGAACGAAGTAATTGGGACAGGTCACTGCCAACATCACATAACATGTCCCAGTCTATTCATTCCCTGAGACGTGGAGCTGAGGGCCGAGAACCGGAGAAGCTGCGTCCGACATCGGATGATCGGCTATCGAACAGCACATCCATCCATTACCTATTGTTAGCCGTGGAGATGTATATATACGGCAAGTCAAGTCAAACAGTCAAATCGTTCAGTCTAAAGATACAGAACAGCAAGGCAGTGACTCCATAGCCACCAAAAAGCTGAGCCATCATTTTTGCACTGAAACTCGTCGAAGCCCACCCACTATTATATACCTACCTATGTACATCGGACGTCTTCAACAATAACAACACAGTCCGCCACAAGACGCGAGATGCAAAACAAACCCATTCGAAACTAGAAAAACAATGGCAGACACGCAAAAACCAGACCACTGGTCTGCAACCAAATATGCCGCAGCCGCCAACTTCGTGCCCCTCCTCACCACCAAAGTAGTCCAATACCTCGACCCTCAACCAGGCGACAAAATTCTAGACATAGGTTGCGGCGACGGCCAACTAACGCAGAACATCGCCTCAAACCTCTCCTCGGGAGGGCAAATCCTAGGCCTCGACGCCTCCACCTCCTTCATCGAAACCGCACGCGCCCAGAACAAACACCCGAAGATCTGCACCTACGAGCTGCAAGACTGCACAGACTTGTCCAAAGCGCCGTCCTTGAACGGAACGAAAGAATCCTTCGACAAAATCTTCAGCAACGCTGCCCTGCACTGGATCCTCCGAACTCCCCAAACGCGATCCACCCTCTTCCAACACCTCCACACACTGCTCAAGCGAGACGGAGCCCTGGTGTTCGAGATGGGCGGCGCGGGCAATGTAGCCGAGTTCCACGCGGCTTTTACCGCAGCCTTGACCACGCACGGCGGCCTCTCGCTGGGAGACGCAAGGGCAGCCAGCCCGTGGTTTTTCCCTAGTGAGGTCTGGATGCGAGGTGCGTTGGAGCAGGCCGGATTCGATGTGCTGGTCTGTGAAAGTGAGTATAGGCCTACTCGGTTGAGCGATGATGGCGGGTTAGAGGCGTGGGTGCGGTTGATGGGGGCGGCGTTTTTGGATGCTGTTACTGGCGATGGTGCGGAAGAGAGGAGGGAGCAGGTTGTGAGGGCTGTCTGTGAATGGGTTGAGGGGTCTGTGCTGAGGGAGGACGGAGGGAGGTGGATTGGATACGTGCGGTTGAGGGCTATGGGTAGGAAGAGGTGAGTGTTGTTTGCTTATTTCTGAGATGGATATAGGGACGACCATCGGTGACTGCGAGCTTTAGGCTCGTTTTATTGTCTTTCAATGTTCAATCATTTTTGTACACAAGATATATTGATAATCGCAAACAAGAAATACAACGCCATTCAAAGCCCCACGCTCCAGATCCTCTATTCGTCATCCTCGTCTTCGTCCTCATCCTCATCCATACCTTCAGCAGCGTCGACCTCGAAAGTAGGAGCCTGATCAACTCCAACGTAGTCTGCGCTCATCAAGAACAAAGTGAGCGAATGCTTGCCCGGAGTAGGAACAACAAGCTCTAGCTTCGTCTTGAGCGCTCTCGCAATCGTGACCCTCTTGATAGCCAGCAACGATTTGGTGCTCTCCTCGCCCACGACCAACCACCAGTTCTCGGTCTTCTCGGCCGGGTAAAAGGGCGCGTGGACGGTAAGGTTTGGCTCTTCGTCCTCTTCGATCTCCCGCTCGACCGTGACGTTGAGGATGCTGGGCGCGCCGGAGACGACATTGTCGGGGTCCTCGAGCTCAAAGTTGAGCTCAACATTCGGGTAGCGCTCGTTGGTGAAGCGGGCCGCATCTGCGAGCTGCGTGTTGCTGAGACCCATGGCTTGTACGAGTTTGCCATAGTTAGGGTTCTCGCTCGGGTCCATGGCTTCCATGAATTCAAAGACGTCGTTGACGCCGGCGGTATTACAGGCCTCGACAACTTCAGGCTCGAAGTGGGGAATCTGCTTGAGCGGCGAGTCGCGGTCCCACATGGCTTGAACGACCATCTGGCTCATCTCCATGGCGCTCATGGCGTTGAGGTGTCCTTCGGAAGACAGCACATCGACCGAAGCGCTGAGAAGGCTCAGTACCTTGCGGAGAACGAGTTCTTGGTCTTTGGCAAGATCAGTGGGCAGCTGCATGCGAGAGAAGTGAGCTTGCAACAGAATGAAAGCCTTGAAGTGAGGGGACTCGAAGTTAACCTCTCCCAGCTTCACGGGCACGCGGTCGTAGATGCGTTGCAGAGTGTGCTCCTCGTGACGTCGAATCTGGATATCCTCGAACTCGGTGGCAGCAGTGACAATTTCCAGGATGCCCTTCAGCTTGGTGTTGCGCTTGAGCGAGAGCAACAGAGTCTGCATGGTAATGAACGAGATGTTGTAGTATGCCGCAATCATAGCCGCGTTCATGGGCTCTACTGTGTCTTCATCCTCGTCGAGCTCGATCAGTTTGGCGTCCGAGAGCTCCTTTAGCGTTGACTCAACCAGCTCGGACAGATACGCGCTGAGCGCGTCGTGGCTGGTATCCTGCAGGCCGTAGAAACTGGGGTTTGCCAGTAGTCTTCTGTAGAAGTATGTGTAGGTCGACCAGTCAACGGCGTCTTGGGTGGACTCAATCGTCTTGGTGCTGATTTCTGTAACGAATGCATCGTGGAAGAACGTTTGCAATTGACTCTCGATGGGGAGCGCCTCCTTCAAGAACTTGCTGTAATAGTCACGCTTGACAGCAGGACACATCAAGACACCGCGACAGTCCTTGTCCTGGAGTGCACGGCCAGCTTTGCCAAACATCTGTAGCACGTCGCTGACGGGATAGTCAATGTAGCGGTGCTCGCGACCCTCGAAGAACTGCGTGCCCATGATGATGACCAGGTACGCAGAGCTTTGGATCTCCCAACAGCAGTCCCTTGATACAAGCATGACCTGGACCGCGCCTTGGCTGAACAGGTGATCAACAATTCGCTTGTCACCTACGGACAACGCTTCGTGATAGTAAGCAATGCCGTGGGAGAGCGAAAGCGCCAGTGATCGTTCCTTGACTTTCTCGAGCAATGGCGCAATAGACTCGAGGTCCGTGTGCAAGAAGCGATCTTCGTCGTCGTCCGCCACGCAAGCAGCGAGAAGGTCCGAAGCAGTTGCACGTACTTGCTTTCTACTAGGTACAAAGACCATGGCGGGTTTGTCGGAAGCATGCTGCAGGATGGCCTGGTATATAGGCTTCGTCATGGCAAGCATGAGCGAAGGGAAGTGGGGAATGGTGAAGGATTGCAGGTGCAGGCTGAGTGGGATCGGTCGGACTGCAGGGCTGAAGTTGTAAATGGTCTGCTTGCTAGCCCCGATCCATTCGCCGATATCCCTGGCGTTGGCAAGGGAAACGCTCAGGCCCACAATGCGGATGTTGCTTTCCATGTTCGCGGCGATAGCCTGAGCACGAGAGACGACGGTCTCGTAGACATAGCCACCATGGCCACCGAGAAGGTGCAAGTCATCCGCGATCAAGAGCTTGGTGTTCTGTACGTTCTTTCTCCTTTGCCACTGGCGAGACATCATGTCCCACTGTGCTGGCGTCGCGAGGATAAGATCACCCCTCTCTAAGAGCTTTAAGTCCGCGGCCGTTTCACCGGTAAGCTTGACAATCTCTTTGCCACCCACCAACTTAGAGAGACGAGTCTGCCATGCCTTTTGACGGGCATCCACTTGCTCCTGGAATGGCGCAATGTACACGGCCTTGCCCGAATTCTGCTTCGACCAGTGTCTCAGGAGCGCGAACTCAGCACACACCGTCTTGCCGCTGCCGGCAGCGCATCCAACGAGGACACTGTCGTCTGTCTGGAAGAGATGGTTGAAAGTCTGCGATTGGATTCGGTTGAAATTGGGCCAGTCGGGGTACAGATCAACGTAGTCCTGCCTCTTCAACGCAGCGACTGGAAGCGGCTGCAACTCAAGCAGAGGAGTGTGCGAAGGGAACTTTTCAGGCAGATGCAGCTTCTGGAAGCTCAACGCTAGTTTGCTCTCAGCATGCATCCAGCGGTCCGAAACGACGGTGATGAAGTAATTTGGCGGCATCGGGTCGGTGATTGGCACAGTGAACTCGACGAGGTGCTCATTCATTTCGGAGATGGCGTACTCTTTGCGCAGCAGGAATTGATCATGGAAGAGGATCTGCTCGCCGTCACAGTCCTCAACGATGATCCACCAGCTCTCAGCGCGGCCGTGAAGGGCATCATCCCACTCGAAGTTGGGAGTCAGAGTGAGCTCAACACGAAGCAAGCTCTTCGTGATGGGCTGGACTTGCGCTTGCACATCAAGCCTAGGGAACCGTGCGACCATGTTGCAAACCTGTCGGCCATGCTTTTGCATGCCAAGAAGTTCTCCCATACGAGGTGGGTCCAGGTCGAAGTATTGTTGCCAAGGAACATCAATACGCTCGGCCTTCTTGATGATCTCAGGCGAGCATTCCGGGAACTGGCGCAGGGGGCTCATCGTAGGCCACATTCGCTTCTCGGCCGTCTTACAGAGGGCGAGAGCGTCCTTTGCGACGCCAGCCCAGCCCTTCTTGAGAGCAATTTCGAACATCGCACGCAAGATACGTCCAGCTGACTGAGTTACGTACACAAGGTCGGCCATCAGCGCAAGACCTTCGAGCTTCAATCTGCTGACGAATGCCTGGAGGAGCACGTTGATCTTGCAGTGCGGCTCGTCGATAGTTTCCTTGACAGGTATTGGCACGCGACCAAGCAGCTTGGCCAACTCCAGCTTCTCGTCCTGGCGGACCGGGATGTATTTGAACTCCTCGCTCAGCGCGAAGATGCGGAACAGTTCAATCGGGCTGACGGAGGGTTGGATGTTGCGGTTGTAGGTCAACATGCTGTTGTGTGTGATGTAATAGTGACTGGCAACACGTCCAAGCTCGGTAGATTGCAAACGTCCGGATTTCTTGTCATACTTGACCAAGTTGGCTGCTTCGAGCATAACGGCAGCAGAATGGATCAAATCCACTCGCCTTTGCTCTAGTGTGTGGTCGTCATCGTAGTCTGCGCCAACCTGGTACAAAGCTGGCGAACGCAGCATGCGCACAAAGAGGTACGTGTATCCAAGCCACTCAACGCCCTCATCTCTTGTGCGAATGTTGCCAAGAACGATTTCGGCGTTCAGGTTGTCGGCGAGCTTTGATGCCAACTGACTCTCGATGGGTAGCTGTTGGTTCAGAAGCGATAGGTAGTACTGGAGTTCGGCCTGGGAAGTGATAATAAGACCTTCACCGTAAGTATCGTACTGCGGACGACCCGCACGACCAAGCATTTGCAAGACGTCTTGTGGGCTGAGCTCCACCCAGCTACCCTTCTCAGGAGAGTACACCTGGGTACCTTTAATAATGACGGTGTGGGCTGGCAAATTTACACCCCATGCGAGGGTGGCAGTACACACCAAGACTTGAATGTGGCCATCGGCAAAAAGGTCTTCGACAGTGGTCCTATCGGCCCTGCTCATACCAGCGTGGTGAATACCAAAGCCGTAGGGCAGGACATCCTTGAGATCCGCGCTCTGAGCACCATCAGCCTCGTCACGCAAAATCTCACGTGTAGCGCCGTCAGTGCGCAAAATTTGCCCGATGGTCTCAAGTTCCATCGCCTTGTCGCGGATATACTTGGCTGTCTTTGCAGTCTCCTTACGAGAATGCACGAAAATGAGCATCTGCTGCTTGTTCTGTCCAACTTGTTCCAAGGTCTTGGTGTAGCACACGTCGTTCATCGTCTTCAGCTGCTTGATTGCCTTCTTTTCGGTGATGCCGATGAACTCCTGCTTGAGCGGACAAGGACGGAAACTGCCATCGAAATGGAACACGCCAGTCTCAGGGTCTGCTCGAAGGAAGGTGGCGACGTCGCGATAGTTGGGCAGAGTGGCGGAGAGACCTACAATGCGCACAGGGTCTCCAGTGTGTTCCTGGCGACGGATTGTACGTGCAACGATACTCTCAAGGACGGGTCCACGGTCATCGTGCAACAAGTGAATCTCGTCAATACAGATCAGACGGACGAGATTGGTGTAACTGGTGTCGGTAGCCTTGCGAGTGATAACATCCCACTTCTCTGGAGTTGTGACGATGACTTGTGTGTCGGCAATTTGTTGCTTCGTGAGTTGGCGGTCACCAGTGAGCTCAGAAACAGTGATTCCATACGGCTCCAGTCTCTTGCCAAAGTTTCCGACCTGCTCTTGCACCAAGGCTTTGAGAGGTGCGATGTAGACAATTTTGAAGCTGTCCAGGTCAATCTCTCCCGTCTCAGGGTTCCTGTGTTTACCGATCTCGCGGAGCATGGTCAACATGGCCACATTGGTCTTTCCAGATCCAGTCGGAGCACAAATAAGCATGTTGCCGTCATCTTCGAAAGCAGTCGGGTAACATCTCGTCTGAATCCTGTTCAGAGATTTTGAAGAGCCGAATCCAGGTTGTGCCCACGCCGGAAGCTCCGAAGTAGGCTTGAGCGGCTCCGACGGATCGAACTTTGGCTTCGGCGCAGGCACGTGGATTTCCTCGTAGCCCTTGAATGTTCGCTTCGTAGAGCCTGGAGGCAGGCGAACGTTGGTATTTGTCATGGTGTGGTTGCCTTGATCGAACTTCAGATCGTCAATGTTGAGCGTGCGGCGAGGCTGCAGACCTCCAACAAGGCCATCTTTCGGGCCTTCCTGCTCATCGCGTGCAGGCAACCTCGCATCTAGCTCCATGGGATCAAGCTTCACGCTCATCTTTGCTTTGCCATCAGTCGATGGCTCATCGCGACCCCGCAGCTCCCGAAGAATACCAGCATGACCAGCACTTTGCATCTCCTTCTCGACTGCGGAGCGAGCCTGCTGGTCATCGCCAGCGCGCTGCCATTTGAGCACCCACACGATCTTGTCTCTGTTCTTGACAAGCTTTCCAACAAGCTCAGGGTGCTCGTAATCGAAGAGCTCCATAAGGTCGTTCTCGACCTCACGTAAGGGCTTTTGTTCACCAGAATCATCTTCTAGCGCAGCCATGATCTGCTCCGACTCTCGTGTCTTCTCGGACTGAATGTGCGCATCTTCGTAGAGTTGTCCGACTTGTCGTTGTAACCAGTATGCATCAATCTCGTATGCAGGGACAATATCGGGATCCTGCTCGGTCTCCCTCTGCTGTGCTCGGTTTTCTATCACCATACCGTCTTCCTCAGCTGCGTCTTCATCTGCCGCGCCGGGTGGCGGTTCATCGGTTTCGCCAGTGATATCTTCTGTGCCCATTTGGAGTTCATCCTCAGAATCCTCGTCCTCGTCTCGTACCTCGAAAGTCTGACCTTTACCTTCCTCCTCTTCGTCCTCTTCCTCGCCGAAGTCCACGGCTACACCTTGGCGCTCGTCAATGTCAGCGCCCTCACCGCCTCCCTCGCCCATCTCTTCATCCTCATCTTGCGCATCGTAGTCAGTGATCTTCTTGCCCAGGTTCACGAGCATGTTCATTTCTTGACTCGTCAGAGTGACGCCGAGAATGTCGTCGATTTCCTTCTTTTTGTCGAAGTCTTTCATTGTCTCATCTTTGAGGTACTCCAAAATCGAGTCCGTCGCCGAGGCCGTGACAGCCAGTCCGTAGTCGCCGCCCATCTTGCGCGCTGTCTCGGTCGCAATGAGATCGTAGACGTCTTTCGTCGCGGCTGTCCTGGGCCTATACCGCAGACCTTCGATATCCAGGTCTCCTTGGCTCAGCACGCCAGCTGCTCTAGTGTTTTGCACAGGCTCCGTACGCTTTCTCTTGCGCGCCTGTTCCTGCGCTGGTGGGCGCGCGGGCGCGGCTTCGCGTGCTGTCCTCGAGCCCATGTCGTTCAGGTTGATGCGCCCGGCTAGCGATTCCGGATCACCAGTGTTTTCATCGCCACGACGCGACACGAAGCGATGGTCCGCCTGCAGGACCAAGTTGGACATGTTGCCATACTTGTACTGGCTCATGTTGTTGTTGTCGCCTCCTCCTCCGCCCCCTCCAGCGCCGCCTTTCTGTCGGTTAGACATCACGGCGGTAGTTGTTCGTTACTGGACGAACAAGCCGTAGATGTCAATGTGTGGTGTAAAAAGGGTGGATGTCTCTTGGAGACTTGCAAGAGTGAGTGCGCCACGCGACGCCTTTGCTACCTATGTGCTACTTTCGATGATGTGAAAGTCTGCCTCGCCGCTAGCGTGAACCTTAATCTTTGGCAGTATTTCATGTGGTTGCCGACTGGCACATCTCCTTTCACTCACCAATACACAGATACATGCGTGTAACTACTCACGAATGACGTTGTTCTAATGAAGAACAGTGGTTGGCATGCAAGATTTTTGCACGTCATGGTCCTGATCAGTCACGTGTGAACAATCACATTCGGTCTTTTATTGACCGACCGTGGAAGGGGGGCGACCAGGAGAAAATATCGCGAAATCGTACACTGGTATCGACATATCAAGTACCTAAGGACACTCCACACCGCCAGTACGCCGCCTAAAATTTCTCCGCTCTTATTTCCTGCGCGAAAATGGAGTCGCCATCTCGCTGGATCGCGGAATTGATAGACCCTTCGCCCTCCAAAAGTATCCGACTTTTGATATACTCAGGCATGGTCGCATCATCATGGAAGAAACCCTCGGTTGGAACCATCGACTCCCACGCCTTGGATTCTTCGCCTGACCGCGCACTCGAGGGATATATCTGCACTGGCCAAATTTTGCACAAGACCGCGTAGACAACGGCGCCTGTCGTACCGGAGAGAACGAACCCGCAGTTGTACACGTTTACGGCCGTCTGGCTGATGGAGCCGGGGTTGATGGCCCCCGATATGCCAGAAATGACTAGTACGACGCCACAGGCCCATGCGACGAAAGCGCGGATGTTGAAGCCTTTGGTGTAGTAGTACGGAGTACCCGATTCAGGGACGTAGAGAGAGGGCACGTGGATGTTGCCTCGGCGTACAAACCAGTAGTCGACGATCATGACGGCGACAATGGGAGTGACGAAGCAGAGGTAGGAGCCGAGGAAGGTGAGGAAGTTCTGCGCGCTGTTAACCAACAGCCACGGCACGATGGGCCACACGAGGATGTGACTGAGGATCATGCCGCGGACGATGGTGAAGTATTTGGGGAAAAGGCCGTTGAGATCGCAGCCGATCGGGATTGCGTTGGTGGAGATGTTGGTTACGATTGTTGCGAAACATTGGATGAAGGCTCCCAAGAATACGAGAGTGCGGGTACCGGGGCCCCAGTACGTGTCGAGGACGAGGCCGTAAAAGTCCCAAAGGTTCCAGTTGGCTACGCCGAAGCCTTTCGCACCTGCAGCTGTGGTAAACAGTCCGACCATGATGACGAGAGGCTTGCTGACGAAGAGTCCGGCGACCAAAGGTAAGACGTCGTTAGGCTTGTTGCCGTAGCGCCCCATGTCGGCTATGTTGACCATGGGAGGCACGACGCCGCTAGCGACCGTGTTGACGGCTCGCATGAACGACCAGCCCAGCTGACCGCCTGAGATGGAAGTTTCCGCCAATTCGAGATCAACACCTCTGAACTTGACAAGAGCCCATATCATGGTGGCGATGTAGGCAATCGGCGAGGATAAGGACTTGGCAACGAAGAGAGGCCCAGATTTGCTCGGATGCAGCCATGCGAAAGGGAACTGCAGCAGCCACGTCAAGAAGAAGGCTACCATCTGGGATGTGGTGATCTTTGCAGAAGCCGGCAAGTAATTCGGGATGTCTTGCCACTGATGGCCAAATATACAACGCAAGGACACATCCATCATCCGGCTGGCGTAGTATGTCTGCGTGCCCATGTAGAAGACAGCCACGATCGCACGGATGAATATGAACCAAAGAGAGCCATAGATGCCAGCGGAGATTCGAATGTAAACGGGGAAGCCGACGTGGTAGAGCGTGGCGCCTCTGCCGTTGAAGAAGATGATAAAGCAGCAGAGAGCAGTGCCGACGAACGATGCTGCAATGATGGTCTGCCAGGTAAGCCCGATTGCGAACAGGCTCGAGCCGATGTTGTATGTGGTGGGCGAAAAGGCTATACTGAATTGGAAGGCAAAGAAGTACCATGCGGACCAGTTACGACTGGCAGGTGGAGTCGGCTCGAGATCAATGTTGCTCCAACGGCCGTGTGTTGTTCCTTCGGGCTTATCATCACTGGTTTGCTTCGCTTGTAGTGCTCGGGCGAAGCGTGAAGTCATAGTTTAGGACTTGATAGAATGGATGTGTGATTCCGGACTACTTTGCAAGCAGAAACAGAGCATCTGAAGTGAACGTAGTCACTTTATTCTCACCAGAAACCCTGGCCGATGCTGACATGAGGATGCAATCGGCAGTGCCGAGCGATAAGGGAGGGCCGAGAGCAGAGAGATAGGCAAAGAGGAAAAATATCGCCTATCCTTGCTGGTCCGTCTTCGAACTGATAGCGCAACATATGTCGATAGGGAAGCTCTCTGCCTTATACCAAGCAAGAGGCGACATTTCAATCACATGGATGATGTGATGAGCCGAAGAAACTTAATTGTTGACGACGAGGCGAGGCAAGGCACAGACTACTGCTAACACCAGACTAAAGTACGCGGCTGCATCCAACCGTCAGCTCTACCATGGTTAAAGTTCACCTGCGGGGCCTCATCACACCCCGTTACATCTCAAACAATTTCCCCCATTGAGTGATGCCTTTGGAGTCCACGCCAGCCATGCGCAACATGTCCCAAACCACCGTCGCTGTGGTATCAAAGACATACAAATCTCTGTACTTTTCCTCCCAAAAATGAACCCTCTGCGCTGCTCTCAAGTTGGTGCAGAAAGTCGTGACAACTTTCGGGCCTTCCATTTGCCCAATCACTTCCTCCATTTGCCCGTCGAGAGTGGTCTCGCTGACTTTGGCAAACTCCACATTGATGGTCTTGCGCAGGTGTGATTCGGCCTTGACTTCGTAGCCAGCCGCCCCATACGTCGAGACAATCGCGGCTTGCACGTCGTCCAAGTATGGAGTCACAAGGCCCAGCTGGAGCGCCATGCTCTCCCGCTCTCGCACCAAGTCTAGCAGGCGATTCAGCGCCAAAACACTCGTGGTAGCTTTGGTCCCCGTTTGCTGTTCTATACTACGACAGAGCTTCTCGTCGGCCTCGAAGCCGAGCCACCCACTTGAAGTTCCGCTCCAGCCGATGACATCGACTTCTGCATCTGCCAGCAGTTTGGCAGCAGCGAGGATGGCGGTGTCGTCGAACTGGGATAGAGCTGTTGCGGAGAGTGCAATGTGCGTTACTGGGAACCGAGAGAAGTGAACGCTCACATCTGGAAGAGAGGATAGTATTGACCAGGTGAGTGGCTCAAGATTGGTGTTGGAAGACGGGACCAGGATTCCCAGCTTTACCGGATTCATCTTTGCATTGTGAACGATGTATGTTGGGGGACTGGAGTGGTGTAGAGAATGGGAATTCCTAACTTATCTTTATTGGAGTCCATTGGTCTCAATGGCGGCGGTGGTCGGCCGGCTGGCCGGCCAGGAATCGGATCTGAATCATTTGTTACTTCTCCAGGCCAGGCGCGTCTCTTCACGGCCAACTGTACATGTCTTGGCCGGTAGATAGGCGAGACATCCAATTCATTGATTGTCATCTTGCAGAATGCCATGTGGAGACTGGGATTAAATGATACAGTCTCTAAGAATGACGGCCTATCTAGGTATCTTACAGTATCTTGGAGTGCTGAGTCAGCAGCAGCGACTTGCCCGAGCACGGGGTTGACCGGGCCGGCGTTCAAGACACTGCATCCCTCCTCGGTCCTTAACTACCCATCCCATCCCACGACGAGCATAGCGACATCAGCAACAGTTGATACCACTCTACAAGAGCAAGTACCTAAGGTCTGGTGTACACGGAGACATGAGCGCGAAGCGTAGCGGCAAGGCTGCCTGGTGTATGAGAAGCTCTCAGTCCGCGTCAAGGGATCAGCAATTAGCAACACAAGCCTGAAGCTTGCTCCGTCCTCGAGCTATGAATAAGACGCGGTTTGACGCGGCCTCCTACACTTTCTGCCGTCCGTCGCTTTTGCGGCCGCTGCGATCTCTCAATACTGTATGTTCGCAGCGTCGCAACATCTGCCTCATCTGGCAGTAGCTTCAGCAGTATTACCTCGGACAACGGAAGGAGCATACATAAGGTGTAACACGCCGACGTCCTCGTTCGGTAAAACAGACATACCTGTTAGGGTATGAAGAGGTGGTCGATGCCAAAAACTCTATTCTGACGGATCTTTCGGCACCTTTTATTGCGTCATGTTTCCAGCCCGAGCAGTTGTGAATCGATCATTTGACTATCCGCAGGGACCTTTTTCGGTGTTCCGTGTGAGCGAAGTCAAGACGATGCTCTTACCATTCCCACGAAACCAAACTGCAAACGTAACTCGGCAGTAGCATTCGAGTGGGGCTGACAACTGCCATGGGATCGTTCGGTAATTCGGGACATACGGTAGGTTTGTTGCCGACTACATATAAGAAGGCAGGTATAATCTTGGTTCGGAGAGCTACAGTACCTGTCGAATTGCCTTCACATCCCACCGTTAACAATATTCGAAACGCGGCCAAACATGCCATCAGCCGACACATACGGACTCACGCGCGATGCAAAGGAGAGCTTGAGACTGAACGCTCAGCACGTCGTGTGGAAAACGAACATAGGCTCGCTGTTGCACCCCAAGATTGCCAAGAGCATACCGAGAGATGCTCGCATCGGCGACGTAGGAACCGGAACTGGCGTGTGGATAATGGACCTCGCCGAGGAGCAAAGGGGCTCTCAGTATAGGTAAAGAAGTTCTCGAATCGTCTGGGAAGTACGGCAGGTTGCTCACGTCTGGCAATGCATTAGTTATGAGGGCCTCGATATGAGTCCTGACCAATTCCCGTCGAACCCACCCAAGGGTGTTGTGTTCTCAACTCTAGGTAAGGATGTCAGGACTGACGTACCTTTGTTGATGCCATGCTGACAATCTTGCAGTATGTCGTGTTTCGCATCGATGTGAAGAAAGTCTGTACGTTACTGACCCGAAGCTTGCAGAACCTCCTCGATCCCGTACCTGAAGACAGGAAAGGAATGTTCGACGTCCTACACTTGCGGCTTTTGATTCTTGGTCTGCCAACAGGCAGTTGGAAGACAGCTTGCAATAATCTCTTTCAGCTGCTGAGGCCGGGGGGTTGGATTCAGTGGGAAGAAGCCGACTTCACGTGAGTCTTATCAAAGCACACACCATCCCACCTCGCCCTGCGCAGTCCTTGCATGCTGACACTCGAACACCAGAATGATGAGAGCAGTTCAGAATGAAATGGGAGCAAGCCGGCGCTCAACGCAGGACATGTTCGACATGGTCATCAAAGAGGGCAAGAAGCGCGGCCAGGGCTATGAGGACTTGAAAAACCTCCCGTCAATAGCCTCGAGTGTCGGTTTCGAGGACGTCCGAACGGACGTCGTCAGCTCAGACCGCGTCAGCGAGACACGTCCTGCGTTCAATAGGGCTGTTATTGGCGCTATTGGAGGGATGATGGAGATGTTCAAGAAGATGGATGGCGATCAAGGGTATTGGAGTTCTGAAGAGCCGGCAAGAGTTCTTGAGGATGTGACCAAAGTTACAGAAGAAGGAAAGGTTTATTACAGAGCGGATCTGAGTGTTGTCACTGGGAGGAAAGGCTCGCAGTAGGAATTTGTGAGGCCATAGGGTGTAGGAAACGATGAAACTGAGAAAATTACAATGCAGTCACATTGGGTAAGAGACCGCGCCTCTCAGCTACACGCCTCTCTCAGTATGGGCTATGGAGTAGTGTTAGCGACTCTAATGCGTCAACAAGCTATCAATACCGGAAAAAGAGCACACCTCAACAGATCCAATGAAAATTTTGATCACATATTCTAGTAGAAGATCGAGCAGACTCGGAATTGTGCACCACTTTACATATTCGACCTAGAGGGTAGCGAGTAGACTTGAGATGACGGGCTCCCAAGGTATGTAGTTACAGATACATTGATTCTCGCATTTTCGCCATGTCGTTTATCTTATCAACCCAACAGAACAAGGACGATATCGAATATGAAGTCAAGCATTCCAGCGGATAGATGATATCAATCATGTCTCAATAGGTGGCTATTGATAGCTCCATGACCGTGAAGAGAACCTTCAGGGCACCCACGCGCCCCGCTAGCACGCGCTGATGATTAAGGGGATTCCTGCTCCTCGAGATAATTTACGGAGCTACCTGACGCATCTGAATCGTACGCAGGTGGTACGAATGCAACGACAGAATAGATGTAGTAGAGGCAGATGTAATATGATGAGCCTTGGTCTGACCAATTTGCTCAAGCAAAATCTGCACATAGCAATCCTCAAGTTGTTAATTGAAGTTGTGGAAGTTGCAATGGATACCTAAGGTAGGTAGGTATGCAGGTGACCAAGACGTATTGTATCACAGAGCGGCTCCGTAGAAGTTGATCTGGACGTCCTTAGCACCACCGTCTAGCACGAAGCATGATGCTATTGCATGGAGATCCGATGTTCCAAGAATAACTCACTAACCACGAGCCACGCGACAATCGATAATCGACAAGTACTTCGAAGTATACCATTCCTGCACGACGACGACTCTTTTACGCGTAACCCTACGCGCCTGGAGCGCTGTCCGTCATCGCATTTCACAGCAGCAGCCTGAGCCTGCGACTCGTTTCGTCTTGTCGCCTCTACCCGTCCATCAGCTGAACGTCGGGCGCAATCCAGCCTCGCGACTCCCACACCACCACCACCACCACCACCACGGGCGTACGACATACTACCACCTTCGCCGCCGCCGCCGACACTCCCTCCTACTGCTTGCTGCGCGCCCGTTACCACGAGGTCAGAACGCGCGCGCTCTGAGACAAGCCTGTCGTTCACTTCCCCTCTCTTCCCTTCCTTTGCACCACTCCTGCCGCGCCATCCTCGCGCGCCATGGGCCGCCGCAAGATCGAGATCAAGCCTATCAAGGATGACCGCAACAGGTGCGTGCTACAGCCACTGCACTACTACTTCCAAGTATCCTGCGCGCGCCTCCATGCGCGTCTTCGCGCTGACATTTACGCTAACTCTCTTCCCTAACTCCAGGTCCGTCACCTTCCTCAAGCGCAAAGGCGGTTTGTTCAAGAAGGCGCACGAGCTTTCCGTGCTGTGTTCCGTCGACGTCGCTGTCATCATTTTCGGCCACAACAAAAAGCTGTACGAATACTCGTCGGGAGATATCAACGAGACCATCGCGAGGTTTCAATACGTGCGTTGTCGCGCAACTGCGCTTACTCTCTTGGCGCGACTACATGTACTAACACTCGGCTAGTATGGCGGTGCGCACGAACACAAGGGACCTCAGGACTTTGCGGACAAGGGCGGCGGCGACGATGACGAGGACGACGATGGTGGCGACGACGATGTGGGAGATGTGAGAGGTACACCGGATCACCACCAGATGATGCAGCAACAACAACAGCATCAGGCAGGTCTACAACACCACCCGGGCCTCCAACACGTCAGACATAGCACGCCACAGGGCTCGCCTCCCATGTCCAACGGTCAAATGCCACATTTTCAGCGTGGGCCCTCGCCACTGCCTCCAGGAATCTCGCGTCCTTCATCGCGGACTTCTCAACATGCAATGCAGCATCCACAGCAGCATCCTCAACAGCATCTCCGCCGGACAAGCTCCAATCTCGTGCCGCAAGGACACCCGCAACACACTCAAGGTCCACCTGGACAGCCTGGATATGCCTATGCACCGAATCAGCCCTTCTACCATCCTCAAGCTGCTGCGCAGGCGCAGATGCAGCGTCCTCCACCGCAGGCGACATATCCTCCGCAATATGCAAATCAGCATCCTCAACACCCTCAACATGCTGCTGTAGCGCAGGTCATGATGCAGGACAACCGAAGACAATCGATGCCACCTACTTTCGCACCTCAGCCGCTACAACAGACACAGATGAAGCAGGAACCTTCCAACGAACAGTTGCAACCTCCGCCTCAACGACCGCCTATGGCATCACCCCAACCGCAACAACAGCAGCAACAAGGTGGACCTCCCCAAGCTCCGCAACATCACGACTTTGCCAGCCCACCTATACCACAACCAAAGCCACTCCCTGCCCATGCCAAGCACAACAGCATTTTCACGCCCATTGACGACAGTAGATCATTGTTGGCACAGCATTGGGGAACCTCGGGCATGACAGAGCATCCTCGTCCAGACCCAGTAATCAAACTAGAGGACGGTGGGCCTCGACCGGCGTCGATCGATGTAGCAGCAATGAACCGCGATAAGACCAACGGCTTATCACCTAATCCACCACCTGCCCGAGCGCCTCAACAACCTCCTCATCCTCCGCCGCCACCTCAGCGTACATCAAGCACATCCAACGTACCCGTAATCGCTCCACCGACTCGTGCAAGCACAGCTCCTGACGCCAAACGACCTCGCCTTAAAGTACAAATCCCTAGCGAAGCCTCTGGCGATGAGGCAGCAACAGCGGACTCTGACGCAGCCAGCACTTCACAATTGCAGACCGCCACCGGCACGCAGCAACAAGGCCCGCCTTCCCACGTCGTTCTCCCTCCTCCGTCTCCGTCCACAAACACCCTTCTCAGCGCTGGTGCTCAAGGACCTCCGAACCCCTTCGCACGCCCCGCGCCTCCGATGAGCACCAATCCACATGCCGCCAACCGAGAAACGATCGAAACGCCGATGACTGCACTGCCTTCCCGCTTTATGCAGGAGATGCTGCCAAGCCCGTCTACTTTCTACTCGGAATGGGGATTCGGTCGGTCCGCCGACAGCAACATGCTACCCAGTCCGCTGAATTTCCAAACGCCTGTTGTTGGTAACGGGCAAGGCTGGCGGGAAGAAGATCGCAAAAGGGCCGCGGAAGAGGATGCTGGTGCTGAGGCGAAGAGGAGCAAGGGATCGTCAGCGGGCTGAAAACATCTACGCGACTCGACGACTTTCAATTATCCGTCGCTGAAGATGATTTACGAATCAGCCACAGATGCGGTCATTTGAACATTGACATTACTATCAGGATCTCGGGGTTTGATGAGATGAGACAGAGAGAGAGAGAGAGAGAGAGAGAGAGAGAGAGAGAGAGAGAGAGAGAGAGAGAGAGAAATGGGACGGGATTTTCTTTTGCAGTTTTCCCAACTTTTAACGATACCAAATAAATTTACATGTGCATCATTTTAATTAGAAGAAAATACCAAATTTAGGGGAAGGATCATCCATGTTCTATCTGCCAGCTACACTTTATTGCAAGGGATTGTGGGTTCACCGTGGTTCGGTCCATTTGCAATAGGGATGGCGATGATTGTGTGTGTGTTCTTGACGGCATGGCTACGGCATCCCATGTGTTGGATCTGATCGTGTGGGGACATGTTTGTCCTTGGTTTATCATCGGAGATGATACAATTCTGTCGTTGGCTGCGCTCTCAGTGGCATCGGGACTATATTCCAAGTTCCAAGTTCGCTGATACGAGTATTGGAACCCTTCAGACAATGAATCACAACAGAAGGGTGACTGTCTGTGATCCATGTGGAAACCATTTCAATCAAAGCACTTTGATGATCCCATGAATAGGGTTAGGGTTGGGGTAGGCGTGCACATCTGGAAGATATCTTGATTGACAATGGTAGCAAAATCGAGAAGCTGTCGTTCTCTGAAACTTGAGGCTACTGATGCAGTTGGGAAGACTTGAGATATCATCACAGCATATCGATCCTGATGGGGAGCTTGAACGTGTCTACAGTCGAGAAATCTTCATTTCTGTCAGCACTCACGACACTTGGAGCCAGCAAAGTGGTCAGCAACAATGTGCCGAAGACCCGACCTCTAGAAGTCTCTTCCTACTGTCTTCGCGTTGAGCTAATAGAACGTCGACCAGAAACGGAAAGATACCGGCAGGTCGGGCTCGAAGGACTTTTTAGGTGTATGACAGGATGTGAGATCAATTTGACCTCGCATAAGGTAAGTGAGAACTGTCGATCCGCTGTTCTTACTCCCTACTTCGACCGTGGGAATGAATTTTCTGGTATGCCCTAAACCTTGCTAGACTGTCTAATTCAACCTTTGTTACTATGTCGTGGTTGAACGATCCTCACATCACTGATTTCAGCACGATTGTGCCATGAAGGTCGGGTTCTCCACGATCAATACCTGATCAGTGCATTGATCGCAATGAAGTCCGACAGCTAGCGTCGATTCGGCTCCGGCTTCCTCCCGGGGAGCTAAGATGAAGCTTGATTCCACTCAATAATAATCCTCCACACTCGGATCTCCGCCGACTTTGTCTCTTCCATCAAGGAACAAGCATGATCTGCGAACTTTGCAGACGACCGCAGCAACCGCGCGGCCGTCAGCTCAAATATGCATCTTCCGAATCTGGATGAACGTAATACATGGACATGCCTTTGACGCGATGGAGGTTCTGACCGCTGCCCTCGGGCCTTCAAGGTTGCGGATGGCTTGGACCCCCTGCATTCTGGACCAATATCGATATTCCGTCGGCTGATAGTAAGACATGAACCTAAGGTCCTTTGGACGCGCCTTTTCCTCGACATATTGCCCTTGAATATGGCCGACGATAAATCCGCCCAGGACAGGCGTGAACGACAAGACTTGACCTTCACGTGTGGTTCAATGTTCGCTGCTGGCTCCGACGCCGCCGCCATGCCGAGACAAAACGGTCCCTGTTCCTGTTCATTCTTCTAGCCAGGAACGTGATGGTCACCATCCAATGGGCACTTTTCGATCCTCCGGCACCTTGCTCCCTGAGATATGTACACGGGATATCACCCCTATAGTCGGACATGAGCCCACCGATCCTCCGGCGTGCCTTGCATGAAGTGCGGCAACCTTCGTGCCACCAAAACACCACGCCATTTGTCCATTTCAGCGAAGCTTTTACAGAACACGAGAGAGCCAACGCGTGAGGAAGACCTATACTTGACACTCGGTGGAACGACACCTGCTGTTGCATCCGATGTCATCCGGCAGGACGGTGCCTGTCATATATCATTCGGGACTTGCTCTCTTGGTTCTGCGCCGGTGAGACATAGCATCGTTACCCGTCTCTCGAGCGTTTCGTTGCCTCCACCCGTCACAATTCTTGTTTCCCCGTCGACTTGGCGTGTCGAAGTAAGGGAACGGACTTCTAACATATAGACAAGGCGTGCTCGCACCAAAGGCCCGTCCACGGCGCACTTTAGCATAAGATATGAGCACCACCAAGTCTTCAAGATCGGCCAGTCTGCACGAGCATAGAAGTACCGATGTCGTCGAGGCCGCATCCAGAACTCTCAACAGGCCTTATCGGCGATCTTCTTCGCCTTCAGGAACGGATTCGACCATCACCGCGTCGACAAGACTAAACACTCCTGCTGAACGATCCGAGATCGCCGTTGTCGCGCCGACACACAACAAAAAGCCGTCATATGATGTCGACGAAAGGGAGATCACAGACGAATGGCAGCGAGCCTTGAAGAAATCACACATCACGGTCTGGGATGGGTACGTGTTGGCCCGTAATAACGACACAGGCGAGTTCAGGCTTGTCGAGAAGGACAGGGGACTGCCCCAAGATCTGAGTCCTACCTCGCCTGACTCCTTCAACGAGAAAGGTTTTAACATCTCATATCCTCCTCCGTCTTCGTCCAACAGCGATGGAACGGCGCGACCATCATCATCACCACCATACGGACAGCATCCCGAACTGCGCATGTCGAGGATACATGAGATCATCTTCGTCATCAACGTCTGTCTTGCGCAACTTCTGTCTCTTGGAGGCCTCTCACAGACAATCGCTCCAGGCTTCATCATCGGAACCCATCTCGGGGCTGACTACGCCAAGCTCAGTCTAGCCACAGCCGCATACGGCATGGCATTGGGTACTATGATCCTACCAGCCGGTCGACTCGGGGATATGTTCGGCCACAAGCGGATGTTTATCGCCGGCTGGTTATGGTTCGGATTGTGGTCGATGTTCTGCGGCTTCAGCGACTACCGTGGCTTCACCATGCTCGTCGGAGGGAGAGCAATGCAAGGCATCGGGCCCGCTCTTCTGGTACCTAACGGCCTCGCATTGATTGGCCGTACATTCCCTGTCGGCCTCAAGCGCAACTTCTCCATCTCCTGTTTTGGCGGAATGGGTCCTGTCGGAATGGTCACCGGCTCCGCTTTCTCCTCCCTCTGCGCAGAAAAGGGCTGGTGGCAGTGGTCTTTCTGGGCTCTCGCCATTACCTGCGCACTCATCAGCATTATCAGCCTGTTCATTGTGCCCGTGGACAGTGAAAGACCATCGCCGACCCTCAACACCGGCCTTAAACCTAAGTGGTGGGTTAAGTTCGATCTTCCCGGCGCTCTCACTGGTGTCGCGAGTCTCGTCCTGATCAATTTCGCTTTCAACGAAGCGCCCATAGTCGGCTGGCATAGGTCATACATCTCGTTCATTCTGGTCCTTGGCTTGATCTGCTTCGGGATCTTCATCTACATCGAGCTCCGCGTCGCCTCGTATCCGTTGATCCCGATCAAGGGGCTTAACAAAGATGCTGCCTTCACCCTTGTGATAATTGCTTGCGGATGGGGAAGGTGAGTACTTGATCATCGCTTGCATCGAAGTGAAAGAAGACATCTGCTAACTTTAACACCACAGCCACGGAATCTGGGTAGTAGGCTACTTCGTCTTCCAAACCCGCTTCCGCCACCTCACGCCTCTCATGGCCGTCGCGCAAAAAGTTCCTGTCGCTCCCATCGGCCTCGCCTGCGCCATGGCGGTGGCATTCGTGCTGCGCCGCATCCGAGTTGCCTGGGTGATGTTAGCCGCCATGGTAGCATTCCTAGCCGGCACACTATTGCTGACAACCGCACCCGTTGGACAAACCTACTGGATCAACACCTTCCTATCCGTCATCATCATGCCGCTTGCTATGAACTGGAGCTACCCGGCCGGTTCGGTCATCCTGTCCAACGCCGTACCGCGAGAGTCGCAGGGTATCGCGGCGAGTTTGATCAGCACTATGGTCAACTACAGCATTAGTCTGGGCTTGGGCGTTGCTGGGTCGATTGAGAGGTATGTGGAAGAGGATCAAGGGCCGCTGGCCTCGTGGCGGGCTGGGCTGTGGTTTGGAGTGGCGCTGGATGTGTTGGGATTGGTCATCAGTGGGGTCTTTGTTTGGCAGACGAGGGCTAAGGTCAGGGAGGTTTGGGGATGAAGCATGTTGCTTCCCTTTTCGGTAGGACCACAGCACACATCAAGGTCTCGTATATTTTCCATTCAAGTTCGATGATATTTTTCTTCAACAAAGGAATGTTCTCCAACCCTCCATCTTTATCGCTTCTATCTCGTCGACGCTATAGTGGACAAGCGACCCGGGGTTCGAAGGCGATGCTTCAATACATCAACAGTACGAGAACTGAATCGTTGCCCAAGACCGGTTTGGATTGTCTTCATGTAGAAGGGCCAATCAGAATTAGACTCTAACTTCAAGACAAAGAAGATACGAGTTGTCCTGTCCTGCGAGCCGAAGCGCCTCTGTCAATGCACCTTTGTGCAGCATACCAGAAACGAGATCTCTATGTTGAGACATCGGTTGGCTTATACGTCTGTTCCATTCTCGGACCACCGCCATACCATTACTGTCTTCTACAAGTCAGAAATGACCCCAAATACATGAAAAGCAGACCCACCATAAATACGTGTCCTAGAACAGAACGGACCGACGAGATCTGCCATGTTCATCAACGAGACACCGACTATCACTTTCTCAAACAAGGAAGACAACGTTAGTCACCTCCCACAACAAGACACCATCGAATCACCCAGGATGGGTCGAACCCGAGCCCACGTCGCCAAAAGCGAATGGCGGATGAACTTTAGCCAACAAAGAAACAAATGAGCCAGGATCAATCCTACGTTCCTTCTCCGTCAAAGCTAACAGTCGAAGAACCAGCTTCCCTTTGTCTTCAGAATGTTAGCGAGACCGAACCAAGACATCTCAATTCATCTTACTCTCGCATAATTCCCCAACACAACAAAGGAAAATGGTATATTGGCAGTCGTAACCTCACAATATTCATCACGTATCCGACTCTTTTCGTCCCTATTGTCAACTTTCCCTCTCTGACACAAACAACACGACTTACCTACACTCGCGTCCAAAAGAAGACACTCGCAAAATCTCAAATTTCCCAATTCATCCGCTCCAAACATCGCTGGTCGTCATAGAGAGCAGAACCACACAACTTGCACATCCAAGCAACACGAAACCACCCTTCACAGAGACGCACCATCCACCACCACCCCAAATCCAACCTCCTCGCAATAAAAAAAAGAACATGGCCCCTCTAACCCGCCCCAACAACGCCGCCCTCAGCCAAAAAATCGCCACCCTCCAACTCGAGCTGGCGCCGCTCGTTCCCCTCCCCTCAGGCCCACCACACCCAGCCTTCCCCAAAACGCTCCTAGCCTTCCACCTCCTGACCGAAGACGAGCTAGACAGCATCGCGCACCACTACCACCAATCGACGCCGGGCCCGTGGACGCAGCACTACCCGGCCCTGATGAACTGGGACAAAGAATTCCTGGCCAAGCGGCCCAAAGAGAA
>Ga0265797_10001016_pt1 | contig 50534 bp, 40 predicted proteins | sample P2T30metagenome_FD_192433 | JGI IMG/M metagenome (GOLD analysis project Ga0265797, IMG submission 192433) | Plant litter microbial communities from East Loma Ridge, Irvine, California - P2 T30 | ecosystem: Environmental > Terrestrial > Plant litter > Unclassified | place: USA: California...
CAACGACTGGTTCACTTTCTTCAGCAAGCGCTACAACATCAAAGGCAAGGTCGAGGGCGCTACCAACACGTAATGACGGGTGGAAGGCCCTTCTTCTGATGAGTTCCGAAAAGAAATGACATTCTGATTCGTGGTGTTTGAGTCCCATTTTGGACCAACTGCAAAACAACAATAATCACCGCTCTCTGTGTGTCTGTGTTGTCCAGAATCTTCGCTTTTTCTTTTGAACGCCGAAATTCGCCCCCTCCCAAGCAGCCAGTCGTTATGCATTACAGTCATCGAGTGACATAGGTGCAGACAGAACAAAGCAACGCTAAACGCAAAAAATCACTCAATGGGTATGTCCGTCCAACGCCGTTGCTCCAAGAACTCCCTCCCAAGAACAAAAGAGAAAGAATCGATAGGCTCGTTCGAGACCTTAGCAAGCAGCGAGCCTCATCAGAGTCGCATCTGACCAGGCTGATCCGCCTTACGGGTCATACTCTGCTGCCCACAAGCCTGGCAGACCTGATTGGCACTGATCCACTCGCGTTTGACGGACCAAGCGCCAAAGCACTGATGGTTGGGATCATTGCGAGCAAAGTGACAGTGTTTTATCAGACGACGGCCAGAGTGCCTGCACGAGAAGTGGATGACTTCATACTTGCGGTGTGTCAGCGCATACCCGGGTGAGAGACGTTTGTACTGGAAGGAAACTCCGTACCTGGCACATGGCTGCGGGTTTGCGGCTAATCGGAGATTTTATTGCTGATGAAGCTCTGCTGCGAGTAGTTGGTGAGAGACGGTGCTAGGTCAGGTGTCAGCTTTCCCGTTCCGATTGCTGTACTGCGGAGGACGGCGAGGCAGACACATACAAGGTAGTTGGCTACTTGCGTTTGCGTGTGCGTGTTTCTACTGGCTGCGAGGAAGATATCGACGAAGATCCTCCAATGGGGAGACTGCTGGCAGATCCACTTGAGTTTGCAGGGAAAAGAGACGACGCAGAGCCCAGGATCACGAGATTGGTAAATGGAAAAGTCGGTGAGAGTGAGATCTGGTTGAAGCAGAAGAAGCAGCTGCACTGACTCCATTTATGAGTGCTATCCGGGTACTCGGTTGGGGCCTCACAGTCTATGCGACAGCTCGCGAACGCTGGCATCGGTCTCCACCGTTATCCTCTCTTCACGCACGCTGCCAGCATGTCCCATGTCTATCACCTCAGCACAGCCAGGTTTCGAAGAGGTTTCGAGCCAAAGATCTTACAGATCCTCGACCGGCCAATGATGCACTGCGGCGGCAGGCCTTCCACCCGCTGCCTCTCTGGCGAAAAGCTGCGTCCGTCTGGCCATAGCGGCCATCAAAGCCTGGTTGCGAGCAGCATCACCACTGCTCCGTGCGGAGCTGTGACCCCACGGTTCAACAGCTTGCTCCCATCGACTCCCAGTAATCTGGAAGTTAGATCACACAAGCAGTAGGCAGAAGTCAGAAAAAAGGAGATCACTGAGCTGGCCGAATCTTATAATGCTACAGCTCACATTTCCTCCTCGCTACCAGCTGGAGACGTCCTGTCGGTTTGCAGGCAGCGCTCTGCCGCTGATAGCGTCAATGTCACCTTCAACAACGGGTAAAGAATGCAGGGATCACCGTCGAGAAACCAGACGTCGTACGGCCGAGGACCAAGAGCACGGGCATTGACTATCAAAGCTCAGGGAAACGTCGTGCTCTGGAAGACTTGCGCGCTCGTGCAGACGTGTGTCGTGTGTACGTTCGAGCTGTACCGCTCATGCAGGCGGGTGTGGCTTGCATGTACATTGCATATATGCACACGTCCGACAAAGGGAGCTACGGGCCTTGCGGCGCCTGATCCCGACTCCCCCAACGGCATGCAGCGAACCGGTCCCGGTCGAGTGCCGATAGCGGCAGCTGTCGTATTGGTTTAGGCGTCGACATGGGTTGACCACGGTGTCGGGAACCCAGCGCTGAGGCGCGGTGCGCTGATCGGTTGCGATCGATCGCTTTGGCAATGCTTGGGTTGGAGGCTTGCTTGTGCTGATGGCGTGGGATTGTTTTCTTTTGCTTTTGAAACTGCTCGCAGTGGTACCGCTGTTGAAGAGATTGGTGGCATGCAACTCGTCATCAGCTATGCATACTGTACTGACAGCTCACACGTGGCCAAGGAACACTGGTTAGTTCGACGAGGATTCTTGTGACAGCACGACACCGGAAGCCGGAACACGACAGAGGCTGTGAAGTCGTACGCCATGTTGTGTCAGGGCGAGTCTCGTAACCTGACATACCTCTCATTGAATTCTAGATACACAAGACATGTGAATGCAAGCAATGCCATCGAACTCGTAGTTCGTCTAGAAGATCCGCCTCCCACTTGAACAGGATGTGGTGGTCATGACAATGACGAAGGATAATCCACCAATCTCCAAGCAAAGTCCTCAGAACTTTTCGAGATCTTACATAATATGACCAACCAGTCAAAGCAAATTTCAGGCCTACAGCAAGCATCCTGCAACAAACCTCAGCCCACGCCTCCCACTCAACCCCACCACCTCATACCCACGTCCTTCCCAAATGCAGGTTCGCATGTCGTCCCACGCTCCCATGCATGCAAATGCCAGTCATCGTTTCTCTTTCGTTCTCGAGACAAGAAGAAAACTCTCCGACGCAGCGTAACCGCCAGTAGCGCACGAGCACACGTTCCCCGGTGGCCAGGTTCCAGTGGTTTGCCCCCTAGCATTTGCAGGGAGTCTACATGTAGCTCGACCAGACTGTAGTTCATGCACTTGACAAGCAGGCAGAGCGAGCAAAGTAAGCGTCTGGCTCGGCGGGGTTCCGATTGGGCGATGTCTGTCTACATGCTGCTGGCGTTTGGTGAGGACCAGATTCTAATTGCATGGGTATATACCTAGCTGGATAGCTAGTGGCTAGTGAGCAGTAGTGATGTCCCATGATCACTGGCAATACTGTAACAACCATCGCAACAATGTGAAAGCAATGATGTAGACAAAAGGAATTCCCTCCCTGGTGATTATGATAAAGTGGTCCCGACCACGCCTAAGCTAGCCCGCTAGCTAACTAGCCACTAAACACCACCTCACTTCCTATTCCTCCTCATCTGGCGCTTACGCCCAATGATAGCATTGCGCTTCGCAGTCTTTTCATTCTCCGTCATCTTGGCCTCCTCCTCTCTCGCCTCAGTCTTGCTCTTCTTCGCACTCTTCGCCTCGTCTGCCGCCCTCTTCCTCTTCCTCACCTTCATGTTCTGCTTGCCCTTGTTCTCGATCGTGCGCGAGCTGGGCACAATCTCGCCGGCCTCGCGCCGCTGTTGCACAGCCTTGCTGCGCTCGCGCGCCTTCTGCTCGCGGTCCTCCCGTCTGTGCACCACCTGCGCGTTCTCGATCGCGAACTCGACAATCAGGCGCTTCTTCTTGTCCTGCTGCGCTTCGAGCTGCGCCGCTTTGCTGCCGTGCGGCACGCCCTTGCCCTGCTGCGCGACGCTGTACCCGATCGAGTGGCCGTTCAGCCAGCGCAGGCCCATGAGCGCGCTGCGGTGCGTGTAGTACTCGATGAAGCCGTAGCCTCTACTGCGGCCGGCGCCGCCCTTCTCCGACACTTTGCCGCCCGACTCGCTCTCGAAGACGACCTTGGCTTGCTTGACGATACCCTTGCCGGCGTTCTTACGTGCGAGGTCGGCGTTGATCATGTCTTCGCCGCCGCGCTCGAGTTCTTCTTGTGAGAGGCGCTGGCGCTTGCCTTGCTTGAGCTCGGTGGCGAAACCAACGACGGCTTCACGCGCGAGAGCCTTGAGGCCCTTGGAGTCGATGCTGCGCGGGATGTTGCGGACGGAGAGACGGGTGAGGGAGAGAGAAAGGGATGGGTTGCCTTCGATGAGACTCTTGCGCTGCTTCAAGCTGGATTCACGCATGGTCTGCTCGGATGGTGGCAGGCTCTCCCATAGCTTGGTGTTTGATGCGATTGTGCCTTCGGAGAGAAGGTATAGTCTGCGCTTGTCCTTGTCGCGACGGTCACGGTGTGCGTTGCCATCTTCTGTGAACTTGTTGGCTTGGCTCTTCTCCACGGCCTGGGTGATCTGGAGGACTCTGCCGTCGAGGGTGTAGCGGCCTGTGGGGTCGGTCTCCGTGTTTTGGAGGACGGAGGGTCCGTTGGAAAGCTTGTTGGTGGGCTCTTGTGCGTTGGCTCCTGTGCGCATGGGAATCTCGCGAAGGCAGCCGTAGGCGTCTTTGGGGTCGTAGAAGCAGACGAAACCTGTACCTCTTGATCGACCGGTTGCGTGATCCATAACCACTCTAGCGTAGCGGACGCTGCCGAATTGTGTGAAATGGTCTTCCAGGTCCTCGTCGGTGCAGTTGAAAGGCAGGTTGCGGATGAAGAGTGTGGCAGACTTGTCCTCTGAGCGGTGCTGTTTGGGCTCTTCGTCCTCCTCGTCTTCCATCTCTTCGTCCATGTCGCCATCCTCGTCGTCGTCTTCATCGTCCTCGTCGTCCATCTCGTCTTCGTCTTGAGAATCCTTGTCATCGCCTACTGACTCTTCGTCATCGTCGTCGACACGAGCTCCGCCATCGCTACCCTCGTCCTCGTCATCTTCCTGCTCTTCACCAGCCTCTTCCTCTTCACCAGTAGCAGTCTTCTCGTACTCGTCCTTTTTCACAGCCCAATCAACAGCAATCGTCCTGCCATCAATCTCCTTGCCGTTCACGCCCGCAATAGCCTTCTCAGCATTCGGCCTTCCCCTCATGAGAACGAAACCGAAACCAGCCATGAGACCACCGCTCTTCCTGGGAATGTACGCCTGCTTGACCTTGCCATAGCTCAAGAACAGCTTCTCCAGCTGCTTCGGGTTCTTGATTGTCCAGGGCAAGTTGCGCACAATCAGCTTCGGCGGCTGTCTCGCCTCGGCCTTCTCGACTTCCTTCTTAGCCTTGTGCTCGGTGCCTTCCTTGCCCTCACGGTGACGGCGCTCGGCGATCTCGATGCGGATCTTCTTGCCGTCAATCACATGGCCGTTGAATTCTGTTCGCGCGCGAGCGGCGTCTTCGGCGTCGGCGAAAGTGACGAAACCGAAACCGCGGCAGGTCTTGGTGGCTGGGTCAAGGATGGCGACGGCGTGTTTGACGGGATAGGAGTCGGAGAAGAGGGCGGTCAGAGACTCGGAGGTGGCGGAGGGTGGGAGAGAGCGGACGAAGAGCGAGCGCTTATGTTGCTCGTCGGTAGCTTTGGTATTCTCGGTAGTGGCAGGTGCTGCTGCAGCATCGTCGGTGGTGATCTCGGCGACGGCGCCGTTAGACAGCCTCTGCTTCTTGTTCGCAGGACGCCCCATGATTGTTGTGTATAACTTTTGTTGTTTTTAAACAAGAGTCGAGTAAATGCCTTCACTAAAACCAATCTCAAAAAATCAACCTTTGAGTTTAGAGACTTTCCTTTCTGGGGCGATCTTGAAGGCCTGTGCTTAGACCCTGCGAGTAGAGGGCAAGCTACATGTTCCAGGTGCAGCGAGATGATTCGAACATCACAGAACACAGTGCACAGAGTAGTTTGGACGAGATCGAGAGGGTCGATAAATGTCCTCCAGAGACTCATAATGAACATCTCTGGCGATGTCGTAGAGCAGTGCGAGAAGATGCCCCTCTGTTAACACCAACCCTAACCCGAGTGATATCTCATTGTCGAAGATATATTCTTCCAGAAAAGGTGTATCGCGAGAATATGCTCAGTATATTATCTGTCATAGTTTGGGGTTAAACGACAATTCATATGAATGTCGGTAGTCGCTTGTGGCGCGTTTTTATCCGGCAAGAACGATCGAGCTGCGTGCCTTCCTCCTGTCGTCGTCAAATCAACTTTGTTTGGACGACACTTTCGCACAAACTTGTGTCAAGGTGTCATTATTCCGAATACGTTGAGAAATCAATGCTCTCATCTACAAGATAGAGTGGTGCGATCAGGCAGTACACGCAAGACAAGACTACAACGCACTCCATTAGGCTAACAGTTCAAGAAGAAGCAATATGTATACACCTTGTCAAGCGCTACAACCCGAAAGTCTAGGTACATCTGGCTGCAAAATTCAGAATCGTGAGTCAAATCCAGAGAGAGTTGTACCACAAGTCCACGAATAGCACATATTATGCGAGCACTACGCCACGGAAACACATATAGGAGCTGAAGGTGTACTGAGTCTATACGAAATTGGAAAAGGGCACAAGAAAGATAATTGTCGTCGTCAGTGCACAACATGTGTGCGTCACATTGGTATCAGGTATCTAGTATTCATCACGCGTTTCGCCATGAAACCAAAGTCGAAACCATGCAGCTTTTTTTGAAGAAAAGTGTGTGTGTATAGTCGTCACAGCAAAAAAATGCTTCCGCATCTTCTTTCATTCACGCGCCAACCCTGGCTGTTGGGCTTGACACGCTTAAAGCTTCTGCATGGCAGCGACGTCGGAGCTCTGGACGTAGTCCTCGAAGCCCTCGATCTTCTCCTGGAGCTCGTCGAGGGAGACCTTGTCGTCCTCGATGACCAGGTTGATCTGGAGCTTCTTGATGCCGAAGCCGACGGCGACGAGCTTGGAGCCACCCCAGACGAGACCGTCCTGCTCGATGCCACGGACGCTCTCCTCGAGCTCCTTCATGTTGGTCTCATCGTCTGTAGATATTTTGTTAGTATTGGAAGTGCCATGAAAGAAGGTATATCAGAACAAAACGTACCCCAGGGCTTAACGTCAAGGGTGACAATGGACTTGGCGGCGGGCTTGGTCTTGCCCTCCTTCTTCTTCTTGTACTCCTCAACACGGGCGGCCTTGAGCTTCTCGTTCTCCTCGTCATCCTCGTCGTCGGAGCCGAAGAGGTCAACCTCATCGTCATCCTCCTCCTCCTTCTCGGGGGCCTTGGCGGGGTTGAGGGTGAGCTCCTCAGAGCCGGGGCCGTAGGCGGAGAACTCCTTGGAGGCGTCACCAGGGAGCTTGGAGAACTCGGACTCGAAAGAGGCGATGTGCTTGTACCAGCGGTAGGCGAAGGGGTACTTTTCAACAGCAGGGGTCTCCTTAATCTGCTGGAAGGCCTTCACATCGGCCTGGGAGGGGGCATTGCTGCGGAGATGCTGTCAGTTGCGGTTCTCCCGGTGGTTTGTAGCTTGTTTTGTGAAGAATCAATGCAGAGATTGAAGGATCAGAGGTGCGCAGAACGCGTATGGGTTTGTCTTCATTCAGCGGGGTCTTAAGCCGCCTCAGAAACACGGACCAAAGTTGCTCATCAGGGAAGCAGTGCAGAGGTATGGGGAGGGTTGTGAGAAGATGATGCTGGAGAGCAGACGTACCCCAAGATGTAAGAGCGGGTAGACACCTGGCAGGCTCAAAATCAGTCGAAGGTCTCAGACACCATTTTGAGATGCATCCTTACCCAGGAGTTAAGGACGTGGAGGCCAGTCTCGGAAACGAAGTCGGTGAAGCCCATTTTGAAGGATGTGCTGGGTATAATGGTCGTGGAGAGGTACTGTTGGAGGGGATCAAGGTTTTTGTTGTGTGAAGTCGGAAGAAATCAGACCTCGCTAGATCTGTGCTTTCGGGCTTTGCAGAAATGTGGGCCATGAGGGGGACCGCACGGTCGTATTTACATATCTGAAGACAGCTCGTGGACGCCGCACGATTGATTGGTGGCACGTGTTCCTCTGCGTTATCGCATGTAGACTACTGGTGGTTATCAGATGAGAAGCATCAGATCTCTGGAGGAGCTTCGAGAAGCCTCCAGACCAGTCTTCAACGATCGCGACGTGATTCTTGAAACGTGCATATATCATTGACCTTCTAAAAACGTGGGAGTGAGCTCGACCGAGCCCTTTCTGCCATTCATTAATCTGTGTTGAACATGCTTTCCAATACATGCCGCAGTGCTGCCCGGCGCATAGCCAATGTCCGCTACCCTCTACCACGAACCTCATCTCGACTCCAACCATTGCGTTTAATACCCTCACACAATAATGCCACACTCCAACGATCCATACCAGCAATCACACAACACCGCGCATACGCCACCAACCGCGGCAACCCTCAACCCCCGGGCGGAACCCATCGCATGAACCTAGGTGGCGAGCCAGAGAAACCCGCCCTAGAACAATACGGTGTCGACCTCAATGCGCGCGCAAAAGAAGGGAAATTGGATCCCGTGATTGGTCGAGATCAGGAAATCCAACGGACGATCCAGATTCTGTCGAGGCGCACGAAGAACAACCCTGTGCTCATTGGATCGGCGGGTACAGGCAAGACTGCTATACTGGAGGGATTGGCGCAACGCATCGTTCGTGGAGATGTGCCGGAGAGTATCAAGAACAAGAGGGTGATTAGCTTGGACCTGGGCAGCTTGATCGCTGGCGCAAAATTCAGGTAAGTGATCGAAGCTTACAACCGAACATGATTATTGAGACACTATACTGACTTGAGCCCAGAGGAGACTTCGAAGAACGTTTGAAAAAGGTCCTGAAAGAAGTGGAAGATGCCCAAGGAGGAGTTATATTATTTATCGACGAATTGCACACTCTCCTGGGCCTGGGCAAGGCAGAAGGCAGCATCGACGCCAGCAATCTGCTCAAACCTGCCTTGTCGCGTGGAGAACTGCAATGCTGCGGCGCCACTACGCTGGCCGAATACCGCATGATCGAAAAGGATGTTGCGCTGGCTCGTAGGTTCCAGCCGATCTTGGTTGGAGAGCCTACAGTCCAGGACACAGTGTCGATTCTTCGAGGAATCAAGGATCGCTACGAGGTCCACCACGGTGTGCGTATCACCGATGGTGCTCTCGTCGCTGCAGCCGCCTACAGCAATCGCTACATCACCGACCGCTTCTTGCCCGATAAGGCGATCGATCTCGTCGATGAAGCAGCGAGCGCTCTTCGCCTACAACAGGAGAGCAAGCCAGACGCCATCCAGGAGCTCGATCGCCAAATCATGACCATTCAAATCGAGCTCGAGTCCCTGCGCAAGGAGACGGATATCGCAAGCAAGGAGCGAAAAGAGGCACTGGAACGAAGCTTGACGCTTAAACAAGATAAAGCCGGCGAGCTCACGGCAAAGTGGGAGAAAGAGCGCGCCGAAATCGAGGACATCAAAAAAGCAAAGGAGGACCTCGAGCAAGCAAGAATGGAACTCGACCGAGCACAGCGCGAAGGCAACTTCGCTAAAGCAAGCGAGCTGCGATATGCTACGATCCCAGCTTTCGAGCAGAAGCTTAAGCCTCAAGAACAAGGTGAGGAGGGAGCCACTAGCTCAGACAGCACCGAGAGTCTCATTCACGACTCCGTCACCGCCGACGATATCGCAGGCGTCGTGGCACGCACGACAGGAATCCCTGTCACCAAACTCATGTCCGGCGAAGTCGAGAAGCTCGTCCATATGGAAGATACCCTACGTCAATCCATCCGTGGCCAGGACGAGGCTCTCACCGCTGTCGCCAACGCTGTTCGCATGCAACGTGCTGGTCTGAGTGGCGAAAACCGCCCTCTGGCATCTTTCATGTTCTTGGGACCCACCGGCGTCGGCAAGACAGAGCTCTGCAAGAAGATGGCTGGCTTCCTTTTCTCCACCGAGTCCGCCGTCCTGCGCTTCGACATGTCTGAGTTCCAGGAAAAGCACACCGTCTCTCGCCTCATCGGTTCGCCTGCTGGCTACGTAGGCTATGAAGACGCCGGCCAACTCACCGAGGCTGTCCGCCGCAAACCATACGCAGTTCTGCTCTTCGATGAGTTTGAAAAGGCCCACAAGGACATCTCAACCCTACTCCTTCAAGTCCTGGACGAGGGCTTCCTGACCGACGCCCAAGGCCACAAAGTCGATTTCCGCAACACCATGATCGTCCTCACTTCCAACTTGGGAGCCGAAGCTCTCGTCGCGGACGAAAGCGCCGGCAGCGAAATCAGCGCCGACGTCAAACAGTCTGTTATGGATGTCGTGCAGGCTTCGTACCCGCCGGAGTTCCTCAACCGTGTCGACGAGTTTATCGTCTTCAAGCGCTTGTCGAAGGAAGCGCTGAGAGACATCGTCGATATCAGGTTGAAGGAATTGCAGGGCAGACTTGACGAGCGGAGAATCACGTTGCAGGTTTCGGACGAGGTCAAGGCGTGGTTGTGTGAGAAGGGATATCAGCCCAGGTACGGTGCTAGGCCGTTGAACAGGCTTATCTCGAAGGAGGTGGGGAATACGTTGGCGGATAAGATTATAAGGGGAAGCATCAAGAGTGGCGATACGGCTGAGGTGGTTGTTAATGAGGCGGGAGATCATCTGGAGGTGAGGGCTGAGTGAGAGGCGGTTGGGTTGTTGGAGAAGCATACATGCATGGGATGGTAATGATTTATGAATAATTGTACAATTGTGTAACACTAGTGTAACATACTCGCATATGGATGGGTAGAAAACAAGCGGTTTCTCTTCTCAATTCAATTATATGTATGAAACAGCTTTGCGGAAAGGTTCACATACCATATGTCGAGACCTCCACTCACTCCTCTTCAAGAACAAGCAACGAAGTCCCATGTATCGGTAGCGCGAACTCGATCTCTATTTTACCTTCCCGCACAGGAACGTGTACTGGCTCGCCCAGCATCTGCAGCTGACCCGCTGCTTTGAGCTCTGCTATCTGGGCCTCCGTGATATCCTGCGGTGCGCCCATTTCAAGCCATCTAGTGTATGAGTTGCTGTGGCTGTTGTCGATGCGATAATGCGCCACGCGTGCCGTCTGGCACCCGTCCCAGTGCTGTCCTAGTCCGTTCACATCGAGCGTGATCTTAGCATCGGGTTTCGGCAGATCGTCGTCGTGGTAATTCCAGATCATAGCTGACAGGGCGCGAGTGGTGGTATTGTACGCTGCTAGTACCCCGACGTCAGAATCACCGCGAACGCTATCCGCTAAGATATCGTCTAGAGAAACTTGGCCGGAGCTGCTGGCTTCCACACGCTGGCCTGTCAACTTTCCGAACATGCGGAAGATATTCATTATTGGCTTATCGATTTGGTTCGTTGCCAGCACGCGGAGCCCATCGAAGTAATCTCTGTCGTCGAACTCGAAAGCCCAGGTTAGGGCTCCTTCGAGATTAATGCCGTAGCGTGTGGCGAGGTCAATGTCGCGAGAGAATGCTGCGGCTGTGTATGATGGGAAGATCAGGTTGTTGCGGTAGCCGTAGGCGGGCGTTACGCAGGCTGCGCACCCGTCTGGGTCGTCTTCGCCGATTACGACTGGTTTGTGTTTCTCGGAGGGATACGAGGAGATAATTGAGAAGGCATCTCGGACGTTTTGTAGGCTGGCGCTTACGTTCATGGAGAGGTGGCCTGGGGTCGAACTTGTTGCGTTGGTGTATGTTGGCAGGCCTTTGGCGTGGAAGGAGATGAAGTCTAGATCAGAGCCTGTGCTATTAGTGGCATTGTTCGTTCCGTTAATGGTGTGGTCCAGGAATGAGGTAAGCCAGTCACCACCCGGACCGCCTGCGAGTTCAGGGCCACCAACTCGTGCTGTTGGGAGTGCTCGGCGGACATTGTATACGGCGTAGTCGTACAATGTGAAGTATTGTTCCTGCGTACCGTTCCAGTAGCCGATGTTTGGCTGGTCTTCTGTCAGCCAACGAAATTGATTCCCACGGTGAAATCCTTGCCTCATTCCATACCTCCCAGTACCAGCTATTGACCTCATCCTCGCCACGAAGGTCAATTTCATGCTTGACCCACTGATACACCAGCTTGCCGTACTTCTCCCACGAAGTTGGTACGTGCGACCAGCCAGTGAAAATTACATTGTACGTATTCGTCTCGTTGAACAAGAAGGTATACGGCTCGACTAGATCGCTAGCCAGTGCCTTTGGAGTGAAACTGATTTGAGCATACGGCTTCACGCCTCGCTCCAGATACGAATCGAAGATGCGGTCGATGATGGTCCAGTTGTAAATCGACTTGCCGTTCGTGTCTTCGGTGTAAGCGTTTGTGCATCCCCATTTGAGCCTCGCAGTGACATCATCGATGGGGTCGCAGGTAGTAAGCAGATTGTGTGTTCTGAAGTACGTCTGGTGTGGTCCTAGGTCACCGAGCTCAGAGAGGAGGGCTTCACCATCTGGGCTGTAGGCGTAGTTGGGCTCGTCTGCGCCAAAAAAGCGTGCGATGGGTGGTAGTTCATCTAGCAGATTCGAGGTATCTATTAAAATAGATACATCTCTGGCTGCAGCAACCGAAGCTAGGAGGATGGGCAGAAGGGAAGGCATGATGAAAGATTCGTAGCCTACCATACTCAAAGCACAGCTGTGCTGCATGAGTGGCATCAAAGTACTTATGCTAGCCATATAGTAGCATCCTGCTTAGGAGATCATCAGTCGCGGGAAGCACAAGGTCACTAAAGTGCAGAGCCACGACGGACAATTGCTGATCCGGTGCGAATAGAGTTGAGGAGAAGCACCTTCGAAGGCACTGAGGTGTTTGAGATGACGTTGGAAGGATCAATGCATTGGATGCATGTGTGCGGGGATCGCTGCGATCGTTCGTAGGGAGCTTGAAGTGAAGTTTCCGGCTAATGGCACGATGTCCAAGCATATTTTGGTTGGCTTAGAATGCTTAGCCGCTCAGGGATGCATGGAAGATGTGTCGTTGTGCTATGAGCCGTAGTGTCGAGAGGCGGGCAGGATGAATCGAAGAGTCAAGCGTACATGTATGGTGCCAACTTACATATGGTAAACAGAAGTAATATGGAGTTTGGTAGTTTATGTCCCAAATAGAGCGTAGATCAGTAGTCTATTAGTATGCATGTCTCTTTCATGGAGAAAATACTTGTTATGTATGGTCGTCCGAATATTGGCTGTAGTCATGCGTATGTAAACTTCCGGGACTGACTGACAGGAAGAAGCCGGGCACTGGAACTTTGGTGCGGTCATGCATGTAATAAAACAACACCATCTTCTCGGTTTCTTTTGTCTAGAGAGCGGCTATACCTCTCGCATTCTAGACGATGAGTAATGCCTGGGTCACGGTAGCATCAAGAGCGCGATGCGCTGCTCCCTCGGCACCGCGCCAACCACTTCTACAGCTCTTTCGAGGCTTCCACCGATACAACAGCAGCCATGCATTTGCACGCGGACAAGAGACGTCAATAGCTATAAGGAATGCGCAAGGAATCTCAAAAGCCAGGACAACAACTTTGCTCCGCCAGCAATCGCGATATTCGACTTCCACGAACAAATCAACACCAGCGGCCGACGATTCGAAGCTCCAGCCTGCGACTACCTCTGCCTCATACACGGAGGGTGTGGTAGAGAATGCCTCCGACGAGGACGCGGCTGTGACATGGCGCGATTACGACCCTGAGGGTGGCATGCCGCTGCCAGATGGCGAGCGCACACAGGCTGAGATAGACGCCATTTTTGGCACGGAGGGCATGGATGTGGACACTGGAAACTACATTCTCAGCGTCATGCAATGGCGCAGGCTCTCTGGTGCGCTCATCGATGTTGGACTCGAATTTCCCAGAAACAGTCAGGTCCTAAGAAGCCAGGCGCTCAAGGGACTGGATTACTTGCGCTCACTTGACTCGAGCTTCGACGAGCAGGCTGCGGGCGCTCGCTGGGCGGAAGAGGAGACGGAGAGATTGAGAGAGGAATTGAGAGACAGAGCTGTCAGTCTCAAGCTGTACAAGCCAGATCCTGCGGAAGAGGAGGAAGAGTCAGACCAGGGCACTGAATATGGACGCGAGAAGACTGGACAGAGTGCGCTGGAGAAGATGCGCGAGTACAACGAAGCAAAGTGGGAGCGCGAAGATGCTGCGCGGAAGCTGAAGGAACAGCAAGAACAGACTGCTGCCGTGCATATCTCGCGAGGACCTCTGCTGCTCTCAGGTGGCGTGCAACCCAGCGTTGCTCTCACCAACACTGACGCTCATGGAGATGTTTCAATCACTGGTGCCCAGACGAAAGGTTGGCTCAAGCCCGTCGAGCGTAAGGAGTGGGTGAAATACTATGAGGACCAGGCCACAATCATCAAGGATAACGTCGTACCCAACCTCAGCACACTCCAACGCCTTGGACCCGCTACCATTCTTGCCTTGTTCACTCTCACTGGTCTCGTGATTTTGAGCGACCAGTACACACCACCATCCACGAGCGCACGGATCTTCCCCGACTACCCACCTGCGGTATCCACTCTCGGCGCCATTACAGCAATCACACTCACAACCTTCATCTTCTCCCGCCTTCCCTTCTTCTGGCGTGCGAACAGCAAGTACTTCTGCATTGTGCCAGCCTACCCTTACGCCGTCTCTCTCCTCGGCGCCGCGTGGCGTCACGATACCGTTTCCCACTTAGCCGCCAACCTCGCCACGCTCTGGCTCTTCGGCCTCTCACTGCACGAAGACGTCGGCCGCGGCACTTTCCTCGCCATCTTCCTTGGCTCCGGTATTTTCGGAGGCTGGCTCACTTTGTCTCGCAACGTCGCCACCAAGGCCTGGATGACTTACTCTTTCGGCTCGTCTGGCGGTGTTCTTGGTGTCGCTGCTGCTGCTTGCGCTCTGAGGCCGAACGGTTCGGTCAGCGTTTGGGGCGTTGATGTGCCTTTCGTTGCTTGGATTCTCGTCGGCTTGTACACTGCTGGTGAGCTGTTTGGTATGCTCAGGCTGCGCAGGAAGACTACTACTGATCATGCGGGTCATCTTGGTGGTTTGCTTTCGGGTCTTGCTGCCGCTTACTATATTAAGTCGAGGCAGCAGCTGCAGCCTAAGACTAGCAGTGATGTTATGAAGCACACGCCGGCCCTGCAGACTGTTGATGTGTAAAGATTCATCTCAAAACTAACATATGAAGAAGGAGATTTGGAAGAATCATAGACTTGTACAATACTGTACCAACTCCGCTTGTATATCTGTACATAACTTTCATAATATTTGCGCCCATGATGCTTTCTACAGGCCACTCTATTCGACTTCCAACATTGGCTGACTGGATAAAAAAGGCATGGAGCGACTTCCTGGCCAAGAAGCAAAAACTTACTCTGCGCAGCTAGAAGTTTCTGACGAATGAAAACAGCAAGCCAAACAAACAACTTTATCAAATGAAAGGCCGTTCGTTTGCTAAGACACACACCGACCATTCTTTGAAGTGAACAATCTGCCCAGGCAATCACAACCTCGCTTTATAAGACAACGTAGCTCGACGCAATGCCGTCTATCTCAGTATCACAGACAGGACACATCTTCTCCTCTCTTAACGCCCTTTACCCACCAACTTGTGATACATCTCGATCATGAATGCCACACAACAGACCACTCTCAACGCAATGAACACCGCACGCACAAATGTCTTCGCGACGGAAGAACTTTTCGAGGGCATTCTTTCTTTCCTTCCTTTCAAAACTCTTTTCTACATCAGAAGAGTCTCGAAGCGCTGGGCTAGCGTCATCGATGGTTCTGTCACTTTGCAGCAGAAGATGTTTCTGCGGCCTAGGGATGAGCCGGAGCTGTGGATCGTGGAGAGAAAGCACAAAGTCGGCGCTCATCAATTTGAAGGGAAATATGAGCATCTCAACGACACGGAGTTGAAGTTTCGGCGTGTCAAGGTCCTGGAAGATGACGAGAGACCTATTACCCCTGTCGCTTTAAACCCGCTGCTGGAGGACGGCAATAACACTGTTACTCGCAGGTCCAACATCTTGAGAATGGCAGTAGGATGTGAGTTCGAAGAGGCGACATACAGCGGCTGGACGGACGCTTTCTGGGACCAGGGCCACGGCAGTCCGACCAATGCTAGCTTTTGGAACACCTTTCTCACAGACCCACCGTGCCACAAGATCGATGTCTACATGTTCGGTCTCCGTCTCGATGATACCGCTCCGCCATCCCAGCCGTCGAAAGACCATCCGAATCCGATTGTGGCCGCCCTGGGCTTTCCGGAACACCAACGTTTGACGATCGAATCAGATGCGGGAGTCAGGATGCGCGATGTTTTGCCGCCGTGTTTGACAGCTCGTGGATTCGCCCAGGGCGGTCGTGCCGGGCGCTGGTTGTGGAACAGTCGTGATGCTACGATCCGCGATGCCGTCGAGGCGATGAAGGAGCGAGTTGGAAGCCAGTGCATTTCGAAGAGGTGGGGCTTGTTTCTTCGCTTGCGCTTGTACAGGGTGGGTGGTGCTCAGCCTTTGCTTGCTACTGATGAGGAAAGGACTGCCGCGAACGTGGATTGGAAGTAGTCGCGGCAAGGCTGAAAGTCCATGATTGGATCACTACCAGGCTGCGTCACGACTTTGGACAGAGAATGGTGGATTACAACGTTACGGCGGCGCGCCTGACGCTCGACTGCAAGATGCGATCCCAGACGCCGCCCAAGACTAATGAGGGGATGAAAGAGAAGAAGACGACTAGACGTGTACGTACAATGCTGTATGAGTCTCGCTAGCTAACGCTCACATGTCTGTGTATGGCTCTTCGTATTATCTTTGCCCAACACTGCTTCGCTGCTTGCCACTCTCTTCGGCCATTCTTACGGATCGTCTAGCACGGACTCACAGGAAGAAATTTCAATCTTGCATTCTCATGAATATCAGCTCGGTCGACTATTGTCAGAGAGGAAACAAAAGCGAAAGATGTTCGCGACCGGCCGCCCATCTTGGTTCCGATAACAGATGGTTCTGAACTCAACATCGTTCATGAGTAGCTGGCTGAAGTGCCAGCGGAGTCACCCAGTCTGAGCTTAGAGAGGGTGGTGTAGCCCGAGACGTAGCCTGGCCGGAGTGGACGCACAGTGTGGAGGCGTGCAACGCCATAGCCGTGCGTGTCACCGTGATCACGTGGCTGCAGACGTCGGTACCACCAGGAAGGGATGAATCTAATGGCTGATGGTAGTTGGCGTATGAGTTGTTTGGACTGCCAGGGAGGGGAGTCCAATGCGATGCGCACCTGCTCAGCGTGGCTTGCGTCGTCGGTTTTGGTGGTTCTCGTCACCGCCCTTCGGATCCTTTGGGGGATGCCGTTCGCGATCTGCATATCGTTGGGCGGCAAGACGCTCCGCGTATCGGCGACGTTGCTCGCGGAGCGCATGTTCAGGGCGTCGCTGTTCATCAAGACGTCGCTGTTCCTCGATATGTCGCTGTGCTTCGAGACGTCGCTGTGCTTCGAGGCGTCGCTGGTCTTCAAGGCGTCGCTGGTCTTCAAAGTGTCGCTGTGCTTCGAGACGTCGGCGATGTTCAAGTGCTTGAGGGTCTTGATTGAGTTGTTGCTGTTGCTGAAGAGGGTTCCGCTGGGGACGTTCGTAGCGTTCGGTGTAACCTCGATGCTCATAAACTTCGCCGCGATCGGGTCGATCAGCCTGGCCTTGCTGTGTGTACCGATTACGGGGATCTGAAAACTGACTACCAACGTTGTTAAATTGCTCGTTCGCATTGGTAGAGTAGCCGGGTGCGGCCTCATCATCAGTCCATTGGTTACGCGAAGGTTTGCCACTTTTACTGGAGCCATCTGTAGCCTGGTCAGACATTCTGGCGTGAGCGCTGTTACGAGGTGTGTTGTCGCAATTGTTTGTGTGAGGTTCGGTGTTGCAGAGTAGCGCCGAAGGTGATTATGAGGGAGCAGGATGCGACAGGACAGCAGGCATGGGTGGAGAGACAGGAGACATACCATATCAACTACCGGACGTATTCCTAAGCGCCCTCCAACCACGTCGAGGGCTCTTTAGCGCCAGCACACCATGACTAGTCTACCGAACGGCACACAACAAGGTCGCGAATCCTCTGACCCGATCGAAGCCCAATGCGAACCCTCTCGCGATCACGGACGATAGCAAGATTGCTGGGGCGTGGCGAACTGACCTATGGTGTAGACCATGAGTTGTCGATCCGCAGCGTCTCGCAGTGAATGAAGACCAATTTGCCCGATAATGACCCCGGGCCATGATCAGGTCGTTGATAGTAACGCCGGCATCGAATGACTGAGCCCAGCAGCCAGCGGTAGTGTAGTTCCAGCAACTCAAGACCACGTATGAGGATTGTGGCAGGGGTAGACGGAGCTGAGTCCAAGTGTTTCTTTCCCGAGCAGCCTCAGCACCTTCGAGGGACGAGACGAAGGCGCGGGTCGTCGAGAAAGAGGCAACCGTAATGCCGTTTGCTCTCCTGACTTTTCGGGACTGCTTCTCCCTCGAGTATCGAGCGGTATAATGTCTCGCCCTGCCTCTTCTCCTGGATCCTCCCTCTTTGTCCAAGCGAAAGGGTCGATGTCGACCGTGGCCGCCATGTCTCCGAGGCCAACCACCACTCTTGTACGACCACCGGCAGGGAGAGCTTCAAGTGACGCATTCGAGCATGTGCGCGTTTCTTCGCCTCGCTTGCATCAAGAGTTGTCGGAACTGGGCATCCACGCAGCGAGTCGTACCACGTGTGCAGCAATGTGTCGTAAGCTACAGGGAGTCGATAGCTCTGGGGAGCTTCCCAATGGCGGGCAAGTCGTGAGCTAAAGGAGTTGGGACGCCTTTGGGCAATGGTGCATATGAGCGGTGCAGCGTAGCTGCAAGTGGTCTTGTGGTTGTTCGTTTGGATGCGCGTCGGGCTGAAGGAGCGGTCGTCGACGTGGTCGAAGCTAGTCAACCCATGCCGATGGCGCGAAAAGGGCGGCCTCAGACGACAGCTGCATATCGCATGCGGCAAGGACAATGACTCCAATTGAGGAGATGTTAAACGAGGCTCATGGGTACTATCGATGCACCGGTGTAGGTTGCCTTGCGTGCAGTCGACGAAGACCTTAGGCATGCATCAACAGAGCGAGCAGATGTGATCGGACAAAGGTGGCAAAAGCCCAAGACTCGACGACACCATATTTATGTGCATAGAAGGCACCAGCACCAGCATCAAAGACGCACAATATAAAATCGTGTGTTTCTTGCCTTCCTGCCTTTCGGCCTCCTGTATTGCCTTTTCAACAGCAGAAGCTGAGCTGAGCCAGGTGAGGTCTGGTGACGTTGACTTGCAGCCTCCACCTTCAGCCACCTTCTCCAATGGGAAGAGATCCGCCTGATGCATGGAAGGTCCTCCACGAGGCATGGCGGCCCCAGTGCACCAATAGGCGTTACAGCATAACAGTACTTCACGGAAGCGGCTCAAACAAACCGAAACAGTCCCATAATGGGGCTCCATAAAGGTCCTCCGACCATTGACGACACTCAATGGAACTGCCACTACAGCTTGGATGGTTGCAGCCCTCGTAAGGCAGCATGTGAATCTAATACGGCCCCCAGTTCGGTTGAGGAATGGTGTCCAGTATATTTCCCATCAGCAGGCTATGTAAGCTTGCGATGCGTGCTCAATGTCATTCTTTCCTGTGCCTCCCAGCAATTCTGTTGAATGGATCCAACAGCTTCATGGCAGACTTCAAACGCGCACCACCCCGATCTTTTGCTGAGTACCAATTGTCCGCTCGAGCCGAGAACCCTAGACCAGACACAGGACTTCGAAGCAGCTTTCGACTATTGGCTGAATGCTGTACCGAGCGAGCTGCAATTGTCGAGCAGCTGTACAGACCTGACACCACAATCAGTGTCTGAGTACGTTTTTCTGCCGACTCCGGAGTTGTCGCCGTCTCCAGTCATCCAGACGCATCTTTACGACGAGCCAATTGCCAACACCGCGCAGCAATACTCTGGCATTGACGGGCAGATATCTGAGTCCCAGGCTCAACGAAAACCTGCCAAACTATCGGTATCCTCGTGCGATACAGATTGCTCACGAGACGAAAGTCATCAACGACTCTCGTGTTCAGAGTGTGCCAAACCATTTGAGAACCTCAGTGCGCTGGACAAACACACCCAAAGCACATCGCACAAAGCATGGCGTTGTGCTGAGGCTGGATGCGAAAAGACTTATGCTCGGCGGGATACTTTTCTACGACATCGAGTAGCACATCGGGATGACGCTTTGAACCATGTCTGCCTTTTCTGCTTGCAGATCAATAAAAGTAAGATCTTCAGGCGGAAAGACCACCTCCGGGACCACATGCGCAAGTGTCACTCGAAGAAAGTCGAGAGCAGAAGGTTCATAAGTCCGATGCCAATACCTCCAGTACAACCACACTGACCAGAATACAGAACGAGCCATGACAGCTGCACCACCGGCTCTACGAGCGACTGTAGCTCTAAGCACATCTCCACGGACAACCAAGTGTCGACACAGGTCCAGAAGCAGGCCATGAAAGAGCTTGTCAAATCGTTGGGAACAGTCCTTGGTGAACGCAACACAAGTTTCATCGGAGACTTGGAGGATAAGATGACTGCACTCAGTGGTCCGGACATGGAGTCAGTGGCGCAGGGCATGGCCGGAGTAGCTCTTGCTAAGACGACATATTTCTCTAATGACAACACTAAGCTGGAGTCGGGTCGATAGCGCAGACTTGCAATCTTGCCATATAATACTTGGTGATTAACAGCCTCCAATTGAGATGCATGCGGGAGATGATTTGGCAGCCATGTGTTCACTCATGCTCGCGTCTATGGACCGCGATGGAGTGACCTGCCATTGAAGCATACCAAAGCTGTGTTAAGGACACAGGCAGTAGTACACTGTGCCTGCGTCCAACCATTTCTATTTGCTTTCATTTGACCAGGCACTTCGACCCTACTCATGACACAACAAGATGGGCCTCACGTCGGCAAGGATGCTAGATCGTTTGAATTCCTTGGTGACGATGGGATAGAAGACCATGGCCCTGGGTGACCTCATGACAGAGACCTCAGCTTCCAAATAAGTCACTTTGACACCCGCCTGAACAAGTCGAAGGGCTGCCATTGGGCCGACCGGACCAGCTCCAACGATAAGACTGATATCGTCATCGTGACCACGTGTGTATTGGCGTGTCGTGACCGTGGTGATCGGCATGGGACAGGCTGTGGAATTTACTGCCTCGTTCATAATTGTCTCAACACGCTACCGCGACCTTTTGGATTGTCGCATTAGCCAGCCAGAGTCTGAACAATCTTCCAGTACTGTGCCAATCGATACTGGCAAACGCTCTAACGCAATGTAGACCGGCAAACGTTTGCCATGCAATTCGGAGAAGGCCAACGCCGCAGAATCCTTCCGAATGTCATGCTAGTTTCAGCTGTTGATGGAGGAATCCCACATCAATTATCTGGCCACAAAAAATATTGCTTCGACTAAGGAAAAGGCTTCAAGTGGCAGCCAAAGGTCAGATACCGAGTATGAAACCGATGATCGCTGAATTCCACAGCCACGAGGCGTGATTGTGTTGCGGCGAGGCGGAGCTAGGCCACAAGTCTGGTGCATGTTGGAATGCTTCACTGTCATGTATTCAAAGCCAGCTCTTTGTTTCGGCTGCTCGTAAGTGTGCATGCCGAATGTGAAGTGCGAAGGCTGAGCTGTTCCCGAGAAGCCCTGCATGACCACCTATTGAACTCCGGCAACTCGATCCCCGGCATATCAATTGAGCACATGCTGCCATGGGATATATGAAAATTCGAGACAACAACATATACATCTCTGACAAGGGCTTGCAATCAAGCGCAAATGTTGCTATCAATCTATCTTCCTGAATGGCTGCTGCGGCTTTCAAAACTCTCGTCAGGGTCTCAACAAGATGTCTTCATGCCCGAAATCTCGACCAACAGTGCATGGGGACACTTAGTCGGCGCCGCCTCCTGTGTAAGTCGACTTGAATATATGTAAGTTCATTTGCGTGTCTGAGTATGCTGATATTATTCCTAGTGTGATGCTCTCGCCAGAACGTTCCCCGACACTTTGTTTCTACCGGGGACCCAGGACTACATCCAGTCAACCAACTCGTATTGGAGTTTGAAAAACAGCGAGGTTCATCCAAGCTGTATTTTCATGCCACATTCTGCAGAACAAGTTTCCGAAGCCGTGCAGATACTGTTACTGGGTAGCGAGCGATGGCCAGGCCAATGCCAATTTGCAATCAAAAGCGGAGGGTGAGCCGCAGTCAGTCTGTCCAATGCCAACATATACTAACGTTGACAGACATACACCGTTCAAAGGCCCCCCGACATTGGAACAAGGCATTAACATTGATCTGTCGCGTCTACCTTCGCCCGGACTCTCACATGATGGAAAAATAATGACGGTATCCCCGGCACGCAAATGGGACGATTTATACGATGAGCTCGATCCCCTGAATTTGACAGTAGTCGGAGGTCGTGTAGCAGGCGTTGGCGTCGGCGGTCTCGTCCTGGGTTGTAAGTCGATTCCTCGTATCCCGCACGGCAACGCGACAAAAACAATACTGATCCGAAGCATGCAGGCGGCATCTCGTACCTTAGTGCTCGCCATGGCTTCGCATGTGATCATGTCGTAAATTTTGAGGTTAGTCCATCCACCAATCTTCCGCGGAACGTATGCTTAATGAGATGTAGGTTGTCTTGTCGACAGGAGATGTCGTCAATGCGAACGAGTTGGAGAATGCAGATCTTTGGAAGAGTCTTCGCGGTGGCTCTAACAATCTTGCAATCGTTACGTCCATATCCTTGAGAACTCACCCACAAGGAAAATTCTGGGGCGGACAAACGTTCCACGGCATCGAGCAGAGGAGCGAGATTTTCAGATCCCTGGAAGATTTGATCCACGACTATGATCCTTATTCTCACTTCATCGCGACTCTTGTCATCAATGGACAGATGAGAAACTGGTTCATTGGTTGCGGCTTCCACTATACCAAAAGCGATCCTCCAGTCGCAATAACGGAATGCCCTGCGCCGTTCCAAGATCTGTACAAGATTAAACGAACACCAGTGTTCCCCGGCACACCAGACAACACTCTCCGCATCGACAGTCTCACCAACTACAGTCGCGAGTATGCCGCAATGCTCTCGATTAAGAAGAGATGGACATTCGGAAGCATCAGCTTTGGCAACTCTGCTCAAATGATGGAGGAGTTCTTCCAAATGACCCACACGGCGATCAAGCCCTTCCTCGGCATTGACAGCTTCCAACTCTCGCTTAGCTACCAGCCCTTACCTACGATCATTACTGAACGGTCTGGAGCTGTGGACATCCTCGGACCAATACAGACTCAAGGCAACATGTTCAACGTGCATTTTGCACTGGGCATCGGCTACGAGGAAGCCGATCGCGATCCTATCATTCAGCATGCAATTCGCAAGCTATTTGGCGCCGCTGAAGCTAGGGCAAGGGAGCTGAAGGTCCAGCGAGATTACATACCTCTTACCTATGCTGATAGCTGGCAGGATCCTCTTGGCAGACGAAGTGAGCTGACGATAGCTGAGCTACAGAACACCGCTCTTAAGTATGATCCGAGAGGCATGTTCCAGAACCAAGTTCCTGGGGGGTTTAAATTGCCGTTGCAATGATTGCAAAGCTAAGATCAGCGTGCGAGTATTGTGACAGAAGTCAACTTTATTTTACCCATCTTCACTACATGCTCCAATAGAACGGAACCAGTTTCATACATCGTCTTCAGACACTCAAGGTCCTCCAGCCATAGTTGCTTTGACCGAATCTAGCCTCCAACATCATACCGCATTCGATGTACCCGTCATGCAAACAAGCCAGGAGCCTGAGCGATGAGCGAAGTCGGATCGACGATGCTGAAGTCCGATCCGGGCATCATTTTCGTGGCCGGTCTTAGGTCGCCGACTCTTATGGCGAACGCACAGCCTAATGCCCCGTACTCGTGGAGGGCACAAAAGCCTACGGTGTCTACTCGCATCGCTCGGCGAAGCTCGTTGATCGAGAGTCGGGATCCACGTGCCAACAGCGTATTCCGCGTGACCCTAGTCCAGAATCAAGATGCCCGGAAGGTATCGTTCGCCGGTCTACAATCGGGGATCATCTCTATTGGACCAGCCTACGAAAGGACTTCGAGAATGAAAGCCTGCAATCGCGCGCATAATGTGTTATGCCCTGTAGTGCTGTCCTACAACTAGGATGCGAAGCATACTTTACAGGACAAGCTTGCATGTGCAGAATCGGTCAGACACAATGTATGCTGGCCGAGAAAGGTAGCTTTAGCATGTCGTCACTTCGTGAGCGATGAATTTGTGCCCTAGAAGCACCTGCGAAGATGCCAGTCCTCCGGGAACAGCTGTTCGGGCTGAGTCGGGACGGTCATCAGAATGTGAGGATATTCGGCTTGAAGCAGTAAGTGCAAAGAGCTGCGAAACAGTAATCCCAGTCAATTGCAAGTATGATGTATCAAACTCATCGTCAATTACAACAAATCGAATCCCTGATCAGTCCACTCAATCATTTGGCACCTTCCCCACGCATCATGCTAAAGTGGTGCTCGTCCTCAACAACGTGCACCTGGATCTCTTGACTGGGGAACAGATTTGCCCACTCTCCGGAACCAAAGTCTTTCCTCTTCTCTGTGAGGAATGCCATGCCTTCACCTGTCTCCTCGTTGACTGCAGCGGCAGGGAGGGGCGCATAATTTCCGCCGTCGAAGGCACTGCTTCCAGCCCAGATGATAGACACTTTGGGCTGCTGTTCAACGGCCATCGGCGGTGCGTGATAGTCGTGTAACATGTCGATGGTGGCACGGAAATGTGGCATGAGCCAGTCCGGCAGTCTCGGGGTATCAGATCCATCGTTGGTTGCCATCTCGCTTCCGAAGATCCCGACACTTGAGCAATGGTTGAAAAAACGATCTGGAAGCCTATCCAAGCCGCGCGTTGGGGAAGGTGAGTCGATGAGTTGCAGTGTTGCAATGTTCTCGCCATCGGCCATGAGGCGCTGTGCGATCGCGTAGGCGAGTATACCTCCCGCTGACCAGCCGCCGAGATGATACGGACCATGAGGTTGATGTCTTTTGAGGCTCGTGATGTAAGAAGTCAATATCCTTTGCAAGTCTTGTCCTGCCATTTCATGCGGCCTTTTCATGTGTGGCGAGTTGAAAGCGATGACTGCGGTAGTTGCAGATATGCGTGGGAGTCTGAGATAGGAAGTAGCAGCTCCGCACCCGTCCGGAAAGAGGAACAGCTTCTCCGTGGCGAGTTTAGGAGAGCCCTGAAGAACCAAAGACCATGCTGGCTCAAGAGGCTGAATCGAGTCGACAGCAGATTTTATCAGAATATGCTCGTAATCGTCACTTGGAGACTCAGTGTTTGGGGTGCCGGTCAAGTCGTCGCTGAAGCCCGAGGAGGGAGTCTCGGAAGGGGACACTGATGTATCACCTCCAATCAACGGTGACTCTGCGCCGAAGGCTGGATATTGTTCGTCTTCTCCAAGACAAATCGGCTCCGATTCTCCAGTAACGTAGCTCTTGAACTTGCCCATGGTATCGAATTCCAAGAAAGGTGAAGTGTGTTCGAGCTCAAGCCCGACCTCGTCGCGCAATCGGCTCCAGATAAGAAGTGACAGTAGCGAGTCGATGCCAATGTCATTGAAGCAAGTATCATTGGTAAGATCCGATACCGCGACTCCAGACTCTTGCGAGATGACATTGAGAATCTGTATCCAGATACCGTCGGCTGGAGTGAAGATGGACTCGATGCTGACAGTTTTCATAACCACTTCTTCTTGGACGATCTCGCTCACGACAACGGTCGGATTTGATGGCCCCAGTTGATGCAGGTATGCCTGGAGCCTGCCAACAGTTCCGAGTTCCAAGAACTTTGCAGAATCCAAGTCGATGTTGAGCTCATCACGAAGCTTGCTGTTCACCATCAGACACAACAGCGAGTCCATGCCGATCTCGTCAAAACTGCTATCGTCTGTCAAATCTGCAATGGCGATTCCACTCTCGTCAGACAGTATCTTCAGAGCAGTCGCAACGAGGTCCGGTTTGATGGGGTGAACCGCGACGTGCGTGCTGGTATCGACGGCTCTTGTGACCTCCTTGACCTGTGCAACGCCATGAGCTCCAGTCTTCGGGATTGAATTGCTGGTACCGCTGGACAACCGTTTACTAGCAATGTTCACGATGTATTCCATAAGACGTTTGGGCACGCATTGTAGTGCAACTTGTGCACATACTGCGACGACTGTGTCATTGTCAAAAATGACAATATCGCCAGTCCAGAGCTTGTCTTTGCCCTCGATCATCTTGACATATGAGCGGTAGGTCTTGTCCGCAGCTATCGGTTCCAAAATCTGCAGACTACCCCAGCCGTGATTGACGAAGACCTCCTTATCCAAATCAACGTGCTCGTTCGCATTCATGACGAATCCTCCAAGCTGAGAGAGAGCATCAATATAAGCGGGATTGGTGTGGAACGTGGCGTCCTTCGAGATGTTTTCGAACGATACCCGACCAGTAGCTTCCAAAGTGTCGTTGTCGAGAGTGATCTCCGTAAGGCCACGGTAGTTTGGGTCGAAGTCTGCAAGCTGGCTAACCATCTTGTAAATCATGGAACGACTGAACCTGAACGTGTTACCGTTCTCTCCTGTGCTTTTATCTAGGGAGCGCATGCGTGAAGAGAGCTCCGATGCCGAAGCTTGCCACTTCTCTTGAGCGGATCTAGCTTCGACAAGAAGTAATGAGCAGTGAGCATGCTGCTCCAGGATTTTGCCGTTTGGAGCAACGCTAGAGAACGTACATGACGCCGTGTTCTGTGTCTCGTTGAGTTTGACGACTGTGCGGAGCAATTGACAAATGCCGTCGGAGCTCGCTACCAGAGCACTTTGGATGTTCATGTCAGCGACCTCGGCGATCTGGGATTCCGAACCGCTGGGCAGACGCTGTTTCAGATATTCTCCAACCGTGAGCGCAATATCTGCATAGACGCTTGGTGTGCAAAGCGGTACGCCGTAAACTTTGTGGCCCTGCACCACCGGGTGCAGATCATTACGGTTCAGATCTGCTTGAATGACGAGTTCGCCGCCACGTTCCATAAGTGTGTCTTGGAGTACTTCATGGATAGAAGAACTCTTGAGTTCCGGCATCATGACTCTTAGTGGTGGCTCCCCTTTGCGCAGAGACCAGCTATGTTCGTATTGCATCCAGTAGTCCTTCAGCTTCCAACTGTATGATGGGAGCTCGAGGACACTGTGACACGCTTGTACGTCTTCGTGGTAAGCATTCCAGTTTATGGAAGTTCCAGCGCAGTGCAGACGGGTGAGAGCATTAGTCGTAAGCTTCCAGATGTCGTCGTCCTTGCCCATCGAGGCGAAAACGTGGATCGGGGCATCGAGCGCTTCCTTGACCATCTTGCCAACCGCAACCGCCGGTCCGATCTCGAGACAGGCCATCTGCCAATCGATGATGCCTTGAGTTTTGGCATCACGGAGTCCGCCAACCATGTTGACCGTTGTTCTGCAATGATGTGCAACAAAATCTGGGCCGAGACTGATGCAGCGCTCACGGAACACTTGTCCATAGGCTGGAGAGATGATTGGAATCTTGGGCGGTGAAAACTTCACGCCTCGGGCTATTTCTGCGAGAGCATCCAATATTGGGTCTACCTGAGTAGTATGGAAGGCAATATCCACATCCAGCTCCGTGCTTGCGATGCCTTGCTCGGAAAGTTTGAGCTTCGCAGACTGCAGGTCCGATTTGAGCGCGCCGATGACAATGCTTCGATGCCCATTGATGCATGAGACCTCGAAATCTGAGCCAGATGGTCCGAGGACACGAGTCAAATCCCCAATCGAAGCGCGGACAGCGAGCATGGAGTGGGTGCTGGGTTTGCAGGTTTTCTCGAGCAACTTCCCTCGTCCTCCAACGAGATGTATCACATCCGCCTGAGAAAGTACTCCAGCAGCATACAAAGCAGAGTACTCGCCGAGGCTGTGGCCAACAACAGCAGAAGGCTTTACGCCAAAAGCGGTCCATCGACGATATAAAGCCATCTGAAGGCAGACTGTAGTCAACTGCAGAGTGTGGGACTGGCGCTTTCGTTGGCAGCGGCGTCTTCGAACAAGGGTAAAATCGGCGAGAACCCAGCCTTCTGGCACATCTCTGACATGCGTTCAATGTCCATCCGAAAGCTCCGGGAGATCGCGTATAGGTCGGAGCCGATGCCAGCAAAATGCGACCCTTGTCCAGTGAAAGTGAACACTAATCGAGGAGAACCTTTGTGCCTGTTGGCGCCATGTCCTTGATCAAGAGACGCTTGCAGAGCGTTCCTGATTTGAGTTGCATCTTTGCCGGAGACAGCTACCCTGTGTCGGTGGTGAGATCGCCGAGCCGTGGAAGTATATGAAAGGGATCCCAGGCTCAGCTCAGATGAATGCTGGGTGTCCATCCAAGAGATCAGATTCCGGAGATTTTGTTGAAGTGACCAAGGGGTTTTCGCAGAAATGGCAACAACGTGATGCGAACGGGGGTCATGTTCGAATGCATCTTCCATGCGTGGTGGGTCTTCGAGCACAAGTGCAGTGTTGCCTCCCGCAGCTGAAAAATTGTTGAGCAACACCCTTCTTGACCCGTTGACAGGTCTTTGCCAGTTCACAGGAGTTTTCGCAATGAATGTATTCCTTGACTTCAGGTCCGGTATTTTTAGATTGATTCTCGTTTGTATTCCGCAATGGGGAGGAATTTGGAGTGCTTCAGCATCAACAATACTTTAGCCAGACTGGTGACGCCGGCAGCTGCTTCACCATGCCCGACGTTGGCCTTAGCCGCGCCTATATTTAATGGCTGGTGAGCTTGCCGTTTTCCTTTTGGAGCTAGACTTTAGAGGACCGATGCAGTCTCAGCCGCATCTCCAGCTTGTGTGCCAGTGCCATGCATCTCGACGTAACTAATGCTGTTGGCCTCGACACCAGCGTCGGCAAGGACGCTTTCGATCAGAGCTTGCTGAGCCCCAACATGCGGTCGTGTGATAAAATCACTTTCCGCGGAATGGTTTGTTGCCACGGACAGAATACACGCTTGAATCCGATCACGATCTTGAATGGCATCGTCAAGGCGTTTGAAGACTGCCGTGACCACTGCCTCTCCACGGCAGTACCCATCAGCAGACTCGTCGAAGGTCTTGCAGTTGCCTGTCCGAGAGACAAAGTGGCCGCGATCCAGTCCAGCAAACATGTCGGGATTAGTCAGGAGGTTGGTGCCGCCTATGATCGCGGTGTCTATTTCACCGCGCCACAAGGCGTTGCAAGCCAAATGGATAGCGGTTAAGCTGGAGCTACATGCAGTGTCGATTGTGTAACTTGGACCACTGAACTTGAAGTGGTAGTTGATACGTCCGGGAATGAATGCACGATTGCCGCCAGGGATGAAGTATGTGTCAATGTCTTGAGCTGAGTTTGTTTCCATCCAGTCATTGCTGGTGCACCCAAAGTAGACGCCGACACGCGATTTCTGAGTCGAGGACGATCTGTCAGGCACAATGCCGGCTTGATCAAGAGCCTCGGCAGCACAAAGAAGTGCCATGCGCTGGGCAGGGTCGACTTGTCAGAAGCATGGCCCAGACTGCACCACATGTCTTGGTGATCGGCGGCGGATACGGTGGCATTTCAGTGGTTTCCAATCTTATAAATCTTTCCAACGGCGGTAAACAGCTACCGTGTCCGGTCCCAATACCAGAACTGGACGGCTTGCCAACGATCAAGCCTAAGATCACATTGTTGGACGAAAGAGACGGTATCTGTACGCTCAAACCTTCCGCAGCATAAGCATGCTTCGCGTACTGACTATCAGTAGTTCACACAATGGGCTCACCATTATCTCTTCTTTGTCGGGACTTCTCCAGGGAAGCCTGGCTCGATTACAAAGACATCCCATATCTTCAACAAAAATCAATCAAAGTGCTTCGCGGGCGAGCGCAAGATATTAATGCAACTAAGCGCACAGCGACCTATCTGGATTCCTCCAACAACATCCGTACGATATCATATGACATCTTGGTTCTTGCGAACGGGCTGCACAGACCCTGGCCAGTCGTTCCCACTGCACATACCAAAGCCCAATATCTCTACAGAGGAGATCAATTTGCATCGAGTCTTGCGGCTGCAAAGAGTGTGGCGGTCATAGGTGGAGGTGAGTATGTGGACAAGTTCCAAGACATATCGACTGGATCATGATGGAGCTGACGTGAATGAAGGAGCTGTTGGAGTTGAGATGGCTACATCTCTGAGATCTAAGCATCCAGAACAGGATGTGACTTTGATACATTCTCGCAAGGAACTGCTGGGATCTGAACCCCTGCCCGATGAATTTAAGTGCAAAGTACATGAGCTAGTGCTCGAAAAAGGTGTCAAAGTGATTCTCAACAATCGTGTGGCCTCACAGACTACTGATGTCAACGACGATTCCGGTGCCACTGGGCACCAGCTCACACTTTCCAACGGCGATGTCCTGCAGTACGACATGGTCCTTGACACAACAGGATTCATGAAAGCGGCGACACCCACGGGGACTGATAGCCTTCTAGGCGTTAATGGCGTCCTGGCTGTCCATTCTACGTGAGTCACACATATACAAGCCCTGCCCCAGGCACCGACTTCCACCTCCCAGGCTCCAAATCGCCGGTCCGATTCCAAATGCCGCCTACCATTTTGCCGTTGGCGACGCAGCTCTCTGGAAAGGCATCGAACGAGCCGGCAACGCCATGATCATGGGTCAATTTGCAGCTTCCAACATCCTGAAGCTTTTTCATTGGCAGCAGCAGCAACAGCAGCAGCTGATGGTTTCGCCAGACTCATCGATGAGGAACGAAATGTTTGAATGCCCTGATTTCGAGCCCATGATGGCACTCTCTGTTGGGGACGAAGCTGCCGCGTACAACAAAGCTAGCGGAGTGATATGGGGCAAACACGTCAAAGACCAGATCATCGGGAGAGGTCTCGGTATTGATAGTGAGTACTCCACCACGGACACAACATCGAAAATCACTGCTCACAATTACAGGATGCTCGGAGTATCTGCGATTCGAGCCAAATGGCACGCGGCAAAAAGTTTCGCCTTAGGTCTGCCTTACGTCCTCGAGAAAAGAACAACACAATTGGCAGGGACGAGCTTCAAAGATGACCCAAAGTCGAACTTTGGTTGGTAGTGAGGATCAGTCTGTTTCTGAGATCACAGGGTTCGAGGGGACATATATCAATGCATTGGGTTTCAGGAGATATACATCAGTATTGACAAGCATTCTCTCCACGGACTTTGGAAATTGGTGTCAGAAGTCGGACTCACTCCAAGCCCGGCAATTGAGATCAGCATTTGGAGGACACATAACTCACATCTTGACAAGATCTGCGTTGGAATTGCCAGATCGAAGATAAGTGACACACTACTTCAGCTCTCCAATGCCTCGCAACACCCCCGTCGGATCTTCGAACACATGCCAATGTCCCACATCCTTCAGTACTTCCACATGCACCACATTTGGAATCCTTTGCTTGTAGTTTTCGCAAACCTGCGGTGAGCTGACTTTGTCTTCGGCGCCTGTGATTATGACAGTCTCTGCTTGGATACTGCTGACATCCAAAGCCGGTGCGTCGGCAAGCGCACTGCAAGCTTTGGCGTAGCCTTCCGACGATTGTCCCAGTAGCGACGTACGCACAGCACTGAGCGCAACCAGGTTAGAAGTCTTGGTCCTCTCGGATGTGCCTGCGCTGCTCACGGCGTCAACCACAGCACCCATACCTTCGTCACGAACCAGTGCGGCTCGAGCATGGGAGCCCTTGACTGCAGCATCGGGGAGCGGGTTGGGAGGCGGTCCGACAAGAATAAGCCTGGAGATTAGACCCGGGTTTTCTTGTGCACACTTGAAAGCGACTAAGCAGCCCATTGAGTGCGCAACGAGCGTCACATTCGTGAGGCCAGACTGAGTACAAAGAGTCTTTACGTCCTCGGCGAAAGAATCGATGCTCAGCTTGCTCAGTGGGGTGGTTGGCGAGAGACCGTGGCCTTCGAGATCAAAGAGCAAGGAATTCCACGACTGTAAAGGTGGGGAGTTGATCAAAGGGGTCCAGTAATCCACGGAGCCTCCGAGACCGTGGATAAACACAGCAGCTGGACCTCCCTTGTCACCTGCTCTCATTACGTGCAAAGGCTTCTCTCCAACAAGCTCGATTCCTCGCTGTTCTCTGGGCAGCCGCGGCGCCAGCAAAGCTTCCAGTCGTGCGGCTGTGGGATTCTGGCTGTCAGGAGATCCAATACGGTTCGTCAAGCGACCAAGTCCAGAGATTGAGACAACGACCTCATCGCCAGGATTGAGGTAGATCGGTGGGTCGCGACCAATGCCAACTCCAGCGGGCTAGATTGATCATAGTCAGTATGGATCTGATATCGAAAATCATTTGACCTGTATAACGTACCGTGCCGGTGGCAAGCACATCTCCAGGCATCAGAGTCTGGCCCTCAGACATAGTTTTCAAGAGGTACGGAACACTGAAGATCAAATCGTCTGTGGTTGCGTTCTGACGGAGCTCTCCGTTGACGTGTGTTTGCACTCGCAGGACTTTGTCTAGCTTGTGCGCTGGAACAGCAATTGGTCCCTGTTGGTGTTAGCCCAGTTGACTATGGAAATATGAGGCAACCCACCATCGGACAGAACGTGTCTGGCGACTTCCCGATATAGAACTGTTTGTGGTCACGCTGGCGTTCCCGTGCAGTCATATCATTGATGATGGTGTAACCCCAGACGTGGTCCATAGCTTCGTCCTCGCTGACGCGGAAGCCTTGCTTGCCAATGATGACTCCCAGTTCGCCTTCATAATCGATGGTCTTAGTGAACTTGGGGTGTGCATAGATCTCGTCGCCATCGCTGATTATAGATGAGAATCGCTTAGAGAAAATGACCGGATGTGTGGGCTGGTCCGTCTTGTCTGAGCTATCAAAGCCGGACTTGTGGAACTCTTTCGCATGCTCGGCATAGTTCTTGCCCACGCATAAGATGTCACGGCCATTGATGGGTGGCAATATACGAACGGAGCTGCGCGAGATAAGGTCTCCACTTGCGATGATGCCCTGTTCTCCAACCTGGATGACCTGGTAGAGGTTGGACAGATATGTGCCAGACGCGAACGCCAATGGTTGGACAGTCTGCGAAGCGTCGTCGAGGTGGCCGATACGCTCAATGCCCCGTTGGTCGACAAAGGCACAGTAATTGGTGAGGGAGGTGATCTTTGCGCCGTTGGTGCTGTGACCGTTGCCGCTGGTGGAAGTCATGTCTGCGCTAAGTATGGTTGATGAGCGAGTACGGTAAGCAAGAAAGCTGGAAAATAATGCTTCTTAATACCATGCGAACAATTCACGAAGATCACGCGAGGCCGTCATAGCCGCTGCGTCCTACTTCCTACCTCTCAGCAGGGCGGGGATATCGGTGGTGGATCCAGAACGCCGCCAAGTCACGAGGATCGTGGAGGGCCGGGTGAGGGGTAACGGAGAAGAAGGAGAAGAAGACGGAGATGGCGGAGCAGAGCATGAGACATGGTGAGGGGTAGAAAGACAAGGACGGAGATAGAGGGAGATCCACAACGATCCCCGCGAACACTTGCAAGGAGCTCGACGACGACATGTGCAGAAGAAACAATGCGGACGAACAGAGACACATCTCCGCCATTGCGTGAGGACGCAAGACATCTCCTCACCCCTCACCCCACCGCCGCTATAGCGCCATGACCCAATGGCACATATACAAACGTTAAGATGGTCTGATCCCAGTCGCCCCATACCATCTTGCATCCTAGTCTCCTCCACAGTAACCCCATACGAAACCCACAGTACCCACCTTCGCATACTGTACCCCCGACTCCATCATGGCCACTGAGACGTACGACCATGCAGGCAAGGTTGAGCAGGAGGCCGACGCCTACCGCCTAGAGCAAGTCAGGACCGCGGGTGGCCATGTTGCAGACCGCGAGCAACCATCGATGCCCGTCGTGCATCGCAACTTCGCAAACCCAGCCCCGTTAGGCCTGTTGTCCTTCGCTACTGGTATCTTTCTCATCTCCATCCTCGGCGTCCACGCCCGTGGCATCCAGACGCCGAACATACTCGTGGGTGTTATCATGTTCTTTGGTGGAGTCTGCCAGTTCATCGCCGGGATCATGGAGTTCATTGCAGGCAACTCCTTCGGCGCGACAGTCTTCCCCTCGTACGCAGCGTTCAATTTCAGCTATGCGATGATCTACCTCCCTGGAAGTGGCATTCTGAGCGCGTACACCGACAGCCAGACTGGGACTCTGAGCCCCGACTTCAACAACGCGCTTGGGATGTTCTGTTGGGCGTGGTTCATTCTCACCGTAATCTTCACCTTTGCAGCGGTGAGAAGCTCATGGGTACTTTTCTTCACACTTTTCTTCCTGGACATCGAGCTGCTGTTGCTTGCGCTGGGGTACATGCTGTCCAGCAGCTCGACTCTTATTGCAGCAAATTCATTTGGATTCATTGTCGCATTCTGCAGCTGTAAGTGTTCCCGTCCCATGTTCTTGAGAGGTTAGCCAGTATGTCGAATGGTTGCTAATTCTGTTTCATTCTAGATTGGGCTGGTTGCTCTGGGCTGTACAGTGGCGGACTCACCCCTTTCACGCTTCCTGCGTTTGCTATGTATAACGCGGATCGTTAGAAGCTGTAGTTAGGAACTGCGGAGCTTGAGAGAGCGCTGGAGCCTTTGTTGGCATGCAATATGGCGGCAATTTGCCTTTAGTTTTACGAACACGAGCAACTCTAAATAATAGCTGATCGAATTGATCACATCTTGTGACTCCAGTGCTCATTCCAGTCTCAACTTATTCTAGCTCCCCCATGCTTACTGTGAGTCTTTCCAGTGCCTCATATTGCTGTCCGGCAAACATATCCGAGATCAAATAAATGCGGCTGGATACTGGTCAAGGCATGCAGATATTTCGGCAGCGCTCACACTACAACGTTCATACACTTCTCCAAGCAGATCTCAGTATCTCCAACAGCGTTAAGTCATACACAGGCGCCAGGAGAGCTGTCATATGTACAGCGAAGAGCACGAATGATCCCAACCCCCAAAGAAGTCGAGAACACCCAGTCTCACCACCAGTCCTCCCTTTTTCTCAACCCAACAAACCGCGGCCTCTCCGCAAACCGATTCTCAACCCCAGCTGTCCTTCCAACTCGAAGTGGCCGCCCAGAGTCCCTCATATGAGTTGCGTTGTGGAAGCGCCAAAACTGCCAAGAGCAGTCCTGTCCAGCAAAGCTGTCAATGACAGTCTCACCCCCGGGATGCTCGGCGATGAAATCTGTGCAATCGTAGATGATGTTGTCCACCACAATCCAGGTGCGGTTGAGATTCTTCCTGGCTGAGCGGACGATCGTAGCTGGAATGAAGGGAAGCTCGCTGGGCTCAATCTTGATCGGTTGGAAAGGATGTGTAAGGTGTTGGGAGGAAAGGTTGTCGACGTTGAGATAGATCTCTTCTACATGTTCTCGATGCTCAGCTGGACTGTCGATTTTGAGTAACAAGTCTTTGTTGTCGCTGCAGGTGTGGTCGTTTCTCGTGTCTTCATGGCTAAGCCGTTGAGAGGAGAAGAAGGTTATGGACTTGAGCCAGCCCATTGCCAGTATTGTGGGTATCGGCGGGAGTAGTACTGTACGTCGGGGCTGAGTGATGATTCGGTACAGTCTGTGCTTTCTGTGCGCCGCAACACTCGCAGTATCCGGCGAGATTGGAAAGCGTTTTTAGGTTTAGGTCACGTCCAAGCTCTGCAGTCCGATGTGCGGAGATGGCGGAGAAGATCGTTGTCAGCAAGAGTGAATGTTATAGCATCAGTGGCAAGGCGGATCTGGGTCTCAGCCACCAGTCAACCCCTCACACACTGGCGCCTCTGCAGCCGTTACTCAAGTCCGCGGGGTTAATGACAAGGAGAAGGCGGACTTGATCATGCGAGACACGCATCCAAGACAGATTGAGTTTGCGGGGTTGTGGAAGTCAATCCGATCCGAGGGCAGAGATGGATGGATGGTGAGACGACAGGTGATCGTGGCCGCAAAGACTCGCCGTAGACTATATAGCGTGCTGACGGTCAGGCACGACATAGTTATGCTGTATTAACTGATGCTTGATGCGAGAGCTCGTGCTATATTAATTTATTGACATTTGATCACACGCTCCTCCGGACCCTATCATTGAAACCTCCGTCATGGCACCATCTCGCACAGAGTCTCCAAAGCCCTGGTCAACCAGCATCGAGCGCGTTGACTCCAGATACGCAGGCCCGCCTCGAAACATCGACACGATTGACGCCGTGCGATTCGCCGCCAATCTACAGCCAGCCGAATATTCCATCTTTGGCACGCACGAAATGTCGAAGATCTTGTTTCTCGATGTGCAGATCTTGGATTCCACAGGAGCAGAGCCGTACCGCGGCGATGTCCTGATCGAAGGTCAGTTGCGCTTGGTCATGACTTCGTTCGAAGATACTGAGATCTCTACCAGGCGAAAAGTTCACAGCAGTGGGTAAAGTACCAAACGTTGAAGCACTTCGCGACGACCCTGCTGTCCGAGTGATTCATGGGCGAGGCCGGACGTTGATGTCGGGGCTGGGCGATGCTCATACACACTTCACCTGGAACGGAGGCGACCTCGATCGATTAGGTGATCTTGGGATCGAGGAGCATACTCTTCTCACGATGCGAAGCGCTCAGTGCTTCTTAGATTCGGGCTACACGATGTAAGTGTTGGTCAACGCTCCTTGGGCATGAGTCGGTCGATGCAACGAACGCTAACATCAGACAGGTGCTTTGGAGCTGCATCCGCCAAGAAGAGACTGGATGTCGTTATTCGTGATGCGATCAATGCAGGCGATATCCCTGGACCGCGATACCTGGCTAATGGCCAGGAAATGGCAAGGAGAGGTGGTGAGCTTGTGGGCGGCATTACAGCTTTTGCAGACGGGCCCGACGAGATGCGCAAGGTCATCCGCGAGCATGTGGAGATTGGCGTCGACAATATCAAGCTCAGCATGTCTGGAGAGGAGGTGAGTCGTCGTCTCTCAGGCTTCACAACCTTGAGCAACACAGTGCATGCTAACGCTGTGCATCCAGATCACCGAGATCCGATCGGCCCACGACTGTTACTTCACAGACGAAGAGACTGCAGCATGTGTCGATGAAGCGCACAAACTCGGCAAGCGTCTGTGTGCGCACGCCCGAGCAAGAGACTCGGTCACTATGTGTAAGTGCAGAGCGCCATGGTTTTCTTGCTACGTTACTGACGGCGCCTAGGTGCCAAACATGGCATAGACGTCATCTACCACGCCTCCTACATCGGCGAAGCAGGCATGGACATGCTGGAAGCCAGCAAGACAAAGCACATCGTCGCCCCAGCAATCAATTGGCTATGGGCCACGCTGTACGAAGCAGAAGCATTCGGCTACCCTCACTCGAAAGCAGAGCAAGTTGGGTACAAAGCGGAGCTGGAAGCAGCTATAGCCGGGCTGCGAGAGATGCACCGGAGAGGCATTGTGGTCTTGCCAGGAGGCGACTATGGCTTTGCCTGGACGCCCCACGGCACCTATGCTCGCGACCTGGAGCACTTTGTGGAACTGCTCGGCTTCACGCCGCACGAGGCCATCATCGCTGCGACGCGTGGTGTGGCCGCATTGATGATGCGTTCGCATGAATTGGGCCGCGTGCAGGCAGGCTACTATGGGGATTGCATCCTGGTGGACGGCAATCCGCTAGAGGATATCAGGGTGCTGCAGGACCACGACAGGCTCGATGTCATCTGCATCAACGGCCGTGTGCACAAATCAGGCAGGAAGGAGTTCTTGCCTCCGCCGGTTGCCGGGCAAGATGGCGGACGCCACGTGATCGTGCCAGAGGGCCTTCAGGGCCTTCATGAAGTGAAGCGAGCAATGCAGAAGCAGTATTAGCCTGACAGTATGCAGAAGCAGTATTGGCTGGATATGACAGAATCAGTATCGTCACTATCGTGTATAGCAGATTGGCTTGCATGATCCTTTTTCTCTCTCACACTCACACACTCACACGCCTCCACGTGACAAGACGCTGGGGCGCAAAGCACAGGTATAATGAAGTTCTGATACTTTTGGTATGTTGATGATATCCTCGGGGTTGATGAACCTTGTCGTCCTTCTTCTCCACCTTTTCCTCTTCCCTCATGACATCACGTGACCTTTACTCGCCCCGTCATCATCTCCGCCCCGCGGTAGTCTAGTCCAACATCTCCGTTGCATCCAGCATCTCCGTTACACTGAACAATCCACATTCACTCTCTATTTGATAATTCGTCACCGCATCATGTCCGCAAGTCGCAGTCGCAGGCTTCCCATCTCTTGCGAACCATGCCGGTTGCGCAAGATCCGCTGTCCTCGCGATGCCGCTCCCTGTGGCTCATGTCGCCGCCGTGGAGTCCCTGCGGCGGCCTGTCAGTATGCCAAACGCACGCCAGTCATGCCTGCGCGCTCGTCTCCGCCGCCAGTGGCCCAGGAACTCCCTTCGCCATATACGGACTCACCATCGCTGGACGTCCAGGCATCTCCAGAGGGCACGGATCTTGCTAGCCGTGTGCGCAAGTTAGAACAACTCTTGCTTGCAGTATCTCCGCACACCAATGCTAGGCCAGAAGTGAGCAGCAACGCTATCAGCCAGTCTTGGGCCAACTCATCAAGGAATATGTCTTCCGGAGGCCATGCATCTGCGTCAGATCGACTGCTAGGCTCATTGCGCACCACAGAGGCTGGTCATCTCCGTTTCCTCCCACAATCTCTCTTTTGGGGACCTGACATGCATGGACTCGACGATGAGACTCGCAGATCCGCCGTGACACCCCAATCTTCTTCCCCTCTAGGCAGTCGCCGCAGTATCGGCGTGCAAGAGTTGCTGGTCGCCCTGCCGCCACAAAAGGCATGTCAGGAGCTCGTCGACGTTTACTTTGAGTCTTTCGCTTCCTTGTTTCATATACTTCATGACCCAACCTTTCGCAGACAATATACTTTCTTCCTAGAAGACCCCCAATCAATGTCACTTTCCTGGATCGGTCTCCTTTATTCGATTCTATCTACGGCGGTCTTAGCACTTCCTCCTGATAGTGCGCTCCTGTTCGATCTCAGTAGGCAGGCAAGCCCACTGGCTAGATCTGTCGAGCTTACACAACACTACCGTGACATGGCGATGCGGTCGCTGGAAGCAGACAACTACATGTGGGATCACAACGTAACCACTCTTCAGACATTGATCATTCTCATATATGGCCTCAGCCACAGCCATGGGCAGACCTGGACTCTTCTGGGTCTGGCTCATCATCTGGCGCTGAGCATCGGCTGCCATGTGGATCCTGATATGCTTGGTTTAGACATCATTGAGAAAGAGGAGCGCCGTCGCGCTTGGGCTGGCTTGATGATGCTTTATACAAATCAAAACGCTGCTCTCGGCCATATCGGGCTATCACACACGGCTTTCATCGCGAGTTCAAAACCGCCGGCCGATGCGAATGACGATGACCTCAGGGAAGACGTGCTTCCACTCAACAATCCGACCGGGGGGGCAACTCAGATGACTTATCTGCTACTCAAGTTTCGCTTGTACGATATCTGTGCCGAAATCTGTGCCAATGTGCTGTCCAAGGAAACTCCAGACTTGGAGTTCATACACAAGATGGACGATACCATCCAGAACGAGCGGAGAACTTGGGACTACCGACTGACTCAGGCAATCGAAACCGTGCCGATGCATGTACATCACGTCGCTCACTTGCACATCCTTCACAGCTACGCCAACCATCTCACCATGCTTTTACACCAGCGCCAGGCACTCGACTCACAGTCTCCATTCTCGGTGAAACACATAGCTCGTGGCCGATGTCTCGAGAGCGCAAAGCATCTCTTGCAAATTCACGCCACGATCAACGAGACTCCAGAGATGACACCGTTTAGATGGTACGGCCGCGGTGTTGGTAGCTTCCACGCCTTCCATGCTGCAGCTCTTATGGCTCACTTGATGCATTCAACCCCTGTCGGAGAAGAGAGTGAACTATACATCAATCTCTTGCAAGGCTGTCTGAGCCGCTTCAATAGCTTAGCGGAGTACAGCACTGTCTGCGCAAAGGCTACTCCAGTTCTTCAGATGTTACTGTAAGATTATCTCCCCCACAAACCCACCACATGCCATGTTTGACCCACTGACATTCTTCACAGGCGCAACTTACTTGGTCGATCGACAGGATCAGCCAGTCACAACCAAGACTCAACGCTGCAGCAAGCGACACCTGGGTGCAGCGTCAACACCGAAATCGCACTGCCAGACAATGCTCCAAGCGATTGGGACTCTTTCCTGTGGCAGATTCCCGCGCAGAATTGGCTCACGCCTGCAAACCTGCCCTGGGATGACTGGTCAGGCAGGGTCCAGAATGCGGTGATGCCTGCTCTAGCATGAGTGATTTGGCGGTCAACCTGTGCTCCGCATCTTTGCGAGAGCAATATAGCGAAGCGCTCTGTGCACTTCGATTTCACCACCGGCCATCTTCCATGAGGAACAAAGATTGCTCTCGTACCGGGTCGAGTATTTTACTGAACCAAGCGCGGACTTCGAAGAGATAGAGTGTGTAAATGTACCAATGTAAAAGAAGAAGTGCACATGCCCATGGCTGCAACATGAATTCTTGTCTATTGCTGATATATACTATAGAGAAGGAAATAAAATTCTAGCTGGGATTGGTCTCTCAAATATTATACAGGCTAGTGAAGGCAGAATGTCTGTTCACATCATTGGCTTGGCCACTATCAAGCTGAATCCATTCTCCTCACTATGACACCTGTTGTTGAAGGGCAAAGGCGACAAAGCTCAGGTCTGCCTTGTCTGCGATGTATGTGGCGAGTGAAGACGTAGCTGGTGCTAGTACCTTAGTACTCAGCGGGTCCAGCGCAAGCGACAGGCTCCTCAGCAGCAGGTGCCACAGCGGCGACGATCTTGCAGTCCTGGGGAAGGAGGATGGTCTGGTTGACGGCGAGCTTGGTAGGGTCGACGTTAAGGTTGACGCCCTTGATGTTGCCGACGGTGGTTCCGTGGCTGGCGGCGAGGTCGAAGAAGAGGTCACCGCTCTTGATGGTGTAGGTGCTGACGGTGCACTGGGAGCCGGGGCAGATGGGGATGTTGATGAGCTGGTCGGGGAAGATGAGGTCGATGTTGTCGATCTGCTTGTTGGCGGCGACGAGGCCGGCGAGGGTGATCTGGTAGTCGGCGGCGATGTTGGAGAGAGTGTCGCCGCTCTTGACGATGTAGGCGGAGCTGGCGGCGGTGGCGCAGGTAGCGTTGGCGGCGGGAGCAGGGGGAGGGAGGCAGGAGGCGTTGTCGGGAGTGGTGCAGCCGGAGGGGATACGAAGCTCCTCGCCGGGGGTGACCAAGTTGGGGTTAGCGATGTTGTTGAAGCTGGCGATGTCGCAGATGCCAGAGTTGTAGAGGGTGGCGAGGCTGCCGAGAGTCTCACCGGCCACGATGGTGTGGGTGACGGTGGAGTTGGCGCCGCAAGGAAGAGCGGTGGCTATGTACAAGTCAGTGGATGTTCAACCAGCAATGTGAGAGAGGTTTCTTACAGCCAGCTTGGGGCAAGGCCAAGGCGCTGGCCATGGCCAGAAGTGTGGTAGAGATAAGAGCGTAGGAGGCCATTGTATTGAAATGTTGTTGAAGATGGATGATACTGAAAAGGCGATATATTGAAATGGAAGAAGAAGCGGTAGAGAACGTCGGGTAGCTGGAGAGAATGAATGTGTTGGTGTGGCGGGAAAGAAATGCTATCAGGTCAGCCATTCGATATATATATGTGCTGCCAGATTTGACTTCAGTACAGCCACTCTGGTAGTCAGAGAGCATGGCACTTCCTCGAACTTAGTCATATGAAGTCGCAACCTTACAAAATGAGGCCCACTAGGCCACCCATTGGGATAGAGATATCACAGCGACGCCAAGTGTTCTTCGAACACCAATGCATCGTGTCTGCAGCGCAGAGATACTGGTAAGTTTCCAGGCGTGTAACATCCAGAACGTTTTCGAAGTTTACTGTAACTCTTGCGACGTTAGACCATTCTTTAACAATTTTGGATCGCCACAACGACGGCGAGCCTGTTTCTGTGTATCTGCTTGATGGACAGCGGAATTAGAGCCTTGAGTCGTAGGCTCGGACGCGTATAGGCAGAGCGTGTAGCCCAGAAATTTGCTTCGCCCACGTGTGCAGGGCTCAAGACTTTTGATTAAAGGTCGTCGTTGGTGAAAGTTATATGAGCACAGGTCAGGCCCCACGGGGACGAGCTCAACACATCTGTATAGTGATGAAACAAGGGACAGCCTGCATGGTGTGACACCCGTTGCCGCTAAATGGCGCGAGCGGCTTCTACCGCATCCTTCGCCTGGTGGGAGACGTCAGCGGAGGGGAAGTTGAGGTCTATTAGCTTTTCGGAAGGAGTCACCTGCGTGTAATCCTCATCAGGTCGCTCTGGTATGCATTGCTATTATTATTGCATTGCTAACGCGTCGCCCCCCGGAACTCTCCCCCGAGATTGCTTACAACAAGTTGTTTGTCTGGAATACCAGTGCATCTGCTTCTCCCCGCATACGTCAAGGATTTGCACGTTTTAAACTTCTGTTGTAAAGAGAGCGCGCAAGGCGCTAAGGGGCCATCACGGTATCGAGATAACACAGCCCTGCAAGGGAAGTCACTCCTTCTGCACCTCAAACAGTCCCGTGGTACCATCATACACTGGTGGACCGGGCAATGGACGGAAGTGCCCGTACGATGATCTTGGACCACCATGTCGGATTTTTGAGACAGATGAAGCATCATGAGCACAGACCGTGTTTGCCCTCACCACCAAGTCATTGATAGTTGCAATCAACCGGTCAGACCTGCCGCAGTTCTACCTTAAGCACTTCCGCCGGCTCTTCACGGATATGCTAAGGACTCCTAAGATGAGTGCATCTAGCTTTTTTGGGATAAGATGGTCAACAACGGGTTCCGTCTTGCGCTACAAACCATGTTAGCCTCGCTTGCGAGCCCTGACACCAACGCTACGGACTGACTTTCGATAGCATTCGACCCGTATGAGTACAGTCATGGACGCTGGCTAGATCGGAACGATGAGCAACAGCAAGCACGGAGACCTCAATTCGACTTCCGCGCCTTGCTTGACCTTGCGGTAGAGCGAAGTCCTGGTGCGAAAAGGGTCACCGGCTGCGACAAGAAAGAAGGGGATTCCAATCGTGTTTTTGTGATCCAGCTCGATAATGGCAAGAATGTAGTTGCTCGGCTGCCAACTAGCCTACCAAGCTATAGACGTTGTGCGATAAGCTCAGACGTCGCAACTCTCCTGTTTGGTGTGTACTGCCCAACGGTTGCAAATTCTAGTGCTGACTGGGCTCTTAGTGAAGGAAATGACGAACGTTCCAGTTCCTGAAGTTATTCCAAGGAGCTCAACCGACAATAACGCCATCGGCGCTGAATACATCTTGATGAGCGAAGTTCCCGGCGATCTCCTCAAAGATGTTTGGATCTGCATGACAGCTTCGCAACACATCAAGTGCATACAGTCTATCGGGCACATCTTCCAACAGCTTTGTGCCATACATTTACCATGCTATGGGTCTATCTACCATGCCACTGATGCGATAAAGGGCGCTGTCTGCATCAACGAGTGCTACGTCATCGGCCCTCTAGCGCCGAAACACCAAGACATGAGAAGATTGTTCCAGAACACCAGTGTCGGAAGATATGAAACTCGATCCGGACCTTGTGAGCTTTGACTTTTGGTCGTGTTTGAAGGCAGATACTGGCTCTTTAAGGGCACAACTTTGAGAGCTACCTCATGTTCTCTGAAATTGCGCGGAACTGGAAAGATCTTGGCTACCCTGGACGAAGCGATGATAGAGAAACTCCCGCGGATGCAGAGGCCTTGCGTGTTCGGTTGGACAAGACGAGGGCCGCCCAGCGATTGCGCGAACACCTTTCACAGCGGTTGGGATGCGATAGCGATGGGTGGGTGCCTATAGAGCGATGGGTGGAGGTGCTACCAAGATATCGAGAGGAGTACCGTCGCTTCGTGGGGGCTTTGGTCGAAGAAGGATCGGATACCATGGACAAAGAAAGTGCAACTCGCGAGGCTGATGCTCTTTGGCCGTTCGATCAGCGGTGACAAGATGCTTGCTAGAGCAAGGGCAGATAGGTGCTTTCATAGGGTTTGTATAGTTTCAAACCTCGATCGGCTCTTTAAAGTGGATTTTCTGGTTCTCTTGGACTGTTGGAATATTCGAGCTAGTGTAGAAACTCTTGAGACAGGAAATGTAGCACTACAAAGTTTGGATTATTCATGAGCTTAGACGAGTAGCAAACTACTTGCGAAAGCCGTAATCGGCCGTAAGTACAGGCATCCGACCAAGGAGACTTATGATTTACATGTAAAGATGGCGCCGTAATTCATCTTAGGGTTAGAGTTGTGATATCTCTCGTAACGGTATAAGCATTCCTGTACGCCAGAAAGTAAATTCTACCTCTGGTTGTAACGATCTGAGCAAATAGAATACATGGGCCGAGCTGTTCCAAGAGATTGAGGGCTTGGACGCATTAGTTGAACAAATATTGAGTCAAAAATCTGCTTTGGTCGCGTTCAACAACGTTTGCCGCACTGTACCACAGCCCTTCAAGTCGTTTCTATCACGAGATTTCTATGCATCAGTATTCCAAGCAACAGCGGCGGAAAGACTTTTGCACGTCATCTCACGTTGCACGCCGCTACGCATATGCAAAACACATCACAACACTGGACACAGTCTGTTTGCTATTGACCGGAATGTGGACCAGATCCCACTCGGTACCAATCGTCCCGAGCCCGGTGTCCTCCACCAAGACCCATGTCTTCCCCGCAGCAGACCGACGCAGGAACACCACGCTTCTCTGCCCAGACTGCTTGAACAGGATCAGGAGCTTCTTGTGGTTGCTTGTTTTTACCGAAGCTTCGGCTAAAGCCACCGAGCACCTTCTCATTTGGTGCGGAGGTCACCCAGGTTGGGTCGAAGCGACCGCTGATCTCTTGGGTGTGATTCATGGAGAATCTCTTCCAAAATTATAGAAAATGACTATGGCGTCCGCGAAGACGATACAGGCGGAGGGATGAGCACCGTGTGCTTCCGCCAGACACTTAATACACGGCGCTGGACGCGTCCGCACGAAAGGACGATGGCGATCCACGAGTCTCAGTCTCGCGCGATCTCACGATGCGGATCTTGGACTACTTCCTCCTCTTGCTGGTCTCTGCCCTCAGCTGCAGAGCCACAGATGATGGCCTGACGACCGATGTCACCTGGGACGAATACAGCTTGTCCGTCAAAGGCGAGCGCGTCTTCATCTTCGGAGGTGAATTCCACTACGAACGTTTGCCGAATCCCGAGCTCTGGCGCGACGTCTTCCAGAAGTACAAGGCCAATGGGCTGAACGCGGTGTCGATATACTTTTTCTGGTCATACCACTCCGCTGCCAAGGGCAAGTTTGACTTCAAGACGCCTGGAAAGGATGTGCAGAGGTTATTCGACATTGCGAAGGAAGAAGGGCTTTACGTCATTGCTAGGCCGGGCCCGTATTGCAATGCTGAGGTAAGGTCATGTGTCTCAGCATGCTGTTGATCTCTGCTGACATGAGAATGATCCAGACCAATGGTGGTGGCCTCACTCTGTGGGGTTCCGATGGATCTTTAGGCAAATTGAGAACATCCGACGAGACCTACCACCAAGCTTGGCTCCCTTGGATTCAAGAGATCGGTGCTATCATTGCTAAGAATCAAGTCACAAATGGAGGACCTGTCATCCTCGAGCAGATTGAGAACGAGTTGCAAGAGACGCGATATGACCCTACCAACACGCTGGTTGTGTACATGGAACAGCTAAAGAATGCCACGAGAGAGGCCGGCATTGTTGTTCCGACAATGCACAATGAGAAGGGTCAGCGATCAGTGTCCTGGTCTACTGACTACATGGATGTCGGCGGCGCTGTCAATATATACGGCCTTGACTCGTACCCCGGCGGCTTGAGTTGCACAAACGTCAACTCTGGCTTCAACCTGGTCCGCAACTACTACCAGTGGTTCCAAAATTACTCTCGCACCCAGCCCGAATTCTTTCCAGAGTTCGAGAGCGGGTACTTCCAGCCCTGGGGTGGCTACTTCTACGACCAATGCGTTGCTGAACACGATCCTGCATTCGCGGATGTCTACTACAAGAACAATATTGGTCAGCGGACGACTTTGATGAGCTTATACATGGCATTCGGCGGGACCAATTGGGGCAATTTGGGCGCACCTGTCGTCTATACCTCTTACGATTACAATTCACCTCTGCGCGAAACGCGCGAAGTTCAGCTCAAGTTCAAGCAGACAAAACTTGTCGGGCTGTTCACGAGGAACAGCCAGGATTTGCGGAAGACTGTTATGGAAAGCAATGGTACTGGAAATTCGGTCAGCACTTCGGATATCTACTCCTGGGTGTTGAGAAATCCTGACAATGGGGCTGGCTTCTACACTCTTCAACACTCCACTAGCAACTCGAGGGCAGTTACAAACTTCGATGCTTATCTGAACACAAGCTTCGGCGTGGTGAACGTCACAAACGTGCAGCTGAACGGACGACAGAGCAAAATTCTTGCGACAGACTACCACTTCGGCGACTCGACTCTTCTCTACTCTTCTGCAGATGTGCTGACATATGGCATCTTTGATAAGAAAGCTGTCCTTGTTCTGTACTTACAAGCTGGTCAGGTCGGTGAGTTCGCCTTCCCAGCTTCGCAGGGCGGGAAAGTTGTACATGGCACTGTGAAGGTGACAGAGTCCTCTGGCCATGGCGACAAAAGCTCAAAGTCATTCACGAAGTTCACCTACACGCAGACCTCTGGAACGTCTGTCATCACTTTCACCAGCGGCGTCAAGGTATACCTTTTGGACACAGAAACGGCATGGAGCTTTTTCGCGCCCCCTACAACTATCGATCCGAATGTGGGCCCTGACGAGCAGATCTTTATACTTGGACCTTACAACGTCCGTAAAGCATCACTTTCAGGCGGAACTGTGTCAGTGGTCGGTGACAATGCCAACACCACTAGCATAGAAGTGTACGCTGGTTCCAGCGCCAAGTCCATCACATGGAACGGGCAAGCCCTGCAAACAACAAAGTCCGCATACGGATCTCTGTTGGCCACCGCACCGGGTGCTACAGAAAGGCACATCGAGCTCCCGAATCTTTCTTGGGTTGTAGCAGACTCTTTGCCCGAAGCAGCACGCTCCTATGATGACAGTGACTGGGTTGTCTGTAACAAGACTACCACTCTCAGTACGGTCAAACCTCTCACTTTACCCGTACTATTCTCAAGCGACTACGGATACTACGCCGGCATAAAGATCTATCGTGGGTACTTTGACTCTGCCGCCGCGACTGGAAGCAACGTTACCGCCCAAGGTGGACTTGCAAGCGGATGGTCTGCATGGCTGAACGGCGTCTATGTTGGCGGCTCACCAGGTAATGCGTCCAAGTCTGCAACGTCGGCTCTTCTCGACTTCAGCAAAGCGACAAAGTATGACTCCTCCAATGTTCTGACAATCGTGACTGATTACACCGGCCACGATGAGACCAGTACTGGCCCAAGTGGCGTAGAGAATCCGCGTGGCATTCTCGGAGCTACTCTGCTCGGCGGCAACGGTACCTCGCTCAACTTCACACAATGGAAAATTCAAGGTCAAGCAGGCGGCTCTCAAGCCAACGTTGATCCTGTCCGCGGTCCTTTGAACGAAGACGGCATCTATGGCACGCGTCTCGGTTGGCACTTGCCTGGCTTCAAACCCGCTGGATCCACATGGTCTTCCGGCTCTCCACTGACGGGCTTGAGCACTGCGGGTATCAAGTGGTACATCACCCACTTCGACCTCTCGCTTGACAAGGATCTTGATGTTCCTCTCGGCATCGAACTAGGTGCGCCCGCCGGGACGATTGCAAGCGTGCAATTATATGTCAATGGCTACCAATGTAAGTACCCGCTTCGCTTGTACTACATTCTGTTAATGGCTAACCTTCTTCTCACATCGCAGATGGCAAATTCATCCCCCAGATCGGGCCTCAAACACGATTCCCCTTCCCACCAGGTGTAGTCAACAACCAGGGTACCAACACCATCGCTATCGCTCTGTGGGCGCAGACAGATGCCGGAGCGAAGCTGAGCAATGCAACTTTGTTCGCATATGGAAAGTATCAGACTGGCTTTGACTTCAGCCAGGATTGGAGTGACTTGCAGCCGCAGTGGACTGAGGAGCGATTGCAGTATGCATAATTATAGAGATCGCTGCCTGGACGATTGTACGGGTTGAACGTTGCTTGCAGCCTTGACCATAGCCATGACAGCAACAGTATTGTGTTTTCCAACGACATGGTATGTCTGCCAAAGATTGACCCAGTCTCCCATCTACTACGGGACAAGATCTTCAGATCCTCTGTACAATTTGAAGCATGAACCAACGATTTCTTCCATCAGCTATTCACTTTAAGCATTGTGAGCGCCCTTGCTCTTGCGACCCTTTCCCCAAGTCCGGCTGAGATCGCCGACCGGGAATGGAGCTGGAATGCCCATTGTAGCGAACAGCTGGATGGCGATGAGGTACCACCCGAGCATACATATAGCAAACCAGGAAGCGCCGGTCCCCTTTTACAGTAGCCTGTGGTCAGCAAATAACATTGGAAAGATTGACAGGCAGCAAGCTTCATTTTGCCAGGGAGAGAACCTACGACGACAAGACGACCAGCTGTAACCAGCGCTCCTTCGGCGATACACCACCTTGCAGCCGCGGCGAGCACAAACCCAAGGCCTGCGCCGAAGAAGATGAGCATGAACACGATGTTCACGCGTGTCGCACAGATCACGAACAAGACGTTCAGACAAGCACATGCGATGAGGAAGAACGCTGTCGTGAATCAGCTTGGCTTTACAAGTGGGGTCGAGAATATTGCATACCAAAGCTCGAGTTGAACCCCGGTGTAAGCGAACCAGACGCATTGTCAAGCCCAGTCTCCGAATATGCTCCAGCAGCGTTATAAAACGGTTGGAAGCTGGCGGCAAGAGCGAAGAAGATGCCCGCTGTAGGTGCCGTTAGCTTGATTGCTTGCGATTAGATGCAGGTGAATGGTTCGAACCAACCATAAGAGATGAACACCACGAATGTAAAGGTGTTGCCGAGGAAGAATTCGAGCAGGCCTGAGATCAGCAGGAAGGGCCCTCCAATGAAGAAGTAAGCGCCGCTACAGAACCGTTAACATTGCTTCGACACAGGAGTGGGAGTCGCATGGCATACATGTTCGCGGCGCCGCTGTTTGGGCCGATGTTCGTATCGCGCCAGCCCATGAGAGTACAAGAAAGAGGCATGAGTGCGACGACGAAACCGACCAAACCGCTAAAAGCTCTGTCAATGGACTTCTCTGGTGCAATCGAACATGCGCGGCACTTACAGGGGTGTCGGGTTGCCGAATGTGCTACGAAGGTCTCCCTTGACAGTTGTCTTGGGATTGAGATACAGCTTCTCGAACATTTCCGGCGAGATGGTCAACAGACCGGCACTCCGAACTCGTTCGAGGACGGACTCATGGGTCTCTTCGCGGCGCAGACCGTTGTCGTCTTCTTTGAATTCGGACATGTTGGCTATCAAACTGTATGAAAGCTGCGATTTGCTGGGCTCAATGGAAGAGCTTGTGACACGATTACACGAAAGGGACCCCGAAAAGCGACGTGGGAAGGAGGACATATTTAATACTTTGATGCTTCGTTGACAGAGTTTCCATTCCCCGCCAGGGTAATGCGATATGAAGCCTCCCCGGACCGCCGCTTCGAGTATTTGGGTGCCTTTTCCGATACCGACTCTCATCAACTACCGGTTCCATTCCTGGATATAGTCATGTGCATTGCATGCAGAGCGACAGAGATGGAATTTCGACGCCGATCCACGTTTTCATCAGTGTCAAGCTTCCTCTGATTTCCATGTTACAGCATTGGTGAAGAGCGGACAGATAATTCTCGCATGCATGTGACCGATTGTGCCCTGGTGTTCATGTTCGGACTTCTCTCGCTGGCAACCGATAGGTGAAGATCCACTTTTCTTGACAGTTCCTGTCAAGGGCAGGCACACGGCTAACCCTGATGTGTCCAAGATAGAGACGCAGGGTTGCGCTCATGTGTCGCAAATCACTCGGTCACCAGTAAGCAACACGATCAGTTCCAGTCCCTCCTGAGATCGGAAAGCCTTTCGGCGTTCTTCTAAGCCTCTTGCTGATGGCCTCGGCTCACATGGCTCACATAGATCACTCCTTCGTCTAATCGTGAACTTCTTAATGTGGGAGGAGAGCGTATGGGTGTCTGTCGGGATGGCGGAACGTGGGTCTCCCCAGAAATAAGGTCTCCCCGGGAAGAATAAGGTTCTGTGCCCGCCCCACGAACCAAAAAGCCATGAACTCTATATCATAACTCCGAGGTAGCGAGATACAGAACTACCACTGGTATGGAATACTAGAGGCTGTTCCCCGCACATACGGTAGGGAAAGCTTCCGAAAAGTCTGTATGTGTCATCGGATGAGGGATGCGGCATTGCGATATGACAGTTCTATGTCCGACCCGAATTGCAATTCATTGCCCATCCATTCCATGCAATGCGGCTTCATGTATGGAG